>MDTG01359258.1_pt1 | contig 17096 bp, 21 predicted proteins | sample 811421 | NCBI WGS metagenome assembly MDTG01 (sample SAMN05326645, study PRJNA326480) | marine metagenome | isolation source: seawater | place: Pacific Ocean: South East | collected 2011
TGCTCTTCTTTTCCAATATATGGAAATTAAATAAATTTATGCTTTGTCCTTTTTGTAGAGAAAAAGATACATCAGTTGTAGATTCAAGACCCACAGAAGACGGTACTGCCATTAGAAGAAGAAGATTGTGTGGATGTGAAAGAAAAGAAAGATTCACAACTTTTGAACGCGTACAATTCCAAGAACTTACTGTTATTAAAGGAAATGGAAAAAGAGAGCCCTTTGATAGAGATAAGATTTCAAAGTCAATAAGAATAGCTACCAGAAAAAGACCAATAGAAAGTGAGACTATTGAAAAATTTATATCGAAAATAGTAAGAAATCTTGAGGGTCTTGGTGAAAGCGAAATTCCTACACCTACAATTGGCAAGTTTATTATGGAAGGTTTGTCATCACTAGATAAGGTTGCTTATGTTCGTTTTGCTTCTGTTTATAAAAACTTTAAGGAAGCAAAAGATTTTGAACAGTTTGTAGGCAATTTAGATGACAAAAAATCATAATTATTATTTAAATCTTGCATATAACCTAGCTGAACAAAATTTAGGAAAAACAGGTTTAAATCCCTCTGTGGGATCAATAATTGTAAAAAATGGAACAGTTATTTCCTCAGGTATAACATCAATTAATGGAAGACCACATTCTGAATTTAACGCATTAAATAAATTAGAAAATTTTTCTGGGGCAACACTGTACACAACATTAGAACCTTGTACTCATTACGGAAAAACACCACCATGCGTTGATATAATATTAAAAAAAAAGATTAAAAATGTTATTTATGGATGTGAGGATCCTGATATCAGGACATTTAAAAAGGCAAAAAAATTTTTACTTAGTAAAGGTGTAAAAGCAAGTTTAAAAATATCTAAAAGACACAAAAATTTTTATAGAAGCTATTTTATAAATAAAAAATTAAAGTTACCATTTATCTCAGCTAAAATAGCTGTTTCAAATGATTTTTTTTCAATAAACAAAAAAAAAAGTCAAAGGTGGATAACTAATAGTCTTTCAAGAAGAATAGTACATTTATTAAGATCCAAATATGATTGTGTTTTATCAACCTCAAAATCTATAAATTTAGATAACTCATTATTGAATTGCAGAATAAAAGGATTAAATAATTTTAAACCAGATTTATTTATAATTGATTTAAATTTAAAACTTAAGAAAGATCTTTCACTTAATAAATTAATATCAAAAAGAAAAACTTTTATTGTAACTAAAAATAAAAATAAAAAGAAAATATCTTTATACAAAAAGATTGGTTATAGAATTATAACCATCAATTCTTTAAAGAATAAAAAAGATTTTAATATTCTTTATAAAAAGATATTAAAGTTAGGTTATTCAAGGGTAATGATCGAAGCGGGATTAATTTTTCTTAAAATGTTAATTAGAAATAAATTAATAAATAATCTGTATTTATTCAAAAGTGGTAATAAATTAAAAAATAAAGGAAAAAATAATATTTCTGCAAACTTTCTAAAAGAAATAAATTTCAAACATATAAAAATTAATTTAGATAATGATAAACTTTTAAAAAAAGAATTTAAAAATGTTTAATGGAATAATCTACAATACCGGAATTGTGAAGAGTATTACTAGAACAAAAAAAAGTATTTACATAGGAATACAAAGTGAAATTAGTTTCAATAAAAAAGATCTAGGAGCTTCAGTTTGTTGTAATGGAGTGTGTTTAACAATTACAAAAATTAAAAAAAAAATAATATATTTTTATATTTCCCTTGAAACACTAAAAAGGTCAAATTTTAAGTCTATTAGAATAAATCAAATTATAAATTTAGAAAAATCTCTATCTTATGGGCAAAAGATTTCTGGTCACTTTACACAGGGACACGTTGATGCTGTAGCGAAAATAAAGAATATTTTGTTTATTGAAAAGACGTGGATTATCAAATTAGATATTATGAATAAATCCTTACATAAATTTATTTTAGAGAAGGCATCAATTTCAATTAATGGAGTGTCGCTTACAATTTCTAAAGTTAACAAGAAATATTTTGAAATCAATATTATTCCTCATACTTTAAAACTTACCAACCTAAAACATTTAAAGGTAAATGACTTTGTAAACGTAGAATTAGATATATTTAGTAAATACATGTATAAATATTCTAATTAAATGCCAAAAAATAAATTCTCTAATATTTCCTCAATAATTAAAGACGCCAAAAGAGGTAAAATGTTTATTTTGGTTGACGACAAGAATAGAGAAAATGAGGGGGATCTTGTAATTCCTGGTTCAAAATGTAGCGCAAAGAGCATAAATTTCATGGCTAAACATGGAAGAGGATTAATCTGCCTGGCACTTTCAAAAAAACAAATTGATAATCTTAAACTGCCTCTCATGTCACCGAAAAATAAGTCTAGAATGCAAACAGCTTTTACAATTTCTATTGAGGCAAAAAAAGGAATTACTACAGGTATATCCGCTCAAGATAGAGCTAAGACAATCAAAACAGCAATAAATCCAAAAGTTAAAAGAAATGATATTGTTTCACCGGGTCATGTTTTTCCATTAGTAGCAAGATCAGGTGGTGTTCTTGAAAGGGCAGGCCATACCGAAGCATCTGTTGATATTTCAAAATTATCAAATTTAAATCCAAGCTCAGTAATTTGCGAGGTAATGAATGAGGATGGCCGTATGGCAAGGTTAAACGATTTATTTAAATTTTCTAAAAAACATAAAATCAAATTAGCCTCAATTGAAGATCTAATTTCTTACAGGCTGAAATATGAAAAACTTATTAAAAAAATTGATGTTAAATCTTTTTTATTTAACAAAGTAAGTAAGCTAAATATATTTGGTTATAAAAATAAATTAGAAAGTAGTATTAATTTTGCAATTACAAAAGGTAAATTTAAAAGTAAAAAATCTATTCCAGTGAGGGTTATTTCAATGCAATTAAAAAATAAAAATATTATTAAAAATAACAAAATAACAAATTCTTTAAAATTATTGAATAAATATAAAAACTTCTTATTACTAATTATAAATAGGAACAGTAAATTAGAAATAAATAGTATAAATACACTTAGATATTACGGTATTGGAGCTCAAATAATAAAAGATCTTAATATTAAAAATATGATATTAATTTCAAGAAGTAGAAAAAAAATTATTGGTCTAGAAGGTTATGGTCTTAAAATAAAGAAACAAATAATAGTAAAATGAAAAAAATTTTGATTATCAATTCTAATTATTATAAAGAAGTTTCTAAAAATTTAGTTTTAAACGCAAAAAAAACACTTATTAAAAAAAAATTTTTAGTGGATAAGTTGGACGTACCAGGTGTGTATGAAATTCCTATATCAATTAGTAGAAATTTCAAAAAATATGATGGAATCGTTGCACTTGGATGTGTAATAAAAGGCGAAACTCCTCATTTTGATTTTATATGCTCTTCAGTATTTAATTCTATTTTAAAATTATCTATCTTATACAAAAAACCTGTAGGTAATGGAATTATAACAGCATTAAATTTAAAACAAGCAATTCGAAGAAGTATTAAATCTGATAAAAAAAAACCAAACAAAGGTCTAGAGGCAGCCAATGCTGTAGTAATGATTTTAAAAAATGGACCTAAAAAAATCTAAAGTTTCATCACCAAGAATTAAAATAATTCAAAAGCTTTATAGCTCATTAATCAATCCAAACAGTGTGATAGATTATCCAAAAGGCCAATATAAGAAATTTATAAAAGATGTAGTAACTGGGACTTTAGAAAGAGCTGATTTAATAGAGGAAACAATTGAAAACCATTTAAATAAGGATATTGATTTAGCTAGAACAGATAAACTATTAAAAATTATACTCTTTGCAGCTCTATTTGAACTTATGTTTAAACATAATACTCCTAAAAAAGTAATTATTAGTGAATATTTAGTTGCATCGGAGCATTTCTTAGAAAAAATTCAAGTCGGCTATTTAAACGCAATACTGGATAAAATAGCCAAACTAATAAGAGAAAAAGAATAAATAGTTGTTATTTATTACAAGTTTAGCTTGCGTTTTTAAAATTATTTTGGCATCTATGTCTTTTTCAATATGACAGATTATTTAGAATTACTTTACTTAATATCTTTCACAGGAATTTTAGCTGTTGCATATAGCTATCTTTTATCTGGCCAAATAATTTCATCAAGTGCAGGAAATTCAAAAATGCAAGAAATTGCTGAAGCTATCCAAATTGGTGCAAAGGCTTACCTAAATAGACAGTACAAGACTATTGCAGTTGTAGGTATATTAGTTTTAGCAATTGTAACTTATTTTTTCAGCTTACTTGTTGGCGTGGGTTATTTCATTGGAGCTTTTTTATCTGGAGTAGCAGGATACGTCGGTATGCTTATTTCAGTCAAAGCAAATGTAAGGACTGCTGAAGCATCTAGACACAGTTTGCAGTCCGGATTAACAATTGCATTTAAATCTGGAGCTATTACTGGATTATTGGTTGCAGGATTGGCACTTTTAGCTATTACTATTTACTATATAATTTTAATTAACCTTAATGTTGATAATAGAGAAATTATCAACGCTTTAGTTGCTCTTGGATTTGGAGCATCATTAATTTCAATTTTTGCAAGATTAGGTGGCGGTATCTTCACAAAAGGTGCCGACGTTGGAGCAGATTTAGTTGGAAAAGTTGAAGCAGGAATTCCTGAAGACGATCCTAGAAATCCTGCTGTTATTGCTGATAACGTTGGTGATAATGTAGGTGATTGCGCAGGTATGGCTGCAGATTTATTTGAAACATATGCTGTAACAATCGTTGCTACTATGGTTTTAGCATCAATATTTTCACCTCAAGATTACAATTTAATGATTTATCCATTAGCTATTGGCGGAGCCTGTATAATTACTTCGATTATTGGAACTTGGTTTGTAAAATTAGGTAAAAGTAAAAACATCATGGGAGCTCTTTATAAAGGATTTATTGTAACAGCAATTACATCTTTGTTGATAATGTATCCAGTTACAGATGCTATTGTGGGATTAAAAAGTACTTACAATAATAACGCTGGTGCAATTTTTTCTGGTTTAGATTTATATATTTGCGGTGTTGTAGGTTTCATAATCACTGGATTATTAATTTGGGTAACCGAATATTATACAGGAACAAATTATAGACCAGTAAAATCAGTAGCACAATCTTCAACAACAGGTCATGGAACTAATGTTATTCAAGGTTTAGCAGTTTCAATGGAAGCAACAGCGATCCCTGCCTTAATAATTGTTGCAGGAATTCTTTTTACAAATAGTTTAGCAGGATTATATGGGATTGCAGTAGCTGTAACAGCAATGTTAGCTTTAACTGGGATGGTTGTTGCTTTAGATGCATATGGTCCGGTAACAGATAATGCTGGAGGTATTGCTGAAATGTCAAAACTCCCAAAGAATGTTAGAAAAACTACAGACGCACTCGATGCAGTAGGCAATACTACAAAAGCAGTAACAAAGGGTTATGCAATTGGTTCAGCTGGATTAGGCGCACTTGTTCTTTTTGCTGCCTATACAGAGGATATAAAATATTTTTCAAAAGTGAGTGGTTCTGCTTTAGAGGGAGTAATAGTGACTTTTGATTTATCAAACCCATTTGTTGTAGCTGGATTATTAATCGGTGGAATGTTGCCATATCTATTTGGATCAATGGGTATGCAAGCTGTAGGCAGAGCGGGTGGAGCAGTTGTAATTGAAGTAAGAAGACAGTTCAAAAAAATTCCCGGTATTATGAAAGGAAAAAGAAAACCGGATTATGGTAAATTAGTTGATTTACTTACTAAAGCCGCCATTAAAGAAATGATTGTGCCTTCATTGCTGCCAGTTCTTTCCCCAATAGTACTCTATTATATAATTTTACAAATTGGAGGAATGGAAGCTGCTCTTTCATCTTTAGGTGCAATGTTATTAGGAGTAATTATTACAGGATTGTTTGTTGCTGTGTCTATGACTGCAGGCGGGGGTGCTTGGGATAATGCAAAAAAGTATATAGAGGATGGAAATTTTGGTGGCAAAGGATCTGAAGCTCACAAATCTGCCGTAACAGGAGATACTGTTGGAGATCCGTATAAAGATACAGCAGGACCAGCTGTTAATCCAATGATCAAAATAACAAATATTGTTGCTCTATTACTACTTGCAGTGATTGCTCATTAATTATTTTTGACCATACATTTTAGCTTTTATACTTTGTAAAAATGACTGAACAAAACTTTTTTTTGAGAGATCATTTTTAGTAGTTTTCTTCGTAAATTCTATATTGTTAATCTTCTCCTTATCTAAAAAGTCTTTAGTTTTTAAGACACCAAATTTGTCGAAATTCAAAATAAGCACATTGTTATCTTTTAATTCATGTTTTCCCAATTTATGAAATTTTCCTTTTGCTAAAACCCTTTCTAAGTATATCCAAGTGTTTTCGTCATTTTCATCTTTGATTTGCGGTTGTCCAATTGACTTTATTACGTCATTTTTATTGGTAACATTGATTATTAATTTATTAGACCTATTTTTGAGAAATGTAATTCCATGAGATTTGCTTGGATCTTGTAATTGACAACTTAATAAAATAACAATTAAAAAGGGGAAAAAAATTACAAAATGCTTATTAGTAAAAAACATAATTCTGATCTTTATAATAAATTATTATTTTTGTCTCGAAATATTTTTTTTTATAAAGAATTATCTTTAAAAGATACATTTGAAACAAGAGTTTATTTGATGTTTTTTCATTATTCAATAATTCTAATCATTTTTAAGTCAAAAAATTATCCTAAGGATCAAGAAAATTATAATAATTTATTCTTTTGTATTGAAAATAATTTGAGAGAATTAGGGTTTGGAGACGTATCGGTAAATAAAAAAATGAAAGATTTAAACAAATTGTTCTATGATATTTTGATAAAATTAAACCCTGATAAAACTAATTTTTCAGTTAACAAAGAGTTAGTAATTAAATACTTCGAGAATTTAGGAAAAAATGACAAAAAACTGAAAAAATTAATGTTATATTTTGAAAAATTCTACAAATTTTGTTTTGAAATAACTCCTAAACATATGATAGAAGATATTGATAAATTTAAATATTAATTATGGCTGTCCCAAAACGTAAAACGTCAAATTCTAAAAAAAAAATGAGAAGATCTCATCATAAACTTTCTTCAGTAAACATTGTCGAAGATAAGAAAAGTGGTGAGTATAAATTATCTCATCATGTGGATTTAAAATCTGGCTATTATAACGGTAAAAAGATACTCGATATTTAATAAAAACCTATGTCTAAAATAATTTCTATTGCAATTGATGCAATGGGTGGTGACAATTCACCTAATAAAACTATTGAGGGTGTAAAGCTCTTTTTAGATAAAAATAAAGATAAAGATGATTTTATTTTAAATCTTTTTGGTGATGAGAATAAAATTGAAAGTGAAATAAATCTTCTTAATATTAAAAAAAAATATCTGAATATCATTCACGCAGACTCAGTAGTTTCTGATAACGAAACACCACTAACCGCTATTAAAAATTCTAAAAACACAAGCATGTGGAAATGTATAAATCATCAATTAGAAGGTAAAGCAAATATAAGTCTTTCAGCAGGAAACACCGGCGTTTTGCTTGTAATTTCTAGAATGATTTTAAAAATGATGAATGAGGTAAGCAAACCTGCTTTAGCTGGTCTTTGGCCAAATAAAAAAGGTGTTAACGTAGTTTTAGACTTAGGTGCAAATATTGAATGCACAGAACAAAATTTGATTGATTTTGCAGAACTTGGATCTGCACTTTATAAATCATTGTACCCGAAAGATATGCCCAAGGTATCGCTGCTTAATATTGGTTCAGAAGAAATTAAAGGAACAGAAATTTTAAAAAGTGCATCAAAAAAATTAAAGGATCTCAGTAGTGAAGATAATTTTATTTACAAAGGTTATATTGAAGGAAACAATATAATGTCTGGCGATGCAAACGTGATTGTAACTGATGGGTTTACTGGAAATATTGCTTTAAAGACAGCCGAAGGAACTGCTAAGTTTATAACTTCAAATTTAAAATCCACACTTACAGAAAATTTTTTTACAAAAATTTCGTTAATTTTTTCCTATTTTTCACTAAAAAAATTTAAAAATAAATTAGATCCAAGAAGATATAACGGTGCTATTTTTCTTGGACTAAATGGACCGGTAGTTAAAAGCCATGGAGGAATTGACTCACTTGGTTTTTATCACTCAATTGACTTATGTTATAAAATTGTAAAAGGTAATTTAATGAGAGAAATTAAGAATAATTTAAGTCACAAAAATAATGAAAATTAATTATGGAAAAAATGATATTGCGAAAGAATTAAGTAAGCAAACCGGATATTCATTTCTATATTCAAAAAAATTAATTAATATATTAATTAAAAGTATAACAGATAATATTTCAATCTCTGATGTAAATCTAAAAAATTTTGGTGTGTTTAAAGTAATCTCCAAAAATGAGAGAATAGGAAGAAATCCAAAAACGAGAGAAGAATTTATAATTTCGAGTAGAAAATCTTTAAAGTTTATACCATCAAAAAATTTCTTAAAATATATTAATAAATTTTAATGGATAAACTCATAAATATAACAGAATTATCTAAAGTTTTAAATCTTGTTGATCCCAAAACAAAAAAACCTTTAAATCATGTTTTAAGATATTGGGAAAAAGAATTTAAACAAATAAAACCAAAAAAAATTAATAATCGGAGATATTATTCAAAAAAAGACATTGAAGTTATTAAAATGATAAAATCTCTAATTAAAGATCAAAAAATATCAATTATAGCAGTAAAAAAAATTTTAGCCTCAGATGCAAAAAAACTTGACGATTATGATAAGCGTGGTTTAAAAGAAACATATTTTAAAAATGAAATAAAATTAAAAAGTAAAAATTTGTTAGAAAAAATTAAAAAACTTAAAACTTATGGCAAAAAAAACACATCTTAAAGTACGAATGGTTCCAGAGGCAAATCCTGATAGTAAATTTATATATTATGCAAAGAAACCAACTAAAGGTGAAAAAGCAAAGGATAAACTCAAGTTAAGAAAATATAATCCTAATACACGCAAACACGAATTTTTTGTTGAAAAAAAACTGCCACCTCATAGTAAATAGTTATTTCTTCTTAAAGTTTCGGTATTCATAATCTATAAAAGCTTTAATCATTGCCTTCCAAATTTTTAGACTAATTTTTGGATCAATTTTCCGCGTTTTAGATTTAATTGATATATTTTTTAATATTAATGAAATTCTTTTTTTATCAACAATATCTTTTTTAAATTTTTTATTTTTAATAACCTCATCTACCAGGCTTGACCTTTTTTTTATTATTGCTAATAATTTATTATCTAAACTATCTAACTTCTTTCTTATTTTTAATATATTCTTATTTACCATAGCGACAATTTATAAATTTAAGATCATTTTAATAAATATATAGTATTATTATGTATTTAAATGAGGAAAAAGTAAATTCTATATTTGTATTGTGGCTTTCAATTTCTTTGATTTTAGTTTTTACTATTATTATTGTTGGTGGTTTAACAAGATTAACCAACTCAGGTCTTTCAATTATTGAATGGGAATTATTTACAGGAATATTACCTCCATTAAATGATGCCACATGGAATTTATATTTTGAAAAGTACAAAACAATACCCCAATACAAAATACTAAATTCAGGGATGACTTTAAATGATTTTAAGATAATATTTTATTGGGAATATTTTCATCGTATACTCGCTAGAATAATTGGTTTATTTTTTTTATTACCATTAATTTTTTTCTATTTAACAAAAAAAATAAATATAAAATACTTAAAAACATGTTTTTTTATTTTTATTTTAATTTGTTTTCAAGGAATAATAGGATGGCTTATGGTAAAAAGTGGCTTAGTTCACGATATTACTGTAAGTCACTACAGATTATCTCTTCATCTAGTAACTGCAATAATAATAATATCCTCAATTTTTTGGTTGCTAAGAAACTTTTTTTTTAGAACCGAAAAAAATTTTTTTTATTTTTCCACAAAAAATATTCCTTATCAATTTCTTATAATTCTTATATTTTCTCAAATTATGATTGGTGCATTTGTATCTGGTTTAGATGCTGGAAAAATTTATCAAACATGGCCAATGATGGGAAATTCGTATTTTCCTAATGATTTGATTGTTAATAATTTACATAATATAATAGAATTTGATAATCATTCTTTAGTTCAATTTTATCACCGTAATTTAGCTTATATCATTACTCTGTATGTTTTCTTTCTCACAATATCAATTATTAAAAGTAAAGAAAAAAAACTTTATAATCCTTTAATTATTTTAAACCTAATATTGATATTACAGATTATAATAGGCGTAGTTACACTGGTGAGCGGTCTTAACATCTACCTAGCTTCTCTTCATCAAATTTTGGCTGTGTTATTAGTATTTAGTGCTATAAATCTCTACTATTTTAACTCAAATTAAATTGACTTTATTAATTAATCTTTGTATTTATCGCCCTTAATCATGACGCCTTTTATTAAAAAAAAAAATATAAAAAATGACTGGTATATAATTAACGCACAAGATGCTGTTGTTGGTAGGTTAGCAGCTTTTATATCGAAGGTTTTGAGAGGAAAAAACAAAAGTACTTACAACCCTCACATAGATAATGGTGATTTTGTTGTAGTCACCAATATTGATAAAATTAAATTTACTGGAAAAAAACTTGAGAAAAAAAAATATTTTAGACATACAGGGCACCCAGGTGGAATAAAAGAGAGTACTCCAGCAGGATTAGCACAAAAGAATAAGTCATCCGAAATATTAAAATTAGCTGTAAAAAGAATGTTGCCTGGTGGACCTTTAGCCAAAAAACAGCTAACTAAATTGAAAATTTATAATGGAGATAAACATCCTCATGACGTCCAAAAACCAAAAATAATTGAATTTGATAAACTTAATAAATTAAATATTTTAAAATAATGAATCAACTAGCTTCAACAGCCTCAAATACAAAAAAAATTAAACTCGATTTTAAAAATAGCAAATATGCTACAGGGAGAAGAAAAAGATCCATTGCTAAAGTATGGGTGAAAAAAGGCTCAGGAAACATTCATGTTAATGGTTTAAAGATGAATGAATATTTTAAAAGACCTGTACATCAAATCATTGTAACTAGACCTTTAGAGATCTCAGAAGTTGCTTCAAATTATGACGTAAAATGCTCTGTTAAAGGTGGAGGATTATCTGGTCAAGCTGGAGCAATAATTTTGGGTATATCAAAAGCTTTAATTTCACATGACGAGAGTTTAAAAAAGAATTTAAAAAAAGATAAGCTTACCACCCGAGACTCTAGAGTAGTTGAGCGTAAAAAATACGGTCACAGAAAAGCTAGAAGAAGCTTTCAATTCTCTAAAAGATAATCATTTAGATTTAACTATTATTAAAGACGATGATATAAGGCATTATGTCTATACAGAACAAAATAAATGTAGCTGTTATTGGTGCTACTGGATATACAGGATTAGATCTTACTTATATGTTATCCAAGCACCCAAAAGTTAAAATTAATTATTTATGTGCTACTAAAAATTTAGGAAAAAAAATTAGTTTTTTTGATAATAGAATCAAGAAGACACTTCCTAAACTTTCTTCTGTAAAGAAAATTAATTGGAAAAATTTGAATTTAGTTTTTTTATCACTTCCTAATGGTGAGGCTCAAAAATTAATTAGAAAGAGTTATCATATAAATAAAAAATTAATTTTTATTGATTTGTCAGCTGATTTTAGACTTCAAAATTTCAAAGTATACGAAAAAAATTATAAGCTTAAACATAAAGCTAAAGAACTTATTAAACATTCAATATATTCAATACCTGAATTTAGTAAAAAAGAAATAAGAAGTTTTAGAATTATTGCAAATCCTGGATGTTACCCAACTTCTATTCAGTTACCATTAATACCATTAATAAAGAATAATCTTATAAATATAAATAATATAACAATTGACTCAAAATCAGGATATTCAGGTGCTGGAAAGAATTTAGAAAAAAAATTTACACATAAAAATTTATATAAATCCACTTACGCTTATGGCACTAAAAATCATAGGCATGTGTGTGAAATGGAAGAACAATTTTACAAGTTAACAAAAAAAAAGATTAACTTTACTTTTAACCCACATTTAATACCAACATTTAGAGGAATTTTATCTACTTTATATGTTAATAGTAAAAAAGGTAAATCAGGTAAAATTTTAAGAAATTGTTTAATAAATTATTTCAAAAAATCAAAGTTTGTAAAAATATTAAATCTCAATTCGCCATTGGGATCTGGAAGTACAATAAATACTAATAATTGTGAAATTTCAGTTTGCGATACTAGAATTAAAAATAAATATGTTATTCTTTCTTCAATTGATAATTTAGTAAAAGGAGCTGCTGGTCAAGCTATTCAGAATATGAATATCTTATTTAATTTTCCAGAAAGTTTAGGCTTAAAATGAGAATTCTATTTTTATCATTATTTTTTTTACTTTTAAATAATTGCAGCAAGCCTAAAGCTGTTTTAATTTGTGGAGATCATGTTTGTATAAATAATGCTGAGGCTGAGAAATATTTCGAGGAAAATCTTTCAATAGAAGTTAAAATAATTGATAAAAAGAAAAAAAAAAACTTAGACTTAGTAGAATTGAATTTAAGAGAAAATCACTCAGGTAATAAGAAAATTGAAATTTTACCAAAAAGTGAAACAAATAAGAATATCAAAATTTTATCAAGTAAAGAAAAAAAAGAAATAAAAGATAATTTAAAAAAAAGAAAAAAAAATAAAAAAATTAGTAAAAAAGCGCCCTCTCAAAATGAAAAAACTGTAAAGAAAAAAAAGAAAGAAAAAGATATTAAAGCTAGTAAAAAAATTAAGAATTTTATTAACAAAGATGTGAATAAAAATCGAAAAGATATTGTGGATGTTTGTAGTTTATTAGAAAAATGTAATATTAGTGAAATATCAAAATATCTTATTGAGCAAGGTAAAAATAAAAAATTTCCTGACATCTCAAAAAGATAATGTTTATATAAAATGAAAAAATTGAATATTGCAATTGTTGGTTTAGGTAATATTGGAAGTTATCTATTTAAATATCTCAATGAAAATAAAAAAATCTTAAACGAGAAAAATAATTGTTTACCTGTAATAAAATACATTAGTGCAAAAAACAGAAATCGAAAAAGAAAAATTAAAATTGGTAAAGTTAAATGGTTAAATAACTATCTTGATGCTACGAAAAAAAAAGATGTAGATTTAATAATAGAATTAATAGGGGGCTCCGAGGGTCCAGCAAAAAAATTAGTTTTTAATGCTTTAAAAAACAAAAAACATGTTGTTACTGCAAATAAAGCATTAATTGCTAAATATGGAGATAAACTCTCCAAAATAGCTGAAAATAATAAAGTTAATTTAGAATTTGAAGCTTCTGTTTGTGGTGGAGTACCAATAATAAGATCTTTAAAAGAAGGTTTAATTGCCAATAGGATATCTAAAATTTATGGAATTTTTAATGGTACATCAAATTATATTTTATCATCAATGGACAAAGAAAATAAGAATTTCGAAACAGTTTTATCTAATGCAAAAAAACTTGGTTATGCTGAGTCTAACCCATCTGCTGATTTAAATGGTGATGATGTTGCTTCTAAATTAAAGATTCTATCATCATTGTGCTTTAATTCATTTTTAAATAATAAAATTTATGTTGAAGGTATTGGTGAAATAGATAAGGTAGATATAGATAACGCTAATACTTTAGGATACAAAATAAAATTGCTTGGTTTTTCAGAATTATTAAATAATAAAATTTATCAAAGAGTCCATCCAACATTAATTAAAAAAAATTCGTATGTAGCAAGTATTGATGGGGTTCTAAATGCTGTCATAGTTGATGGTAAACCTGTTGGGCAAAGTATAATACAAGGTGAAGGCGCGGGTCCAGCTGCTACAACATCAGCTTTAATATCTGATATTTCATCTATTTTGAGAGGGAATATTAAATTTCCATTTTCATTATCAAATAATAAAAGAAAAAATCTAAAATTTGAAAATATAAATAACAGATATTTTTCTGCATATTTTAGATTTGAGGTATTAGACAAACCTGGAGTTTTATCAAATATTACAAATGTATTTTCTCAAAATAAAGTATCCATAAAAAGATTAGTGCAAAACCCAAATAAAAATAAAACAGTTTCGTCGATAATTATTATAACTCATTCTGCTAAGGACAAATTCTTAAATAAAATTTTAAAACAGATTTCTTTAAAAAAATTTATAAAGAAAAAACCTAAATTGATAAGAATAAATGATGAATAAATGACAATTGATAAGAAATTTTTGAATTTATTTGTAAAAGCAACTGAAAAGGGTGCAATAGGCGCTTCAAAATATATAGGTAAAAAAGACAAAATAGCAGCTGACAAAGGTGCGGTTGATCCTATGAGAAGAGAGCTTAATAAAATAAATATGGAAGGTACTGTTGTAATTGGTGAGGGTGAAATGGACGAAGCACCTATGTTATATATAGGAGAAAAACTTGGTACTCTTAAAGGTCCAAAATTTGATATTGCAGTAGACCCTTTAGAAGGAACGAAATTTACCGCAAATGGCGAACCCAATGCATTTTCTGTATTAGCAATTTCAGAAAAAGGTGGACTACTTTCTGCACCTGATACATACATGGAAAAAATTGCAATCGGTTCAAATCTACCAAAAAATATAATGGACATAGATAATGGTGTTGAAAAAAATATTAAAATTTTAGCTGATGCAAAAAATAAAAAAATTTCAGAATTAAACGCTTGTGTTTTAAGAAGACCAAGGCATGAAAAAATAGTTGAAAAACTAAATAAATTAGATGTAAAAATAAATTTCATAACAGATGGAGATATAGCTGGTGCTCTAAGTGTTATTGGAGATAATCCTAAGAATGATATCTATTACAGCACAGGCGGTGGTCCTGAAGGTGTCATAGTTGCTGCTGCACTATCCTGTTACGGTGGACAAATACAAGGAAGATTAGTGTTAAATGATGAAGAAAAGATAAGAGCTAAAAAACTTGGTATCATTGATTTTGATAAAAAATATAATATTGACGATATGGTTAAAGGAGATGTAATTTTTTGTGCCACAGGAGTAACTTCAGGTGATCTTGCTAAAGGTGTAGTGGATTTAGGAAACGAATTTGAAGTTAATAGTTTTGTGCTTCACAAAAGTCAAAAATTAATCAAATCAATTACAAACATCTATAATAAATGAGTTCACTTTCTATAAGTGGCAAAAATTGGATTCTTAAAAAATATAATCAAGAAGATTTAACTTTTATAAAAGAAAATTATTCTTTAGATGAAATTACTTCAAAGCTTCTTTCAATTAGAAAAATTAAAAAAGAGGAGATCAATACATTTCTTAATCCTTCTATAAAAAATATTCTTCCTAATCCAAGCAGTATAAAAGATATGGAAAAATCTACATTAAGAACAGTTCATGCAATATCTAAAAAAGAAAAAATTGGTATTTTTGGAGATTACGATGTTGATGGTGCAAGTTCAACAGCTCTACTTGGAAATTTTTTCTCATCTTTAAATATAGATTTCATTACATTTATTCCTGATCGAAAAAAAGATGGTTATGGTCCGACAATTGAAAGTTTTAAAGAATTAATAAACAAAAATGTTAATTTAATTTTTACTGTTGACTGTGGCACTCTCTCTTTTGAAGCAATTAAGTATGCCAAAAATAATGGCATTGATGTTATAGTATTAGATCATCATCAATCTGAGGTTAATTTACCAATCGCGCACTCAATTGTTAATCCTAATCGCTTTGATGATAAATCAAATTTACATTATTTATGTGCTGCAGGCGTTACTTTCATGTTTCTTGTTTCTTTAAATAGAGCTTTAAGAAAAAATAATTGGTTCAATAATGAAAATATAAAAGAGCCAAACCTTATTGATTATCTTGATTTAGTATCCTTAGGAACTATTTGTGATGTGGTACCATTAAAGGGTTTGAATAGAGCTTTAGTTAAACAAGGTTTAAAGATAATTAAATCAAAAAAAAATTTGGGAATCAAGACTTTAATAGATATATGTAAAATTGAAAGTAATTTAACTATATATCATCTTGGATACATTTTGGGACCAAGAATAAACGCAGGAGGTAGAGTTGGAAAATCTTCACATGGTGCAAATTTATTACTTGATAAAAACCCCAAAAATACATTTAAGCTTGCTAGTGAACTTGATCAATTCAATAAAGAGAGGCAAGCACTCGAAAAAGATCTTATTGAAAAAATTTTAAAAGACTCAAAATGTTTCTCTGACGATCCAGTATTGATTTTAAGTGGAAAAAATTGGCACGAAGGAATAATAGGGATTGTAGCAGCACGTTTAAAAGAAAAATTTCACAAACCAGTAATTATCATCTCAATAGAAGAAAATTTAGGTAAAGGTTCCGCTAGATCTATTGTTGGATTTGATATTGGCTCAATAATAATATCAGCTACCCAACAAAATATCCTTTTAAAAGGTGGTGGTCATAAAATGGCTGGAGGATTTTCAATAGAGATAAAAAATATAGAGAAGTTTAAAAATTATGTTATTAAAAAATTCAAAAATTTAAACAACGATGTTGTAGATTTAAAACCACTTTTATTAGATAGCATAATCTCTCCCTCTGCTGTAAATATAGATTTTTACAATAAAGTCTCACTACTTTCACCTTTTGGATCTGGTAATCCTGAGCCGAAATTCATCATAGAAAATTTAAAAACAATAAAAGGTAAAATAGTAGGCGTTAATCACATTAAATCTATTTTAATTGGTGAGGATGGATCAATAGTAAATTCCATTGCATTTAATGCTATAAACGAAGATATGGGGGCTTACTTGCTTAAAAAAAATAATAAATCTTTCAATATTGCCGGAAAATTATCCCTAAATGAATGGAGGGGGCAATCAAATGTGGAGTTTATTATCGATGATATTTCTGTTAATAAGACTTTCAAAAAA
>MDTG01360392.1_pt1 | contig 17096 bp, 19 predicted proteins | sample 811421 | NCBI WGS metagenome assembly MDTG01 (sample SAMN05326645, study PRJNA326480) | marine metagenome | isolation source: seawater | place: Pacific Ocean: South East | collected 2011
ATAATGCGGAGCAAAGCCGTCGATTGGCGCGGAAATGCGGGGAATTCATGCGCCTGTCCCACAGTCCTCCGCATTACGGCCACCTGATGATAAGTGAAGTAATGGAGAGGTGATCATTACTTCACATAAGGCCGGACATACAGAGGCGACATCAACCGAGGTTCATGCCCCTTCTGAAGGCAGAAGCGCCCGATGTGATGCGCCCCGCCGCAGGCTTCCATCGCAACGATGCAAGGCGGAAGCGTGTCAAGAAAGTCCAGCAGCCGATGCCGCTGGAGACGTTTGCGAAACACGACCGCTCCCGCTTCATCCAACCCGGCAAGACTGCAAACGGTCTTGCCCAAATCAATGCCCAGAACCTTGATGTCCATCAGATGCTCCTCTCTCCAACTATGCTCGCCACGGTAGCAGCGGTTTGGTGGGAAGGCAGTTCATCCCATTAGCTCAGCAGTCCGCGCGAACAGTCGCAAGGGCGGCACAGGCGAAACGCATCGCCGCGTATCGCGCATTTAACTATTTGTTTACCCCTTTGCCGCATGCTGGGCCGAAAGTGAGGAAAGATGCGATGGCAAACACCGTCTCTTTGAGCGATGTGCTCGCAGACTACATCAACCGGTACGGGCTTAGCGAGAAAGCTCGCCAGTACTTTCTCGAGCGAGTGCAACGAGATGGCTCGCTCGAAACCTGTGAAAGCGTAAACGAGCGTCTCGAGGGCACTGCTTAGCTATCGCATACAGGCGGGTGACGCCGTCTGCCGAACAGCCGCCGAAGCTCGCGTGCCTTTAGGCCTGTCATCGCGACGACCTCGCGTTTTGGTACCGATGGATCGGCCCACATAATGGCGGCCCTGCCAATGCTCTCGAGGCGCAAACGTTGTCGAGGTTCCTCCTCGACCGATCCAATCTCCTGTTGGTGTGTGGAGTGGTTGAATTGGTTCATTACTTTTCCTTTCTCGACCGCCCCCACCAACACGTGGTCAGCCGTCTTTCGCGGCGCACCTGATCGCGCCGTGGCGGCAGTAACAGGATCTCATAAGCTGTTCGCAATCAGGTTTAATCAACTTAAGCGATAGTCCGCTTAACCCACGATAATTATTTATTCCGAGCTCATGCATGGCGCGTCACCGCCCTTGTTCCCATTATTTTCGAAGTGCACCGGTACGGAAATTCGCGGGCCGGGCCCACCTTTCGAAGGCCCCCTGCCTCTCGCGCCCAAGGTTTGCCGCGATGACCACTCTGCCGAGCTGCTATTCGCTGTTTTGGCGCATCGACAGCCCGATGAGCCCACCAACAATGTTCAGCGTTCCCTCCTCGTGCCGCCTCGTCATGACTCGCAGGTACCCGCCTGGGCTGAGGATTGGCGTGTCCGGATCGCAGGCCTTGGCGTCGAGGATGAACATGGACCAAGTCGCGTCCTCCACGCCCATTTTTCGGACGGCATCGTCCCAAACCGACTGACTTATACCGAGTTCTGGCACCCGATACTGCGCGGCAACCGTGAAGTCATGCAGGCTCAGACTCGACCAGCCGCCGCGTCCTTGCCGGCGCGCGTTTAGGTAAAAGCGCATTTCCTCTGAGGCGAGCGGAATAAATGTTTGAATTGGGATGTTGGTGAGGATTTTTGACTTGTGCGTAGCTCCTCGCTCCCGATCCTTTTTTTCTTTGCAGGACGAGGCGTGGCCAAGTGCGCCGTCATCAGTGTTCAAGGACGCTTGCTTGCCTGCGCTCGGCTGCTGAACGCCAGCCTTACAAGGTACTCTATTAAAATCTTGGGTTGTATCTTGTATATAGGGCCGCTCGTTTTCATGCGGTCCATCGCCTGTTTCCGACATCGCATGCAGCAGATCGAGCGCCGCAGTGCAGAGAGCATCAGCTTCGACGACATGCGCCCTTAAGTTCGCAAGCGGCATGCGGTGCAGCTTGTCGGCACTCGGCCAGCTTTCGAACGCCTCAGCAACGGCCTGCACCTCGCCCGCTGCCCCGTGCATCGCGATCAACTCGGCTAGACAACTCTTCAGGTGCTTCTTGTGGATGCTGCGTAGACCCCGCAGCTTGGCGTGCTGCCGACGCTTCTCTTCGTTTTCCTCCCGTAGCGTGAAGAATTCCTGACAGCGTTTGATGGCGACGGAAAAGTACACGCCGCACCCGACAAAGCCTGATCGCGCGCCGTTGCCCATCGTTCGCTTTTCGATCAGGCCGGCCGCGACCAATTGCGCCTCGTCTGCCCGGATCCGACTCGACGACACCTGTCGCCGCTTGGCAATCTCGGATTGCTGAAGATAGCAGCAGGGCTCCTCGTAGCCGCTCTTGAAGGCGCTGGGACGCGTCGCGGCGATCATTGTGCGAAACGTCGCCAACGCAGCACTCCTGACTCCGAGCCTTGGGGCAACGGCGTCGATCAGCGCCACGAACCCGTCGCGCTCCATGCCCTGTGGTAGAGAGGGGAAGGGGCTTTGTTGTTGGACCGGTGAGATGGCTTCAGCCACATGCATTATTTTATTTTCCTCGTCTGGGTTTGGCGAGGCGGCAGTTGGCAATATCCACCCGTTCGCACAGGTGCGTTTTTGCTTGTTTGCGATGGGGAGAGGCTGATAGAGTAACAAGTGATGAGGCTTGCTACAGGGTTTGCAGACCCTTGTTCTAAGAGCTCCCCCCGCTGAAGGTTGCCGCCTTCGCGGGGTTTCTTATTGGGGGGAGAAATCGCTCCTTTCTTGAATAGCACCGCTTCCATCGGCATAGCGTAGATCAAGGGCCGCCACGTCTGTAGCGGATCCGCCCCGTGAAGACGCCGCTAGTAGTTCACTTGCTCGTAGCCATAATTGCCTTGGTAGTCCGACCAGTCCACAAAGACCGCTCGGCGCGAGATATAGGGGCAGGTTGCACCCCAACCTTCATTCCCAACGAAGGCGGCAGGCAAGGCCGAGGGATCCGTGTCGCGCCAGTAGAACTCCCCTTGCTGACCATAGCGGCCAATGCGTATCCGGTTAGAGCGCTGGCAATCGTCATTGTCTTTGCCGCGCGCCCGCTGGTGCATGTGCTCGACGCTGTAAACGCGGATCGAGCGCACGAAATCGAAGACCGGATCGCTAATATCGATGTCGGCGACGCCGTTCTCGGACGAGTAGTTCGCGACCTGCTGCACCAGCTCCTGGCTCAGGGCGCTATCCGCTGTATCACGTCTCAGTACTGCAGAGATCGCCGCGTGCTGCGGCAGTTCGTGCTTGCGGTAACTGGTACCAAAAGCGACGAAGTCATACGGGCTTTGGACCGAGTGTACGCCTTCGCCCAACGCAATATCATGAAGGCGCTGCTCCGGCGTTCGTTCCAAGCTCCCCGGATAGGTCGCGTGCATCGGGCAGCGCCAGATCTGCAGCGGCGGCTCAATGGGTGATGGGGTGATCCGACGGATGAACTCCGCCTTGGCCATACTGCAGGGCGTGGAGGCTGGCCAGCCGCCGGAAAGGCAGAGCAAAATCGCGCAGTCGACCTGATAGGCCTGTGCTGGCTGCGCTGGCATAGCCAAGCTCGCGGCGGCTGCCAGCGTTGCGGTCGCCGCAGCGCCGAAAAGGTGCTTCATTATCCGAACTCCCGCATAAGGTGTGCCGCCACTAAACACATCACAAACTGAATCGTCCAGTATCTATTGATGTCAATACATCACTTATGAATGCACTACTTACGTGTTTGGAAGGGTTTTAGCGCGCGTAGGTTTCAAGCGGCGGCTCGCTAGCATGCCGTGTCGTCGCTACCACTTGGCGCAGGCGCTGCAGATCAAACTCCGTCTCGGGAAGCTCGCTCTCCCATCCCCCAAGAACCTCCGGCCGGGCGACCTATCCGGAGGAGGCCACGGAGCGCACAAACAGGTGAACTTGTTCAATACATAACTATTATACATTATAATTAGTTATATATACTGTAAATTATGCATTGATCTGATGCATATTTCTCGATACTCAAAAACTGTGTAAGCCTCCTCCACGTCACTCGACAAATCGAACGACCCCAAGAGCGAGGCAAGCCAATGAGAGAAGTTTCACCAGTGATTACGCTTGCGGGAGTGAGGGAAACCCTAGAAGCCGGTGGGACAGTCGAAGTCGAGTGCATCGAGTCGCCTACGCGGGTGAGCAACCAGTTCCAGGCCGCGTGGAAGTTCTACGCCGTGGCCGAGGTTGACGGCCAAACGCACCGACTGCTTCTTGTCCACGGCAGGGATATCAAGACGAAGACCATCCGAACTCTGACAGGTCTCCTGTCCTTCGGCATGGATCTCGGCGTCTCCCCCATTTCCGTTCCGCGTCACGTAGGAGAGCGCGCGGTCTGGAAAATCTATGAGGACACGTCGGAAGACTAAAACACTCTGTGCGGCCGCCGCGCTCACGGCAGTTGCACCTTGGGCCAAAGCCGAGGTGATCGATCTCGGCAGCCCGCGAGATGCGGGGCGGGTCACCGCCTCGGTTCTCGATTTCGGAAAGCCGAGGGACCTCCCGTTTAATACCGGTCCAGCGCAGCCAATTGCCGCCTCCGTTATACCTTCGCGTCCCGGCCTCGCCCATCGCTACGGCACTGCGCAGACTGAGCGCCTAGTCTCCACCGTCGCGCAGGCCCACGCCCGCCATCCAGGGCTCCGACGCGCCAGCATCTCCCCCTTGGAGTGGGGCGCCCTCTTCCGGGCCAATATCGCCATAGAAAGCAATTTCCGGCAGTCGGCACGCTCCCCTGTGGGGGCGATCGGCCTTGGTCAGCTCATGCCTAGGACGGCGCAATCCCTCGGCGTCGACCCGCACGATCCGAGCGAGAACCTCGACGGCTCCGCCCGCTATCTTCTCATGCAACTCGAAGAATTTGGATCGGTGCCCTTGGCGCTTGCTGCCTACAACGCCGGTCCGGATGCCGTCGCCCGGTACCAGGGCATTCCTCCCTACCGGGAGACACAAGAGCACGTGCGCAAGGTGCTCGACGTCTACTTAGCAACCATCGGTAAGGACCGCATATGATCACGCTCAGCAAAGGGACTTGGACCCGCCTCACCTTCCTCAACTGGAAAGGGCTGCTTTTCCTGCTGCCCATCTTCGCGTTCGTCGCCGAGCCCGCGCTGGCGCAGAACCTCGATCCACTCGAGAATATGCTCGGTACGATTGTCGATGCGCTGACCGGCCCCATCGGCAGGCTGATCGCGATCCTCGCTCTCGTCGGCGCCGGCTACATGATGTTCACCGGGCGCCTTAATTGGCCGCTGTTTCTGGTCATCCTCGTCGGTGTTGTTCTGGTCTTCTCGGCCGAGACTATCATCGACGGTTTCTCGACCACCTGATGCCATGAGCCTCCCCGCCCAGCTAGGGCCGGGAGGTTTTCCTTATTGGAGCGCATGCCGATGCAAGAGCACCCCCTGTTTCTCGGGCTGACACGTCCTCCCAAGTTCTTTGGACTACCGCTGGGCTATTTCATCAGCTTGGCGCTCGGATCGGTGATCCCTTTCGTCGCCTTCGACGATGTGCAGTTCCTCGGGATTGCGCTTATCGCCTATCCGATCCTCTGGCTCGTGGCTGACCGCAACCCGCATCTCTTCCAGATCGTGATCGGGGTTCTCTCCACCACCCCGCGTACGCGGACCTACAAGCGGAATAGGGGCAATCACTATGTCTCTTAACCGCCTGTCCGCCCTCTTCGAGGACAGCGCCCTGCTGCGTTCGGTGCTGCCGGACAGCCTCTTTGCCGAAGAGCCGGTGGCGCGGCACCTGCCCTATCTCTCGGCCCCCGAGGATGACCTCATATTGACCCGCCAGGGGGACCTCCTCGCCTCGGCCGTCATTGGCGGCGTCGACAGCTTCACCGCCGAGGCGACGGAGATCGAGGCGCTGACGCAGGGCTTTGCCCGTTTTGTCGGCCAGCTTGGCGAGCGTTTCGGCTTTTACGTGAACAAGATCACCATCCCCGCGGATTTCGACCTCGCGCCCATGGGTGAGAATGGCTTCGCTGCGGAGGTTGATCGGCGCTGGCACGAGACCATCGCGGCCAAATCCCTCAAACGCCGGACCCTGCTGCTCACGCTCGCCATGCGTCCGAGCGCAAGCCAGAAGATGGGTCTGGGCCGGGCCGTAAGAGCCACCTTCGAGGCTGATCTCGTGGTGCGTAAGGAGCGCATTGCCGAGGCCATGGGCCTTCTGCAGGCCATGTATCACGCCGTGGGGTTCCGGCGGCTGCGCGTCTCGGACGGCGATTGGCTGGGCTATCTTGGCACGATCCAGGGCCAGGAGTTCCAGCCCATGCACGGCCAGCCGGGCCAGTTCCTCTCGACCTCCATGACCAACGCCCAATATCTCTTCAAGGGAAAGCGATTTGTTATCGACAATGGCACGACCCGTCGCTTCGGCGCGATTTTCGGTGTGAAGGCATGGCCGAGCAAATCGCTGCCGACCGTGCTCGACGCGCTGGAACTGCCTTACGACATCGTGGTCACCAACAGCTTCACGCCGATCCGGAACAACGAGGCCGAAGAAAAGATCGCCCGCACCGCCCGGCAGATGGGGGCGACCGAAGATGCTGCGCAATCTCTGCGCGCGGGGCTTTACGATCTTCTCGACGATATCGCCTCCGGGCGCGGCGTTCTCGGCAAGCATCAGCTCACCGTCATGGTCACCGCAGCCAGCGAAAAGGCCCTCGAAGAGGCCGCCTCGGAGGTCTGGCGCGCCGGGCAGGAGTCGGGCGCCACGCTGGTGCGCGAGAGCTTTGCCGCCCGCGCCATGTTCTTCAGCCAGGCGCCGGGCAACTGGCGCTACCGGCACCGGGCAGCGCTGACCACCTCGACCAACTTCGCAGATTTTGCCGCCTTCCACGCAGGCGCGCCCGGGCGCGACAAGCACCAATCACCTTGGGGCGAGACCGTCACCGTCCTGCCCTCGGTGTCGTCGTGCCAATACCGGTTCAATTTCCACGAGCCTGGCTCGCGCACCGCGGAGCCCTCCGGTGGGCACACGTTGGTGCTGGGGCGCCCGGGCTCGGGTAAGACGCTCGGCACCGCGTTCTTGATGGCCCAGGCCCGCCGCGTCGGCGCACGCATCGTGGTCTTCGACAAGGACCTCGGCCTCGAGATGGCCGTGCGCGCCATGGGCGGCACCTACAGCACCGTCCGCATCGGCCAACCGACGGGCTTCAATCCCTTCCTCACCGAGACCGACAGCCGCGGCGCGACCTGGCTCACCGATTGGACCGCCGACATTCTCTCGCGGACCGGCCGTCCGCTTGAAACCTTCCAGACCGTGGCGCTGAATGACGCCATCCGCCGCGTGGTGGCGGCCGAGCCCGAGCTGCGCAGCTTCTCAGCCCTAGCCTCGGCGGTGAACCAAACCGACGACGATGGTGACCTCGTCGCGCGGGTGCGCGAGTGGACCGTGGCGGGCCGTTTTGGCTGGCTCTTCGATGAAGAGGCCGAGACCGGCATTCAGATCGGCGAGGATGTCGTCGGCATCGACATGAGCGAGCTTTTGGATCTCGGCACCGAGCGCACCGCGCTTCTGGCCTATCTCTTCCGCCGGATCGAGAATGTCATCGAGGATCGCCGCCCCACCATCCTCGTCATCGACGAGGCCTGGAAGATGCTGAACGACGAGATGTTCGTGAAGCGCCTGCAGGAATGGCTGGTCACCATGCGCAAGAAGAATTGCGTGGTGATGATGCTGACGCAAACCCCCGGGCATCTCGTGCAATCCAGCGTCGGCTCGATCATCTCGGAAATGGTCTCGACGCAGATCCTGTTTCCGAACCCGGCGGCCCATCCCGAGGACTACCGCATTCTCAAGCTCAATGACCGCGAGGCGGAATTTGTCTCGCAGAGCACCGGCGGGCTGCGGCTCGCGCTGCTGCGCTCGGCCGGCGACAGTCTCTTCGTCAACTTCGACCTCTCCGGCCTCGGCTCGGATCTCGTCACCGTGCTCGGCGGCGGGGCCAAGGGCGAGGACCGCGCGCCCTTCGAGTGGCGCCGCACCCCTGACTTCTGGAAGGACATGGCATGACAAAGTTCCTCTCCACCGCCGCGCTGATGCTGGCCCTCGCCGGCTGCGCCGCTGGCGTCTCCACCGGACGCACGTCGCCCTGCGCCGGCACGTTCCGGACCGAGGGCAGCTACGCGGTTATTCCCGCCACCGCGGCGCGCGGGGCCGTGGTGAGCCGGGGCGCCGCGTCGCCTTCCCAGATGAGTTTTGCTGCGGAGGGGAGCGATGATTGCCAGTTCTCTCCGCTCTGAGCGCCCATCAAGAATCCCGGCACCGCTGGCTAGGGCGGCGGGATTGGGTGTCGCCGGGTTGATGCTCACTGCGGCCACCGCACCCTGCGCTTTGGCGCAGGGCGTGCCAGTTGTCGACGGCTCGAACCTTGCCAACGCGATCTCGCGACTGTCCGAAGGCACGCGCGACTTTGCCAAGCAGCAGGAAAAGCTCGGAAATCGCAAAGAGCAGCAGGATCTGCACGAAGAGCAACTGGAGGCCTATGCGCGGTTCCTTGAGCAGACGACAGGCACAACCGATGTCTCCGACTTCGAAGACGGTGTGGGCGGCTTCCCGAGCGCGGACGAGACCTACCCGGTGACCGAAGAGGGCAGCAGCAACGCGCAGCGGCTTTTTGGCGAGGATGCCAGCGTTGAGCAGATGATCATCGAAACTGCAGCGAAGTACGAAGGTCATGCCGGCGTTGGCGCGGCAGGCCTGACCCCGCTGACCTGGCGCATCCTTTTCCAGTCCCTCATTAAGCAGGAAAGCCGGTTCAACAATGCCGCGGTCTCCCATGTGGGTGCCATGGGTTTTTGCCAGCTCATGCCCGGCACCGCCGCCGATCTCGGCGTTGATCCGCGCGATCCCTGGCAGAACCTCGACGGCGGCGCGCGCTACATCCTGGCCCAGCTCAAGTCCTATGGCCGGATCGATTTTGCCTTGGCCGCCTATAACGCCGGGCCCGGAAACGTCAACAAATATGGCGGCGTGCCGCCTTTCGACGAGACCCAGAACTATGTCCGCCGGATCCGTGGGTACTACCAGACCTACCTCTCGTTCATCACCGGCAGGGATCAGACCGGCACCCTCGCCGGGGTCGACGGCGCCTCGGCGCAGTGGGGCAACTGGTCGAATGCCTCCATGGGCTACGCCGGAGAGATGAATGGCCAGATCGATATGGCAATGCAGCGCATCTATGACCTCCTGCAGCAGGCAAAACCTGAGACCGAAAAGCAGGCCGTCGATCATAACACCTACCTGATGGCCGAGCGGGCCCGGCTCATGGCGCTGACCATGCGCTTGCGCGCCGCGCAGGTGAAAGTCGACGCCGCCCGCGGTCTCTCGGACGCCGCCCAAGGGCTGCAGGCCACGAATTTCTGGGAGTATCGCGATGAGTAAGAGGACCGCTCGAACGGCCCTGCGCCGCCTTGCCATTTGCCTCGGTCTAGCCAGCACCGCTGCGCTCGCGCTGACCGCACCCGGTCTCGCCCAAGGCGTACCGGTGGTCGACAGCTCGAACCTTGCCAAAAATGTCGAGCAGCTTCAGCAAGCACTGCAGGATGCCGAAAACCAGATCGAGCAGATCCAGCAGCTGAAAAAACAGATCGAACTGCAGATGGAGCAGATCACCAGCCTCGAGTTCATCGGGGACTCGCTGACCGGATTCAACGACATCGCTACGCTCTACAACAGCGCCGAAGACCTGCGGGACCGCGCTGCCAAGATAACCGATCTCAGCGGCTTTGCCGATGATCTGGCCATGGGAGATTTCGACGCCCTCCTCGACAACCTGCTCGATGGCGATGTCACCATGGGTGAAAAACACGCCGCCGAGCAGATGCGCGAGACGCTGGCCTCGGCCGGGCTGACTTCCGATCGGCTCTCGCAGCTCTCCTCCTCGGAAAACCCTCAGGACAAGGTCATCGCCCAGACCGCCGGCACCAGCGCGACGGCGATTGCCGCAGCGCAGCTGTCGTATGAAGAGGCTGAATCCAGCCTCGAGCGCGTCAACGGGTTAGTGGACGAGATCGCCAATCAGGAGACGCTCAAGGAGAGCGTTGATCTCAACACGCGAATGGCGGCCGAGACCAATTTCATGCTCGGCCAGATGTGGCGGCTCAATGCCGCCGCAGGCCTCGCGCAGGGCCAGACCGGCGTGAACTGGGCCGCCGAACAGGCCAAGGAGCGCAGCTTCTTTGATTATTCGGGCACCACTGACTGAGCGGCACTCCCTCGCGACGAACCACAGGAGGAACACATGTTTACAAGGACCATCATGGTTCTGACGGCGAGCGCCGTTCTGGGCGGTGCGGCCCGAGCCGAGGAGTACAGCGCCGCCTCGGCGCCCGAGCTCAGCGCGGCGGCGGTTGCGGCGGTGGAGACCGAGAATGGCGATGAGCTGCTCATCATCATGCAGGAGATGCAGAGCCGCAGCATGTATTTCTTCGAAGGCGACGAAGCGCTCTGCCGCCGAGAGCCGCCTAAGGTCGGGCTGCTCGCCAAACCAGGGTTCAACTTCGGTACGGCGCATACCGCCTATGAAACCTTCAATAAGCGGCAACGTCTCGAAGAGCAGACCTGTACCTGTCCGCAGGCCGCGCGCTCCTTCGAAGAGTTCTCCGTCGAGTTTCTCGGTGTCATGCCCGAGAATATCACCGAGACCGAGATGGCGAAGCTGCGTGACTACAACATCGCGCACGAGTACGACGTATCCGACGAATATCGCTCGTTTCGCAATGAGATCTGTCGGGACGCACCCTGATGGCAATCATTGCGGATGTTCTCTCAGCGGTAGACACCACGGCCGCGTCTGTCGGGGTCGCCGCCTACAACGAAGTGGCCAGTTCGGTCATGCCCGCCTTCCGCGTAGGCGCAGTACTTCTCCTGGCGATGACCGGGGTTAACCTTGCCATCCAAGCCGTCCCGATGACGCTCAGCAATGGGCTCAGCCTCATCATTCGGATCGCACTGATCGCGATCTTCCTGTCGTCTTTCGCCAATTTCGACGCGGTTTACGGTGTCTTGGCAGAGACACCGAGCCAACTAGGCGGAACAGTACTGTCGGCCACCACAGGTTCGACCGTGACAGATCTCTACCGTGGGTTAGACGAACTGTATGGGGATGCTCTCGATCTTGGCCAAGCTGTATCGGAAAACGGCTCCTATATCTCCGGTGCGCTTGCCAGCCTACTCATGTTCCTCATCGCGGCGCTGATGGCGACCATTTCCATCGTTGTCATCTGCGCGGCGAAACTGATGATCGCGGTACTGATCGTGATCGGGCCGCTGGCGATCGCCTGCACGCTCTTTAAACAATCCGCGCCGATCTTCGAGACCTATGCCAAGCTGGCCCTGGGCTTTGCCTTCGTGCCGCTGCTCACCGCCGCGATGGCCGGATTCACCATCGCAACCAGCAAAATGCTTGCACCTGATCCCGCGAGCGCCGAGACCATCGGCGACATCATCGGCTTCGTGGTGGTCATGATGCTCGGCACCGGGCTCATGTTCATGGTTCCAACCATCGCGCAGTCTCTCGGCTCGACCGCCATCGGTCTCGGACAGGCCGCCTCCGGGACCTACCAGCAAGCCAAATCCCACAGCTACGGTACTGTCGCCGGCGCTCGCGGCATGGCCGAGGGCATGACTGGCCGGAAGGCACCCAGATACGGGATGAGTTCTACCGCTCGCCGGGAGGGTCACGCGGTCGGCACGGCGATCTCGAGCGCTGCGGGTGGCGCGCCTGGCACTGCGGCCGCCGCCGCCCGGCTCGCCGTGTCCCTGGCGCAGAAATCCGTCGCCAAGGGCGGCAAGTAATCGGCCCACGAAGGAGGTTTTGGTGAAAGAACACAGCTTTGATACGGACATCATCATGGCCCCGCGCCGCAGCGAAAAACGCGCCTGGATTGTAGCCAGCGTGTCCGCCGGCGTCTCGGTCCTGATGGCCCTCTCCGTTGTCACGATGATGCCGCTCAAGACAACCGAGGTCTTCACGGTACTCGTGGATCGCGACACCGGCGAGGCAGAACGCATCATGCAGGTTCAACCCACCGGCATCGACGACGAGCAAGCGATGAAAGAAAGCCTCGTGGTCTCTTACGTCTCGGACCGCGAGGCCTTCCTCATGGCCGGCATCCAGGAACGGCTCGAAAGCGTGCAGCGCCGCTCCACCGGCGGCGCGCGGCGCTCGCTGGTGGCGCTCTGGAGCAATGACAGCGACAATGAGAGCTACCCGCCCCGCCTCTATGGGCCGGGGGCGGAAGTCACCGTGCGGGTGAAAACCATCACCTTCCTCGAGCCGACCGTCGCCCAGGTTCGCTATGAGAAGACCCTGCGCACGCCGCGCCAAGACAGCGTCACCCGCCCCTTCGTGGCGGTCATCGGTTTCGAGTTCCAGCCGCGCGAGGAACGCGCTCTCGAGCGGGTCTGGGAAAACCCCCTCGGCTTTACGGTGACAAGTTTCAATGTCTCCGCCGAGACGCTGGGAGACTGACCATGCGACACCCCAACGCCCTCATGTTCGTCGCTCTCCTCCTCTTGCCCTTACCCGCGCTGGCAGAACGCGCGCCGCAAACCATGGGCCAGGACGCCCGCGTGCGCTCGGTCTGGTACAATCCCTCGGACGTGATCCGCGTGGACACCAACCTGCGGACCAACACCGCGCTCGAGCTTGGACGCGGTGAACGGATCGAGCAAGTTCTCCTCGGGGACTCCGAGGCCTTCGATGTCGAGGTTCTATCGAACCGCAACACGGTCTCGGTGAAACCGGTCATCGGCAGCGCCCACAGCAATATGACCATCTACACCTCGCGGCGTGCCATCGCCTTTGTCCTGACCGAAGGCCGCAGCAAGACCCCGACCTACCGCGTCGCGATCAAATATCCCGAGGACCAGCCGGCCCGACCCTCGAGCACGCCCAAGGCGATCGGCACCCGCGACACCGGCTACGAATATGCTGGTGGAGGGCAGGCCCGTCCTAAGGCGGTCTGGAACGATGGGCATGCGACATATTTCGAGTTCCGCCAGGCGGTCCGTCCCTCGATCTTCGCGGTCGATAGCGAGGGCCTCGAGCTGACGGTGAACTCGCAGACCCGCGGCCGGGTGGTTCGCGTCGGCGGCGTGGCCGAGGCCTTCACCATCCGGATCGGCGACGAGGTGATCTGCATCCGCCACGTCGCGGGCGGCAAGACCGTGGACCCGTTCATCCTCCGCAGCCTTGCCGGGAAGGAGTTCTGAGATGGCCGAGCACAAGGGCACCGACGATCAGGCTGTCGAGGACACCGTCGTCGAGAGTGACGGCGCGCCGCGGGAGAAAGCCTACCGCGTTGAGCGCAGGCAGAGCCGCGCGGCGATGGGGCTCAACTCACTCGCCGGCAAGCTGGTCTTCGGCAGTGTCGGAGGTTGCCTGCTTGTTGTGCTGGCCTACGCCATGGTCGCCGGCGAAGAGGACAGCGCGCCCATAGAGACCTCCAACGTCACCGAATTTCAGGACGGGGCTACCGGCAGCGGCTTCGGCAACATCGCGCCCGCCGCGGCACCCGAGCCCGAGGACGACGGTTTTGACTTCGGCCTCATCCAGGATCAGCTCGACAGTCAGCGCAGCGCCCTCGAAGAGCGCAATGCCTCCCTGCAAGAGCAGGTGCAGCAGCTGCAGAACAGCCTCGCCGATCTGTCCGGTCGCGCGGGCAACGAGAACAGCGTCCTCGTCGCGGACCTCTCCCGTGCCCTGCAGGAAACGCAGGAGCAGAATGCCAAAATGGCGCAGCAGATGCGCGAGGAGTTCGCCAATCAGCTGAAATCTCTGCAGGCCGCCAATGAAGAGCGGATGACCCAGCAGGAAGAGACGCTGGAATCGCTGCGCCGGGAAAATCAGGCGCTCCAGACCGAAATCACCACCGCCAGCAATGACGCCGCGCGGGAGGCCCAAGACGCGGAGGCCGAGCGCCGGAGGCAAGCTCAGCGCGAGAGCAAGCTCGCCGCACGCCAGCGCCAGCAGCAGGAAGAGCTGCAGGCCCGCATCGAATCCGAAGCGGTGATTTACGACAGTGGCGCAAGCTCAGGTGGCGCGGGATCATCGACTGACGGACCTGAGGATACACTCGGCCAGCTGAGCCCTCGCGGAGAGTCACGCGACAGCACGCTGCGCGCCTTTGTCTCTGGTGGCGGTGGGGTAACCCCAACGGAGCAGGCGACCGAAATTGCCAATCCCTCTTACACGGTTCTGCAGGGCACGATGATTCAGGCCAGCCTCGAGAACGCGGTCGACTCCTCCCTGCCTGGCACCGTCTCGGCCGTGGTCAACTACCCGGTCTGGTCCTTCGATCAAACCCAGGTGCTGATCCCTTCCGGCTCCCGCCTCTTCGGGTCCTACAGCTCGGACATCGATGTCGGTCAGGGGCGGATTCTTATCGGCTGGACCCGCCTCGTGACCCCCGGCGGCCAATCGGTGCAGCTTTCGGCGTTCGGCGGTGACCAGGTGGGCCGTTCGGGCATCAGCGGGCACGTCGACACGCGCTTCGGAACACGCTTTGGCAACGCCGCACTGATCTCACTCATCGGCGCGGGCCCCAGCATCGCTGCCGCGCAGATAGACGATGACACCACCTCGGACATGGTCCGCAACGTGACCGAGGATCTTGGCGAAACCACAACATCGGCGGCGGCGGAATACGCCACCCTGCCCCCGATCATCACTGTAGAGCAAGGCAGCGCCATCACCGTCATGGTTGATCGTGATCTAGAATTCTTTTGATGACCTCAGCTCCGCCGCGCGTATCCTTCCTTGAAAGCTATCTTGCGCCCCTGGGCTCCTATCTCGGGAATCCGGACGTAGTGGAGGTCGCGATCAATCCCGATGGCAGCGTCTGGATCGAGCGGCAGGGCAACAGCCACATGCAGCGGGCCGAAGGGCTAAGCGTCGCGCCAGCCCAGGCCGCGGACCTCGCCAAGGCCATCGCCTCCGAGGTCGACGTACCGCTCTCGACGAAAAAACCGATCGTGTCGGGCAAGATCACGCATGCCGGCGCGCCACTGCGGGCGCAGGTCGTGGCAGCCCCGGTGATCGAAGGCGCACCTCCGATCTGCTTCCGGCGGTATTCGCAGTCCAAGCTCGAGATCGGGGACATGACGCTTCTGCATGGCGAGCTCGTCGATCTCGACAAGCGCCGCCGGGACCGGGCGCAGCAGGTTCGTGAGTTGAGCGGTTCGAGCAGGGTCACCGAGGCCATGAGGCTTTGTATCGAGGACCGACTAAACGTGGTGATTTCCGGCGGCACCTCCACCGGCAAGACCACCTTTGCTCGCGCGCTCCTCGACATGGTCGACCCGCGCGAACGGCTGGTCACCATCGAGGACGCCTTCGAGCTTTTTCCGAGCCACGCCAACACCGTCTGCATGAAATCGGACCGATTGCCGGGATCGGAGAAGTCCCCGGCCAAGCTCCTGGAATCCAGCCTGCGGATGCGGCCCGACAGGATCATCCTTGGCGAGCTCCGCGGCTTTGAGGCCCTCACCTTTCTCGAAGCCATCAACACCGGCCACGGTGGATCTTTCACCACCATTCATGCAGACACCGCGCTCAAGGCCATTGATCGGCTTGCCATGATGGTGCTGGGCACTGGGCTGAACATGAGCTTCGAAGAGGTGCGCCGCTACTGTGCGCACAGCATCGACGTGGTGATCCAGCTTGGGCGCGAAGATGGACGGCGGGGGGTTGCGGAGATTTTTCTGCCGGGGGTATGCGCACCACGACAGCAGGAGTAAAATATACTGAACAATATGGCCCCGCCCTGAGAAATATTGAGGCAGCGCCTAAGCGTCCGAGAGCTGAGCGCAGGTCGCGGAGCAGACACGGTTTCTTGGGTACGTATTCCCGCGCCACCGGCCGCGACCAGCGCCACCCTGCTCAAGCGTCGATTGCAAGTTCGTCTAATATGCCCCCTTTCGACAAATGCTCGTTCACCCATTTCGGTTTGCGGCCCTTTCCGGTCCAGGTTCGAGCGGAGTTTTCTGGATGTGCATACTTCGGCGTTCCTTTTGAGCCTTTCGCACCGCCAGTTTCGATAAGCTCGGCGAGTGAGTAGCCATAGTCCTTGGCCGACGCTTGAGCAGCGGCCAGGGCTTTTGCTTTTTGACGAGCGTCGTAGTTTTCGATGGCTCTTGAGATCTGCTTTCTCAGTTCGATTAGATTTTGGCGGTCCATTTCGAGGAGATCAATATCAGTACTCATTGCCGCGCCTCTCTGTTGCTATGGTAGAAAAATATTGCAACTTCACAGAAATGTCACGTAACAAGAGACACCTATAATACATTTTCATTTACGGACCATACTCTCTCAGTCTAGCTACATGAAGCGATAGAAGCGACGAGGATCAGAGGACATCCGCCGAGTGCGATCGACGAAGGTGCGCTAGAACGGTTGACCGGCCGCTCCTCCGTGCAGGTCGAAGTACGACAATAGAATACACATTCTGAATGTGACCTCCATTTACTCAAGGCTATCTGAAAGTTCGCATTTTTTAGCACTCTTGGCAAAAATGAAAATCTTGACTGCTGATCCTCTGTAAAGAATGAAAATTATGCATTACTAAAGGCGGCAATGAAGAGTTTAAACCATTGAGTTAGCGGGGATTTTATGTTCCTGAAGGGAAAGCGAATTTTCGTCTGCAGGTATTGCGGCCACCGGATGCGTTTTGAAGCTACTCAGTGTGGCTCTTGTTATCAGCCGACTCCCATGACGAACCGAACCTGGTTCTGGGTATCGTTGATATTTTTTGGGGCCGTATGCGGCGCTGCATTTTTGTTCAGAGCTCTAGCGTAGCGTCCCGAAGTTGAGGAGACGCGGGTGATGGTCATTCTCTCCGAGAGCCCGGAGGTCGGATGATGAAATCCGTACAAGACGCTGGCGGCAGAGGTGCGCGGGCTTCCCTAGCGCGTTCGAAGGGCAGCGAAGATTCGCCTGTATGGCGGGGTTGTGATCGTCCGAACGCTGGACAATAACTCGTCGGGAATTGGCCTCCGAGGCGTTTTTGAAGGGAATTCGAGATGGCTCCGAAGTTTGGAACCAGTGGCCTGCGGGGGCTCGTCACCGAGCTGACCGCCGAGCTCGTGGCGGATTACA
>MDTG01033002.1_pt1 | contig 17094 bp, 18 predicted proteins | sample 811421 | NCBI WGS metagenome assembly MDTG01 (sample SAMN05326645, study PRJNA326480) | marine metagenome | isolation source: seawater | place: Pacific Ocean: South East | collected 2011
AAGGGCTATTTTTTTTCGAAGTCCTTTATCTCGTTCCCATGGATTTTTACCAAGAACTTGAAGCTCACCGTCACTTGGAACAATAATGCCGGTAAACATCTTCATCAGAGTTGTTTTACCAGCACCGTTTGGGCCTAGGAGACCGATGATTTTCCCTTTCTCTATTTTTAGATTGAAGCCATCGACGGCATACTTTTCTTGATACTCCCGACTAAAAATCGATTTAACAGATCCTTTGAACCCAGAGGCTTTTTTATAGCTAACAAACTTTTTAGATAAATTATTGGCGAAAATTGCGTATTTTTTTTCCATTGAAAAATACTAGTCACAGGTAAGCCGTTGATCAACTTAAAATACTTTTGACAACGCGATAGGCACTACTGAAACATCCTTGAAACAAGTAGCCACCAGTAGGAGCATCCCAATCCAACATTTCTCCCATAAAATAAAGACCCAGGTGCTTTTTTGACTCTAAAGAATCGGAAACCTCTGAGAACTTTATGCCTCCTGATGAGGAGATCGCCTCATCAATTGGCCTTGCCTTAAAAAGTGTTATCTTGAAAGATTTTAACGAGCAGGCCACTTTCTCATCTGAAAAATAGTGCTCTTTTGAAAGAGTCTCTTTTAGAAGAAGACTCTCAACCTTCGTCAGCTTTAAACTCTTTCTCAGTTGATTTCCTCGAGAGTCCTTTAACCTTTTATTACTCAAACTATTTTTTAACTCATCAAAACTAGAATCAGGTCTTAAATCTATCTCCAGCGCAAACTCTCCGTTATCTATTATTTCTTTTTGAATTTTCTTAGAAAAGGCATAGATAAGCCCCCCTTCAACGCCAAAAGGCGTAAGCATCAGCTCACCTTTTTTTCCAAAAATACTCACATTTTTTAGCGGGTCATGATCTAGCATCGCCTTCAGACTGTCCGGCCATTTCGCTTCATATCCACAGTTCATTGATAAAAATGGGGATATCTCTAAACCTAGGCGATTTATCAGCTTCACCCAGCTGCCATCGCTCCCGGTTTTTTTCCAGCTCTTTCCGCCTAGTCCCATGACAACTATATTGCTTGAAATAGATATTTCTTTTTTTGACTCAAGGCTCAAAAAATCTAAATTAAATGCCTCATCAACCTTTTGAAGGCTTACCAAACGATGATTTAAAAAGAGGTTAAAGTTTGAGTATTGCCTTAATGCATCAAGCCAATTTCTAAGCATATGCGCCGCTGTCAACTCCTTTGGGAAGACTCTTCCACTTGATCCAACAAAGGTTTCAACGCTAAGACCTTTGCAAAAACTAATCAAATCATCTGGTGAGAATTCACTAATTAATGACGAAAAAAGCTCTTCGTGACCCTCATAATTTTTTATAAACTCATCTCGCTCTTCAGAATGGGTTAAGTTCAGCCCACCTTTTCCGGCAACAAGAAACTTCTTTCCCACACCACTTGAATGATCATATAAATCAACCCCGATTCCAGCTTCGAGAAGTTTATAGGCGGCAAATAAACCACTAACCCCAGCACCGACAATGACTACTTTACTCTTCAAAAACACACTCCAAAAAGATCAGACTAATTGATAGAAAAAACAAAACCTTACAGCACCTTGTGACAACTTGTCTTATCATTAACAAGGTGGAAAAATATTATGTCAAAAAAGTTTTAAGGTTTCTAAACTATTTTGACTCGAAGGAAAAATGAATTTTCTTCAGACCCTTAAAAAAGAGGTTTAAATGGATTTAACAGTTGGGGATATTATTTCAACACAAACAATTAATGCTGGAGAATTTCAAGGAATCACCAAAGAAGTTCTTGCAGGTTTAGATATGGAAATGGCGAAAGTTTACGAGAGTGCTAAAGACATCACCCACTACCTTCCGCTTAAAGAGCTTGAAAAAGCGGAAAAACTTCCCTCAAAAGAATATTTTGAAAAAAGTCTTAAGCACTTCAAAAAGCTTACAACAGAGGACCTTCCAGATATCCAGGCATGTGATCGATATGAATACTTTAAGACTCAAGTTGAAACAAAAGGCCTTAAAACATTCATGGAAGTTTTTAAGTTTCTTTTACTTCTAGACAGTACTAAATCTCTTAACATTCACGAAAAGAAATTCTTAAACAAAATGAAAGCTAAGTTCACCACAGATACAGAGCTAATCCTGGGCTGGGACAAGCTCGAAACAAGAAAATACATTAAAATCCAATAAAATAAAAAAAGCCGCTCAATGAGCGGCTTTTTTTATGTGAATAAACGTTAACATCATGCTCCATCAATCTCATCCAAAAATCTCGTGTTTTTTTTGTAAAGTATTTTTAACCCTTAACTTTTCCAGTCCAGAGAGCTCCCTTGCGGTTCATGAATTATTTTTTATAAAGAAAAATCAAACGACACTTTTGAAATGTAAATGTGTCTAATAAAATTCCTAGTTGACTCAAAAAAAGCCTGTGCTAAATTACATGTATTCAAAAACATGAACGATTGTTCATATAAAAAAATAGGAGTTTTTATGTCAATTACGAAAGAATCTGTTATTGCTGTGCAAAATCAATGGGGCGAGGGAATTGTTAAAATAGGAGCAGCCTTTACAGAAAAGCAAGACTACACAGCTGTTGCGAAAGAGCATATTGATACACTTTACGCTTATGATCTTTCACCTGTATTATTTAAACCGACTAAAGCGGCCCAGGATCAATTTAGATCAAATAAAGATACTGCTCTGTCTTACTTTGTTGCTACAAATGGAGCATGCTCAGAAGATAAAGGCTTTGCAATACAACCATGGACAAAAGTAAGGTTTGAGAATTCTGATATTATTGTTCAAGGAAATACGGCAGTAGCTATGGGTAACTACTACTTCACGACTACAGAGGGAGAAGAGGTTAAAGTAGAATACACATTTGGTTACATGCAAGATGCTGATGGCAACCTTAGAATCAATGTCCATCATTCATCAGTACCTTTCTCTGCATAATTTATGAGTGAATGGACGTTCTTTTCTAACCATGCACATGCGCTATTTGTGCTCTCAATTCGCGAAAGTATTACCGTGCGTGAGTTGGCAAGTGAGGTTGGGATCACTGAAAGGTTCGCTCATAAAGTAATTTCTGATCTTTTTGAGGATGGGTACATCACAATTGAAAAGGTTGGAAGACAAAATCAGTATAAAGTGAATTTAAAAAAGAAACTAAGACATTCCGTAGAGGAACACATTAGCACAGGGGATTTAATCGAATTAATATCTCGTAAATAAAAAATTCTAACCATATGATTTTCCCTCCTCAAAGTGACCTTTGGGGAGGTTCTTAAATTATTTTATCAAATTGCCTTGGAAAATTTATAATAACTAGCTTTTGCCTAGCAGCGCATCATACATCTGGACGACTTTTTTAAACTCAGGAAACTTCCTAGACTTAAAATCATAATGATCTCTTTTTTTCTTAAGATAAGACAGATGTGAATTATCATTCAAATCAAACGCTGACTCACCAATCAAGCTTAGAGGCTTTTCAAATACCTCGGCAACACACATGATCTCGTAGTACTTTCCATTATCTTTTACAAGTCCTTCCTGATCTACGCCAAAGCCTTGCCCATTTAATTCTTCTCTTAACTCAACCGGTCTATTTTGGGGAGCCAGCACAAAAATCGGAGATGAATGAGGATTTTTATGGGTGATTGATTGAACAATTTCCCAAATTAAATCTCCTCCTACTCCACAAATCGCAACCACTGGAAGATTTTCTGTGTATGTAAAATTTTGTCCCTTTATATCAAGGCAAGTAATTCTACTTTTTTCAGATTCACTTATTTTATCTTGAAGTTTTTCAATGATCGTTTTCACTGGATCAACAAAGTACATCCTTTTTGAAAAACTCTCCGAGATGAAAAGACCAAGATGCCCATGGTCACAACACATATCTACAAAAGACTCAGCGTCCGCAAGATACTTACTTGAAAAATCAGCAACCTTTAAAAGTCTTTTACCTAGCCTTTGTTTCATTTATTTCCACCTAAAAAGCAATCAGCAGAGTGATCTTGGTAAATACCAACTGCCTGTAAAAAGGCATAAATTATTGTTGGGCCAACAAAACTCAGCCCGTAACTTTTAAGCTCTTTTGAGATTTCCCGACTTAGACCATCCTCAGTAGGGTAATCACTCATGCTCTTAAATCGATGAGGAACTTGCTCATAATCAACTTTCCCCCAAAGGTAGCCTGAAAAGCTACCAAAAGACTCTTGGATTTTTTTTATTCCAATCGCATTTTTCCTAATTGAGTAGATTTTTAATCTATTTCGAATTAGTCCTTCATTCAAAAGAGCCTTTTCGAGCTTTTCATCTGAAATTTTGGCCATTTCATCTATTTTTAACCCATTGAAGACTCTCAGATACTCATCACGTTTCTTCAGAACAGTCTCCCAACTAAGGCCTGCCTGAGCGCCCTCAAAAATCAATGCCGCAAACAAAGAGTCATCATCACAAATAGGCTTTCCCCACTCTAAATCATGATACCTGACATACTCCTCATTTTTTAAATTTAACCACGGACACCGAGTCTTCATCATTCCTCTTGCCAAAAAAGCTATTTTCAACCTATTAGATAATTTATGATCAGAAAACAAGTATGCGGTAAATTTAAAACAGCAAAAATTATTGACCTTCTTCCTCATGAGAAGGTTAACTCTACTCATGTTGATAAATTAATAGAATTAATCCAAAACCATAAATTCTTTACGAAGCCGATTATTATTGATCAAAAAACCAGGCTCATCGTTGACGGACATCATCGGTTCAATGCGGCCATGGCACTTGAGCTATCTTTGGTCCCAGTTTTTGAAATCAATTATCATCAAAATAGAGTAAAAGCCTTCAAGGGCAGCCTAGAAGGATCTCTCTATTCAAAGGACCGTATTGTAAAAAGGGCAATCGCCCGAGAACTTTATGAAAGTAAAGATACTTACCACGTCTTCGCCTCAAAAAAAGGAAGCCTTATAACCCTCGAGGATGCAATCCCTAAGCTTAAACCAGTTCCTCTAAAAAAACTTTTCTAAGAAAAAATATTAATTACTGAATTTATGGATACGTAAAAAACAGAAAGGACTAGCGCTAAAAGCGTTAGGTTAACAGTATGTTTTATCAGCTTGTATAAAAACATATTGGTTTGTTTTAAGGTGCGTACCTTCATCATTACAGGGGTAATGCCAGAAAAAATAAGATTAACCAACCCTTTTTTATCGCCTTCAAGGTTTGGAACAATAGAGGCTTTAAAACAAAACTTAGCGATCGCATTAACAATTGAGCCAGGAAAATACATCGGTCGATCAATATCACACATTAAAATTAATCTATCTTTATTAGAGTCATTATTAGCGTAATGGATATAGGTTTCATCGAAAATAAAGGCATCCCCGTCTTTCCAATAGTAGTCATTACCGTCAACATTAATAAAGCATTTAGGGTCCCCTGGCGTATCAAGAGAAATGTGTAATCTTAATGAACTTGCAATAGGGTCGAGATGTCTTGTGAGCTTAGAGCCAACAGGCAATAGAGAAAACATGGCCCCATTTACTGTTTTTAAACTTTTTAAAATATCTACTGTTTTTGGACAATGGTCCAGGGCTGATTTATGCGTGTAACCATACCAATTAATATAAAACTTAGACCAACCATATTTATAAAACGTTCTAAAACCTAAATCATAGTAACTAGCAGAGGATTGTTTCGTCGTCTGATCAAAAAAACCTTTTTCTTTTAGCGACTTTACCTCATCTCTAATCACTTCCCAGTTAGCTTGAATTGACTTAAGTTCCGGGAAATCATCAATATTCATGATAGCCTTTTTTGCATGGGGCTTTGTAAACAAATATAAAAAACAATTAAATGGCGAAAATAAAGGCCACCCCTTTCGAAGATATTCAGGCACTCCGGCGTATCGCTGCTGTCCTCTTTTTGCGTAAACATAGTAAAAGCTCAAAAGAGAAAAAATAATTAGAAAGGAAAAAGTCATTATTTCCATTAGATGCCTCAGTTATTTCTTGGCTTAATTATTAGCAAAACTCGCTTATTTAGTCAGGCTTATAAGTCAAATTTACCATTTTTTGACTCTCGTAACCTAATGAAACCCTGTATATATTTCAGTCTTTCACACCCAAATCTCAACTTTTGGTAGAAGTTTTCAATTAAATCTAAAAGAAGGATTGGCCTAAATGAAAACTCTTTTTGTCTTAATTTCATTTTTAGTAGTTTCTAACTCTCATGCTTACTACTACTACCTCTACCCAAAAAAATCAGAATCTAAAACATCGGCTAAGTACAGATACGCCTATCCTATAAATAAAACCACAGAAGAAACAACTTTTGGCGCAAGGGCTGCCTCTGGTTTCTCTATGACTTACCCTGAATCTTACATACATATACTTTCTCATTGCTTTGGCTTAACAACAAACCTTGAAAAGCTTGTTCTGAGAGGACTAAAGCAAGAGGACAAAAAAACAAAAAGAAGACTAAGCTGCTACACTGTAGGACTTGGTAAAAAGCTTAGAGACTTCACTTACAATGGAAAAACAGCGATGGAGATTGCGGAAGAGTCAAATAATCATACTGCAATCGACTATATGCTTAGTCTTTAATTCATTAAAAAACAAAAAGAGCCTATAGCTCTTCCGAAAAAATTTTCTCGGTCACTCTCCAAAACTTCTCTTGTTTTCTCGCGATGACAAATGCAGGAGTTCTAAGGAGTTTTTGATACTTAATCACCTCATCCGAAGTTTCAAAAGATATTTCGAGTTCTGGGCGTCTCATGTGTGACCTTAGAAAGTTAATGTTAAACTTTTTCTTTGAAGTCTGATTATTTAGATAATATGCTTCACGAAGGTACTTTGCATCAAAATCATAATACCTAATTTCTAAGTATTCATTTCCTTTTTTATCCCAGCGTTTTTCGTAGCTTACTGAATCCGGTTTTAGAACATGAGCATTTTTTGACAAGCGTGCCTGTTTAAGCTTTGAGTCTGCATCAATTAAAACGGCCTGACACTTTTGGCATTCTCTGGCGGTGATATCATTTTCCTCCCCACACTGATGACAAAACTTGGCCCGGAAGCGATAGCCACAGGGAGTAACATCAAGAGTTTCGCTATCAAAATGAGCCCCGCGACACTTTCTTCCGTAATGCTCAATCATCTCACCTTCAAAATTCGTTCTTCCCCAAAAATTATTTTCAAATCCGCATTTTGGACAATCAACAAACACTGGAACCGACTCTTTTGTCGGCCGCTTATCGCTTATTTCAGGACTGTAAATATCATGCCCCATTCCAGCATAATCAAGGATAAAACAATCCCTCTTGTCAGGGTCTATACGAAGTCCCCTCCCAATAATTTGTTGATATAAACTAACCGATTCAGTAGGTCTTAAAATAGCAATTACATCCACATGAGGGGCATCAAAACCTGTGGTTAAAACGGAAACGTTAACAAGGTACTTAAACTTTCGGTCTTTAAACTCTTGAATAATCTCGTCCCGCTCATCATTCTCTGTGTCACCTAAAACAATTTGTGCGTCACCTTCTGGAAGGTAATCAAGTATCTCTTTTGCATGCGAGACAGTGGAGCTAAAAATCATTACTCCCTTCCGATCATAAGACTCTGTTATATTAACAATATTTTTAATAATTAGGGGCGTGAGTCTTTTCTGAGTCTTTAGCAATTCTTCAACTTCACTTGTTGTATACATTCTGCCCTTTTGAGTAAGTTCAGAAAAGTCATAACAAGTCACTGGTATATCAACCTTTACCGGTTGAGTCAGAAATTTATTCTTAATCATATATTCAAGCGGAAGTTCAAAAACACAATGCTTAAAAAAGCGAGGCTCTTTAGATTTGATCTCTCCTAAATGATTAAACTCGTAAATCCATCCAAGTCCAAGCCTGTATGGAGTCGCAGTTAGCCCAAGAATGCAAAGGCTTGGACAATTCTCCTTTAAGGTTTCTATAACCTGTTTGTACTGAGTTCCTCCTTCCATACTGATACGGTGACACTCATCAATGATTAAAAGAGAGAAATCGTTAAAAAAACTTCTTTTTGCTCTTGCAACTGATTGAATACTACCAAAAATCACTTTACCAGTTGTTTGCTTTTGATTTAGCCCCGCTGAATAGATTCCTGCTTTTAGTCCATAGCTTTCATACTTACTATGGTTTTGCTCAACTAGTTCTTTAACGTGAGTGAGAACTAAAACTCTTCCCTTGGCGATTTTTGCTAGCTCAGCAATGACAATACTTTTCCCAGCACCAGTAGGAAGAACAATGACTGCAGGATCTTTGCTTTTTTTGAAATACCCAATGGTTTTATCAACAGCTTCTTGTTGGTAAGGTCTTAATTTAAACATTTGAGGATTTTAGAGTTTTTAAGCCATAAATTACACCAAATTTTACAAATTATAACTAAACATTGGAAAATACTAAGAAATTAACTTAGGTTTTTATAGTGAGAAGAATAATACTCTTATTTCTAATGATTTTAAGTTTTAACGCTTTAGGATTTAAAGCGACTGTCACAGCACCCATCTTTTCTCCAATTGCCGAAAATATCCAAGGAATTACTCAAACTGAAGACTTTTGGTTCATCTCTAATCAATACACCATTTTCAGAGTGCCAAAAGTCAAACGCCTTGTTCCTAAAAACTTTTACCCTAATATAATCACTGACTACCCAAGAATAAAAATCCCAAGACATCTTAGAGAATTAGGCTACAACCACTTTGGCGGAATTACTATTTACAAAAACTATCTAGTCGTCGCTCTTGAAAGAATCAGCCCAATGAAGCTTTTATTTTTCGATATCTTCACGCTCGAGCATATGATTACTTATAATGTTCCTTTAAACCTTGAAAGTCTAAGCTGGGTAGCCTCTAACGGGAAAAAGATATATTTTTCAGAAAATAAACTTGATAAATCAAGCCCACTTTATGAACTATCCCTAGAGAAAAATACTCTAGTCAAAAATTTTATCCCTGCAAAAATATCGAGAATTCAAGGTGGAACGATTTCTTTGAGTGGAAAAACACTTTTTTTGGCCTCTGACCAAGGAAGCCGTGTCGGTGGAATTTACTCTATTAATCTCAATAATCTTAACGTTAAGCATGAAGTTGGTATCATCTATAACCGTGGTTTTCCTGCTTACCAAGAAATTGAAGGTTTAACTTTAAATAGCTCTGATAACCCTGGAAAAATCACATTATTGCTTCTAGATAATAATATTGTTGAAGATTCCTTTCATTTTATTGAAATTTCAGGTTTTAAAGAAAGCTCACTTAAAAAAATATAAATTTTACAGCTCTTTCAAACCGTTCTTTTCAGCACGTATAAATCGTTCCTATATTTGAAAAATGCACTCAAAGACTTTAGTTATTTTTTCCATTTACCTTTTTGCAAACATATCCTTTGCAGGGCCCTTAAGTGAAGCAGAGTTCAATCAAGTAATAAAAGAAGCAGAGGAGTTTTTCGCTCCCATTTACTTACAAAATGGAAAGGTTTTCACTATAGAATCTGACTTTAGCTATAATGAAAATAATGCCAAGGCATCTGCTTATAGCATCGATCACTACTACATCGAATTATATGGCGGACTAGTAAAACACCCAACGGCCACAAAAGATTCTTTTAGAGCAGCTATTTGTCATGAGGTAGGCCATCACTTTGGCGGCAGACCATTGGTTCCCAAATATTATAAAGAATACTTTCTTTTCAGAGGATCCTCTGAAGGGCAGGCAGATTATTGGTCAGCACACACATGTCTAAAAAAATGGTTAGAGTTAGAGGATCACGAAAAGATTCTTCGGCAAGGTAGTTTTTCTTTTAAGGATCTAAAGTTCTGCCGTAACTATTTCAGGGAAGAGAATGAATCTCTTCTCTGCACAAGAATAATTACTGCATTTAAAAATATGTTTTCCGTAAAAATTGAAACAAAACCATTTGTTCATTTTCTATCTCCCTATAAGGAACAAACAATCCCCCTGGCCGCATCTGTTATACATCCCAAAAAAGACTGTAGGATGGAAACTATTTATGCTGGAGTAATTTGCCCCCAAGGGAATGAATATGGATGCTTATTATCTGGAAATCGTCCTGAAGCATCTAGGCCATTATGCTGGGTGGGGCTCGAAGAAATATTGGAATATGAAGTCCCAAAACTCCCTCGGGGAGAGGTCCGAAGGATTCAAAAGCTATTGATGAAGATGAATTTAAAGGGATTTAATTATGACTTTTATGAAGATGAAGAGACCAAGTATCTAGGTCAAAAGCTGTCAAAAAAACATGAGCAATTTATAAAAAACTTAAACCTTGGCCTTACACATAAATAAGCCTACTTAATTTTAAGTAGGCTTATTAGAGTAATTAAACTTATTGATCTCTAACAACCATTGATTTCACAAGCTTATCATGCCAAGCTTGCTTCTTCTCGCCAAAAAAAGCCCAAATATATCCCATCATTCCAATAGAACTAATTATTTTTCCAATTACTTCTCTCATAAAAACAGAACCGAACCCCCACTCCTTGTTATCTCCAATCCGTATAACTTTTAAACCAAGAAGTTTTTTACCGGGTGTCGCAGACCACTTTTTCATTGAGTAAACATAGTATCCAATATTAAATATGAGTCCTACTAAAGCAGCTACGATAAATATTGTGCCTACACCATCTATGGCAGCATTATTTCCTGCCGCCAACTGTTCCTGTGACACAGGACTTAATTTTTGAATGCCCGCTTGAAGTATCAAGTTAAAAGATGTGACAATTGTTCCATCTACCATAGCTGCGACAAATCTTTTAAAAATTCCTGATGGCTCGTATTCAACTTGATCCTCAAGCCCTCCATCATGAGCTTTAAGTACCGGTCCTGTTGCCGATTTAGTTTCTCTCAATGCACCCATATAACCCCCTTATGTTTATGCACTTTTTTTATTATTAATTTGATATACGTTTTCCTTATTTTTTAACCAAAGAGAGTACAGCTCTTTGGTGCTAGAGCTTTTTAATAATGTATCTATTCTTTTTTGATTTAATTTGTTTTTATCAATATGATCAAAAATATTCTCGATAGTTTTAATAATCTTATTTTGAAGTAACCTTTTCTTTTTAGACTTAAAAAGAAAGTGATCATAAAGCTTAAGCGCTAAAAAGTACTTTCCATTGTCCAATGCTGCATCAGCTAGGTTTATAATTTGTTTTTGACTTAGTCCCTTCAACAGTTCTGAGTATTCTAAATTCAAGGGAATAAATTTTAAGACATCTAAGGCACTGGAATAGTCTTTGTGGTAGCAGGCTCGCCCAACAAATGGTTCTGTATGTTTGTTTAAATAAAAGGTATCAGTGTCATCAATCTTTTTAAGTGCAAAAATCTGCTCTGTAATATCAACAAGTAGTTTTTCTTGAACCTCTTTATTCATTGGGTTTATTTTTAAAAGGCGGCTGTATTCATTCAAGCGAGCTTCTTTATTTTCAATTTTCATTGCCTTATTAAAATCAATAACTTCAGAGGGGTATATAAATGGCCACTTCAACTTCTCTTTTTTGAGATAAATGAGAGAAAAGACTACACCTGTGCAAAAGCCTCCTAAGTGAGCTAAGTGCGCAATGCTTCCTTGAGGGTTAACGAGACCTGATACATCACCGAGCACAAAAAAGACGGGAACTGCAAATTTCATCTTGATTAAAAATGTTTTTGAAAAACATAAAACTTTTGGGATCGGAGTTAGGCCAGCAGCAAAATATAATTTAAAGTAGTGCTTAAAAAACAAAACATAAAAAGCACCCACAACACCCAAAACATTTGCGCTTGCTCCAAGAAGATATACACCTTCTTTTAAAAAGAATGCATTAGCAAATAATCCTACAGTTCCTGTTAAAAAGTAGGCACCAAAAAACATAAGACTTCCAAGTCTTGCTTCAAGATAGATCGCGAAAAAAATAAATGATAGTAAGTTTCCAAAAAGATGAAAATAATCTGCGTGTGTGAACTGTCCCTTTAGAAGACTGAGAAAATTTATATTATTTCTAGTTAAAAGATTGTTTTCTTTCTTAAAATCGGCTAACTCTTGCTTCACTTTTCCCATTCGCTCTAAATACAAATCTGCTCTTTCTTGGGAGGGAAAGTATTTATGTGGGTCTTTTAAGATTCGCTGTAATTTTATTCCATGGGAAATTTTTTGTGAAAGAATATCCTTAAAACCCTTAAAGTCTATTTTTTCCTTATTTCCGTTGTCATCTTTCTCAATAATATTTTCATTACCATCTCCGACCTTTTCTTCCCCCTCAGCCTGGCTAATCTTTCTTGAATCTTCCTCTATTTTTTGTTGTTTATTCTTTTCTATAGATTCTTGTATTACTTTACATTCCTCGGCGTATTCTTTTGACTTTTCGCTTAAGCAAAAATTAGTCAAACCTGTATTTACAATACTTTGAATCTCATATTTTTCGAGTAGCTTCTTTTCTAATGCAACCACATCTGGCTTTTCAAAATACCAGTGACAGGCAATAAGAATTACCGATAAAGCCAGGGTTACATAAGGTGTTCTTGGTGGACGAAGTCCGAGTCCAAGAGGTATTGGAAAAACCATCAATCATCTACGGAAGATGTCCAAAGAAAATTAAGTCATACTCATTTTATTTAAAATAAATAACCAACATCTTCATTTTTATTCAAATTAACTAAAAGAAAGTTATTTACTAAATCATTTTCAACTAAAAAAAGTGTTTGTTTAATTTTCCTGGTCTGTTTTTTCATTTCCAAAAGTCGAGCTCCGCTAAGCTTAGGAGTAGCAATCATTCTTTTACTCATTGGGTTAATCCACTTTCCACTCTTATTTTGAAAACCAAAGTGAAGGTGTGCACCAGTAACTCTCCCTGTTGAGCCAACACTTGCAATCCTTTGATTGATTTTTACCCAATCACCTTTTTTCACATACCTTTTCGATAAATGATAATAGTGAGAGATAGTTTTATCTCGATGAAGAATTGCCAACGTTTTTCCAGCATATTTATTGAACCCAGAGGATATAACCTTTCCAGAGGCTACCGAATATACAGGATCACCCACACGCCCCCTTAAATCTACTCCTCGATGAAAAGCTCTTTTTCCCGTGACTGGATGAATACGATGGCCGAAATGTGAGCGAATATGCATCTTTTTTAAAGGGTACCTTAAGCCTGAACGAATTAACGCCTGCCCGTTTTCTAGGTAATGGGCAGAGTATGTGGAGGAACTTTTATCTGTATAATAATAAGTTTCAAATTCTCCGGACAACTCCCCCCGGTAATTAATATATACGGGTCTTGTTGAAATTACTTCACCATTTATTTTTAATAACTTTAATAAAACTTTAAAATTATCACCTGCACGAGCTTGGTGTCTGAAGTTTATTTTACACATCAAGGCGTTTACAACCTCTGAGGCGGCTCCCTCCTCTACACCAAGTCTAGTAAGGTCGCCTATAAGAGTAGAGTTCTCTCTCAATGTCCCCTTAACTATCTCATGCTCAACGATCGGCTCTTTTTGAATAAGAGAGTAGACCCATATTCCACGCTTCAACATAAGCTGATGAGTTTGAAGCAAATTTTTAAAATACTTAACTTCAAATAATTCAGAATTTTTGAAACGAAGAACTATTTTTTCATCTGGCTTAACGCCAGATAGCTCAACTCGATCTCTCAATTTATTTATGATTACAAGAGCTTGTTTTGGGCTTAGATCAAGCCTCAGCAGCGCTGAAAAAAAACCCTCTCCGTCTTTAACTTTAACACTTTTCGAAGTCTCTATACTGTTGAAAAGATCTCCATCAAGCATCATTGGTACTTTAGAATTAGAATTTGTTGAATTTGAGCAAGAGAAAAGACAAAAAATTAAGTATAACTTTAAAAAAATACTAATCATTCCCTCAAACTACATCAAAATATATATTTATTTAATAGCTCAATAGTCCCAAAACTGGTTTTTGAGACAAAAAATTGACCCTCCAGACTTTAAAAACTCTGATGTGTCCACTGAGTGTACCTTTAGACCTAGATCCCTTGCCGATTTTTGAAATTTCTTTGCATTTTCTTCAACGATAATATTTACGCCATCTGGACAATGAGCGTTACAAGCAAGAAAGGTTTCAGCCTCCATCTCATCTACCTTGATTAATTTCTGAAAGGATTTTTTTAAAGTATCTATGCCATTGTCATCAAAAGCACTCTTAACATAAAAAGCCGTTTCATTGTCCACAATACAAAGACAAGTGTCTAAATGATAAAACTTTTCACTGTTTAATTTGATTAAAACCTTCTCTCCTGGAAGATAGTTATTAATTTCCTCATAAACTTCTTTTTTAGTTCTAAAGCCATAACCACAAAAAAATCTTTTACCTTGGTAGTCTTCAAGGCAATCACCCATGGACTCAAAAGTATTTTTTGGCCGAAAATAATTTTTGATATTCAAGTGTTTTTTTATGTGATCTACCTCTGGCTCACGCTCAATATTATTCATTCTGCTTAAGATCACACCATCTCTTGTCGATATCAATTGGTTCGCCATAAAAACAAGATCCGGTAAATCAGATCTTCCTGGGATCACCTCTACATCAAAGCCTATATTCTCGTAAATAGACCTTAAATTGTACCATTGAGCATTCGCCAAAGTTTTATTAACTTTATTTTCAAGACTCATGTGGGGGTTAATCTTATATACGACATCAAAATGCTCTGGAGATGACATCAATATTTTTTTGGGGAAAACCATTTCACCTTACCTATTACTTACTGCTTTTTACAACTCTTAATAAAAATTTTGGGTTACCGACGATATACCTCTTCCACATTCTTTTAGGTTCTTGATAAATCCTATAAACCCATTCTAAACCTAGTTCCCTCAACCATTGTGGAGACCTCTTATTTTTACCAGAGAAAAAATCAAAGAGACCGCCCACACCTAAAATTAAATTCGATTTTATATATTTTTTATGCTCACTTATCCAAATTTCTTGCATTGGAACACCAAAAGCTACAAATAAAATATCAACATTGAGTTTATTAATTTCTTCTATAATGAATTTACTATGAGTTTTCTTATCAAAATGGCCGTGATGGCCTCCCACTACATTTACCCCAGGATAACTTGAAGTAACAAAAGAAATTAAATTATTATTTACCTCTTGAGTTCCTCCCAGAAAATATAAATTAAATTTTTTAGATTGGCTTAATTCAAGAATTTTTGGAAATAAATCAGTGCCATTGATGTTTTCTTTCATCCGATAATTCTTAAGTCGACTTGCCATCAAAAGACCCATTCCATCAGGAAGAACTAAATCTGCACTAGGTATAATTTTTTTATATTCAGGATGTTCAAAAGCAACATTTAAACAATGAGCATTAACAAAAAAAACTGTTTTTTGAATTCCTGTTAGAATAAAAGAATTGAGGCTCTTTTCAACTTCAGGGTAAGTGGTATTTTTAAAGGTTACACCAAGAACCTCACAACTGTCAGACTCACTTTCATAATTTCGAATAAAAAAACCTAACAACATAAACTTTCCAAGAATAGCTAGGTCTGATAAAAAACTTAATTTTGACAAATATTGCTGATTTGCTTCTTGCACGGTTCTACCTGGAAGTAGAGTCATTTCTTGAATCAAAAAATTTGATATAAAAGCGGGATCACTTACTGACTCTCCATCACCCTCTAATCCGACTAATTCAACTCCATCTGTAGTGATGAAAAAAACACTCTTTAGCAAAAAGTCATAATACGAGGAAAAATTAATCGCCAGCTCCTCTCCATTCATCTTCTTAATAACTCTTGTGTTCACTGGCCCTTTAAAAATTAAAGACAAAATATAAATTATTGGTGTTAACACCATTAAAAAGAGTAAGAGAAACAAACTTGTGATCGTTTTGCCCGTGATGAAAAATCTCCATTAAATACTAATACTTATTATATTTTAATTTACAAAACAGATCATCAAATACTTAGATTAAAAATTACTTTTAATATGAGTCGCAGACCTAATTACCTCAAGGGGAATTCCTGACTTGTTAGCTTCAATTACCCTAGACACACAAAGACACCACCGATCGCCTGGAACCAAACCTTTAAACCCATACCTAGGATTGGGAGTACTAAGGTCATTACCCATTTTTTTTGTGTACGTGAGAAACTCCTCACTCACCTGCGCACAAACGAAGTGCTCTCCCCTGTCACTTGGTGAATAATCGCAATATCCACTTCTGGTATAACCGGTCATTGGATCCGTTGAACAGACTTTTAATGCACCACCGTCGATGTTCACTCTTTCGCTCTTTTTTCCAGATATATTACTTTCAAGTAAACAGTTTTTATTGTTACAAGATTGAGACGACCAAGTACTAAAACTCGTTAGGAATAAAACAATAAACAGTAAAAAATATGAATCTTTCATAAATTCATATTGCCGAATTTTTAAATTTTCTAAAAGTAACAACTTATCGACATGGTTTTAAGAAAATAATAAAAGTAATAGATATGGAACGCTTAGGTGTGAAAATTTGAGACAAAAAAAACGGCCTAATAACAGACCGTTTTTTATTTTAATATGTATCTCTAAAGATTAATATTTGCTGTAGAACTTAAACTTTTTCCCGTTTCTTACATCAAAAAATGTTTTTGTATCAACAACGTCAACATTAATTGGGTAGTCCATTCCTGTTGCACAAGTTGCTGGAGTAGAAACAGTTGGGTTTTGTCTAAAGATAATGACTACTGTGTTACCTTTTTGCTCTAAAACTTGGTAAGCACAAGCATCACCGTTACCAGCTAGGTATAATCCACGCTCTAATTTTGCCGTTGTTTGGTGGAAATTAAACGTTACGCCGTTTCTAACGTCAACAAATGTCTTCGCGTCGACAACATCAACTTTGATTGGATAATCAATACCGTCAGCACATGGCTCACCTAAGTCAGAAGTTGGGTTATGTCTAAAAATAACAACAACAGAATCAGCTTTTTGCTTAACAAGTTCGTAAGCACAGCCTCCATTTTCAGGTAAGTATAAACCAGTTTTTAAAGTCTCAGTTGCAAAAGAACC
>MDTG01070496.1_pt1 | contig 17094 bp, 14 predicted proteins | sample 811421 | NCBI WGS metagenome assembly MDTG01 (sample SAMN05326645, study PRJNA326480) | marine metagenome | isolation source: seawater | place: Pacific Ocean: South East | collected 2011
ATTTGGAAGTTACTAAAGATGCGAAGGCACAGATAGTAATAGATGAAATAAACGGAAGTGAGCTAAGTGGAAGAGGTTTAGGAGATTTACGAATAGAAATTAATACCAACGGTAAGTTTGCTATGTTTGGAGATTATACCATAGATAACGGAATCTATAATTTTAAATATGGAGGGCTAATAAACAAACCATTCTCTATTTTAAAAGGAGGAACTATTTCTTGGAGTGGTAACCCTTATGAAGCTAATTTAAATGTAACAGCAGTTTATACAACCAATGCAAATCCAGCAGTTTTACTCGAGAATTTTAATACCAATAGAAAAATACCGGTAGATTTAATTACCAATATTTCTGGGAGCTTATTTAATTCCAAACAAGATTTTGATATAGAAATTCAAAACTCAAATTCTACGATTGCTTCAGAATTAAATTTTGTATTAAATGATAATGATGTAAACTCAAAAATGCGTCAGTTTTTAACACTACTTGCAGCCGGAACTTTTGCAAACCCTAATGGAGGAAATATTAATGGAAGTGAATTATTAACAGGAACAACCTCTAATGCTATTGGTTCTATTCTTTCAGATATTATTAGTAGTAATAAGGTGAGATTAGATGTAGGATATTCTACTGGAGGAGTTCAAAACCCTCAAGATGATATTATTACAGACGATCAGTTTGATGTTTCTCTAACTACTCAAATCAGTAAAAATATTATTGTAAATGGTAAGGTAGGGGTTCCGGTAGGTGCTCAAACACAATCTAGTGTAGTTGGAGAAGTTAAAGTTGAGGTATTGTTAAATGAAGCAGGAAACTTTAGAAGTGTTATTTTTAACAGACAAAATGAAATTCAGTATTCTGCTCAAGAAGAGGGATATACACAAGGTATAGGTTTGTCATATCAGGTAAACTTTAATTCTTTATCAGATTTATTAAAAAAGATTGGTTTAAAAAAGAAGCAAAAGAATAAGAAAAAAGTGATTCAAAAGAAAGATTCTTTAGGCTCAGTTCATCAAGGCCTTTTAAACTTTAAGAAAAATAATTGATTAATTTTTTTAATAGATTACTTTAACAGAAAATAGATTCTTTAAAAACGGTTAAAGAAATACATTGTTTTTGCCTATTTTACTGACAAAGTAACCGAAATCGATTTCGTTTTTTTTTTATTTAAACTAATTTTTAATAAGTATTTTTACAATCGTATTATGGGAAAAATTAAGAAAATAGCTGTAATGACATCCGGAGGAGATTCTCCTGGGATGAATGCTGCAATTCGTTCAGTAGTAAGAACTTGCGCTTATTACAGAACAGAATGTATTGGAGTTTATAGAGGCTATCAAGGAATGATAGAAGGAGATTTCATATCATTAACAGCTCGTAATGTAAATAATATCATCAACAAAGGTGGTACCATACTTAAATCTGCAAGATCAGATGAGTTTAGAACCCCAGAGGGTAGAAAAAAAGCGCATGAGCAACTAAGAGAACATAATATTGAAGGGCTTGTTGTTATTGGTGGTGATGGTTCTTTTACAGGAGGTGTTATTTTTAACAAAGAATATAACTTTCCTGTTATTGGAATTCCTGGAACCATAGACAATGATATTTTTGGTACTTCTCATACCATAGGGTACGATACAGCTTTAAATACAGCTGTTGAAGCTATTGATAAAATTAGAGACACAGCTTCTTCTCATAACAGACTGTTTTTTGTAGAAGTGATGGGTAGAGATGCAGGTTTTATAGCATTAAATGCAGGTGTTGGTGCAGGAGCAGAAGAGATTTTAATTCCTGAAGAGAACCTAGGTTTAGAAAGATTGCTTGAATCTTTATTAAAAAGTAGAAGATCAGGAAAATCATCAAGTATTGTTGTGGTAGCTGAAGGAGATAAGTCTGGAAAAAATGTATTTGAGCTGGCTAAATATGTAGAAGATAATATGCCCGAGTATGATGTAAGAGTTTCTGTTTTAGGACATATGCAACGAGGAGGTTCTCCATCTTGCTTTGACAGAGTTTTAGCAAGTAGGCTTGGTGTAAAAGCAGTAGAAATTTTAATAGATAACAAAACTAACCTCATGGTTGGTCTTAAAAATAACTTAGTAATAACCACAGATTTAGAAGAAGCAATTACAGGTGGGCATGAAATAAATAAAGAACTTTTAAGAGTTTCGGACATCATGTCTACATAATTACAAACAATTAAATAAAAAAAATGATTAAAGTAGGAATTAACGGTTTTGGTAGAATAGGAAGATTGGCATTTAGATCTGCAGTAAACAGACCCAATATAAAAATTGTTGGAATTAATGATTTACTAGATGTAGAATATCTTGCATACATGCTAAAATATGATTCTGTTCACGGACAGTTTGATGGAGAAGTAGAAGTTAAAGATGGAAAATTAGTTGTAAATGGAAATGCCATTAGAATTACAGCAGAAAGAGATCCTGCAAATTTAAAATGGAACGAAGTTGATGCAGAATATGTAATTGAGTCTACAGGTTTTTTCTTAACAGAAGAAACAGCTGGTAAACACTTAGAAGCTGGAGCTAAAAAAGTAGTTTTATCTGCACCATCTAAAGATCATACACCAATGTTTGTAATGGGTGTAAATAATACTGAATTAAAAGCAGATCAAAAGATTTTTTCTAACGCATCTTGTACAACAAACTGTTTAGCACCAATCACAAAAGTATTGAATGATAACTTTGGTATTATTGAAGGTTTAATGACTACAGTACATGCAGCAACTGCAACTCAAAAAACAGTTGATGGTCCTTCTATGAAAGATTGGAGAGGTGGTCGTTCTGCAATTCATAATATTATTCCATCATCTACTGGAGCTGCAAAAGCAGTAGGAAAAGTAATACCTGCAATGAATGGAAAATTAACAGGGATGGCTTTTAGAGTGCCAACTATGGATGTTTCCGTAGTAGATTTAACAGTAAAATTAGAAAAATCAGCTTCTTATAAAGAGATTTGTGCAGCTATGAAAGCAGCTTCAGAAAGTGGGCCAATGAAAGGTGTTCTTGGATATACAGAAGATTTAATTGTTTCTCAAGATTTCGTAGGAGATACTCGTACATCTATTTTTGATGCTAATGCAGGAATTGCATTAAACGATAACTTTGTAAAAGTGGTTTCTTGGTATGACAATGAAATAGGGTATTCAACTAAGATTGTAGATTTAATAGAATATGCAGCTACTTTGTAAAAAACACAAAATAAGCTTACGCTCACAAAAAAAGGCTGTCTTTATAAAGATAGCCTTTTTTTTATTTAATAGCAATCATACTAATTTCTACATGTACATATTTGGGTAAATTGGCAACCTCAACGGTTTCTCTAGCAGGGGCAGTTTCTTCATTAAAATAGCGCCCATACACCGCATTAATTTTAGAAAAATTGGCCATGTCTGAAATAAAAATAGAGGCTTTTACCACATCCTCAAAAGTCATATCAGCAGCTTCTAAAACAGCTTTCATATTGTTCATAACCAAGGTTGTTTCTTCTTCAATAGTACCAATCTGAATCTCACCAGTTACTGGGTTAATTGCAATTTGACCAGACGTGTACAACGTATTACCAGATAAGATCGCCTGGTTATAGGGGCCAATAGGGGCTGGTGCTTTTGAGGTTTGAATTATTTTTTTCATAAGGTAAATTGTTTTAAAATAATACTCTATCGGGTGGTTTGTTTTGTTCGTATTTTAGATCACTTAGTATGCCAGATTTAACACCAATAAAAAACACATAAGATTGGTTGTTTCCAAATGGTACCCAATTAAATGACATTCTCCAGCTATCTAAATCTCTAGAAAAATTCATTCGTGTAAATGTAAAACCACCACTTGCAATATCATATCCCGAAGAAAAACCAACTTTCCATTTAGGTGTTAGATCAAAATCTCCACCAAACATTACAGAGTGCGATTGAATGCCTATATTATTTACACCATTATTAGCGTAGGATGCAGAATATGCAAGATTTAAACTCCATGGTATGGTAGATTTATATAATTCTGTAATCTCTTCTTCCTCATTGTTGTTCTGACTATTAGAGGGGTCTGAAGCAAAGCTGTTGGCAGGATTTAAGTTTTTACCAAGCACATCTGGAGTTACTTGGTTTCCATTTCCAGAATTATCTTTATTTTCTCCACTAAAATCTTTACTAGAAAGCGTGTAATTGGCAGTTAAATTGGCTCTAGTTAATCTAGGAAGTCCTTTTACAAACTTATCTATTCGTTGCCCGGTTTCATTTATTTGATAAGGGTCTAAAGAAGCATTTAAATTAAGTGCTAATTTGTCTTTTAAAAGTCTAGTTCCCAGTGAGGCATTTACTGGAGACCAACGTAAACTATCTGCAGCTATATTATAGGCAGAGCTAAAATTTAGGTTGTTTAAAATTGTAATTTTTCTATCTTCTTCATCACTGTCTGGATCTTCAGGGGCTAATTTACCTTCTATAACATTGTTTAAAGAGATTCCTATAGTATTGCTTAAGCCACTTCCTGGTCTTCCGTAAAGACTTGTACCACCATCAAAAGGAGAGTAGGTCTCAAATTCTGTGCCTTCTAAATTGCTTTGAACTGTTTCATTGTATCTATCGGCAAAATCTGGCCTGTAAGAAAATGAAACAGAGGGTCTAATGGTATGTCTGATAGCTTTTAATCTTCCTTTCTTAAAATTAAAAGTTCCATAAATATTGGTAGATAAACTTACACTAGTACCATACTCTCTAAAATTACTAAAACCACCTATGGTGTCTGATACAACGGTGCCAAAAGACCCATCAGAATTTTGTAAAGTAGGATCATAGGTTTTATTAATTTTTTTAAAGTTCCAGACTTCTTTATAATTAATATTTGGAGATAAAGTAAAGTAATTTAGCAGGGTAATATTGGTACTTATATCAGATCTATGCTGAACACCAGCATTGGCTGTTTCAAACATTTTAGCAGTAAAAAATTCATCTTCTGAGGTGTTAATTCTGTATTCTCCTTGCATATTATAGGTTAAACCTATTTTTTGAAGTGGGTTCTTTTTAATGCCTCCTTTTCCAGCAAATGGATAAATTCTACTCATAGACACTTGAAGTGAAGGAAGCGCCATAGTAACAGTTCCTGTATTTGTATTTTGAGAATGTGTGGCATTTGCACTCATATTAAATGGGGTTCCGGCAAATGTTTTTTGATAAGAAATAGAAGAGCTAAAAGTGTTTGTTAAAAAGTTTGAATTGTTAAACTCATTTAAAGATTGTCTAAAATATTGGCTACTTCCTAAATTAACTGAAGCTCCAAAATTTGAATTTGGACTAGCTTTTGGGTCTTGTCTATGACTCCATCTTACATTGAAGTTTGTTGCCTCAGAATAATCATCAAAACCTCTGGTACTTCTTATTAGTTTTTCAAAACTTAGATTAAAACCTCCAGAGAATTTATACCTAACATAATATTGAGAGCGTGCTCTAAAACCCCAACTACCATTAGAATAGATATCACCTAATAATTCTAAATCTACATAATCATTCACTGCAAAATAATAGCCTCCATTCTGTATCCCTATTCCTCTGTTAGAGGTACCTGTTTGAATTGCTGGAAAAATAAACCCTGAAGTTCGGTTTTTACCCATTGGAAAATACGCAAAGGGAAGAAAAACAGGAGTTGGTACATCTGCAATGACAAGATTGCTTAAACCAGCTACAATTTTTTTATTAGGAACTACTTTTGCTTTTTTTACACCAATATAATAATCGGGTTTTTCTTTGTCTGAGGTAGTAAATTTAATATTACGCATGTAAATTGTAGAATCATTCACACGTTTTGATTTTTCTCCTAAAATAAACATCCCTGGTTCTTGGCGTGTTCTTATGCCATAAATAATGGCTTTTTTTGTTTTGAAGTTGTAAATCATAGAATCTTGTTCAGATTCTTGACCACCTTGTTTAAATACTGGTTTTTGATTGTATCCTGTACTATCTTTAATTCCTTTTGCAAATAAGGTATTTTTAATGTAATCAATAATAATTATACCTGCTTTTAAATCTATATCAGTATATACTACATGAGCTTCATTGTAAAGGGTTACTGTTTTTTTTATTGCATTTTGTGTGGTATAATCTTTAGCTACATGTGAAATTAAATCTGTAATGGCCTCTTTTGGTTTAATAGTATCTAGTTGAATACTATCTTGTTTTTTTACAGGCAGCGTGTCATTTTTTATAATTTTCTCAGGGGTTGTTATTGCTTTAGAAGGGCTGTTTTTAACAACCATAGGAATCGGTTTTACCTTTGGCTTTATGTCCTGTGATCTTGTTTTTGTTAATGAACAAAATAAAAGTAAAAATAAAAGTATGTAAGACAGATTTGATTGCAATATTTAATATGCTATTTTTGTATGTGAGTAAAAATATGCTTCCATAATTGAAGCACCAAATTTGAAAAGCCAAAATTAGTTAAATTTTGTTCATAGAACCTACATACAATAGCAAATTTGATACCAAGACATCCTTGGTGTTCTTTTTTGTTTTGTCTTTTCTTTTTTTGAATCCGTTCGTTTCAAATTCTCAAAACGATAAATTTATAGTTGTTTTAGATGCTGGTCATGGAGGAAACGATCCTGGAAATATTGGAAATGGATATAGAGAGAAAAATATTGCCCTAAAAGTTGTACAAGAAATACAAGCTGAATTACAAAAAATAAAGGGCATAAAAGTTATCCTTACAAGAAACAAAGATATTTTGATAAACTTATGGAAAAGAGGCGAAATTGCGAACAAGGCAAAAGCAAATTTATTTGTTTCGATTCATTGCGATTCTCATACATCTAACGCATACGGTGCTGGTACTTTTGTTTTAGGATTGCATGCAAATAAAAGAAACTTTGAAGTTGCTAAACGAGAAAATGCTGTAATTTCTCTCGAAGAAAACTTTAAAGAAAGATATGAAGGATTTGACCCTAATTCTGAAGAATCTGTTTTGGGACTTACTCTTTTACAGGAAGAGAACTTAGATAAAAGCTTTTCTTTAGCCGCAGATATTCAACAAAATTTTTCACAATCTTTAAAAAGAAAAAATAGAGGTGTAAAACAAGCCGGTTTTGTTGTATTACATCAAACATACATGCCAAGTGTTTTAATTGAATTAGGTTTTTTAACGAATAAAAATGAAGGAAAATTTTTAAATTCTAAAATTGGTCAACAAAAAATGGCCAAAGAAATAGCAAAGTCAATTCATAAATATTACCGTCAATTAAAAGCAAATACTGTTGCTTCAGCTACTCAAAAAGATAGCCCATTACCAAAAGAAAATCCTCGTTTTTCAGAAGTAAGTATACAAAAAGAAGAAGTGATTTTTAAAATTCAAATAGCTTCTAGTAAAAATAAAATTCTAGTAAAATCTTATAATTTTAGAGGACTAAGAAACGTTCAAAGAGTTAAGGTTGGATCTTATTATAAATACTATTATGGAATTACTTCTAGTTTTAAAGAAGCAAAAAACTCATTGTTAAGAGCAAAGAAAAAGGGCTATTCAGATGCTTATGTAGCGGCTTTCAAGAATGGGGAAAAAGTATCTCTTTCAAAGGTTTTGAAATAGCTATTTTTACTATAATTTAAGAGAAAATAGTAGTATTATTGTAATAAAAATTAAAAAAATGTCTAAAGAGTTAAAAACAGGTATTGCTGCAGTTCTAATTTTATGTTTAGGCTATTGGGGGTTTCACTTTCTAAAAGGTCAAAACTTATTAGAGCCTGACTCTAGAGTTTTCTTCATAGAGTATGATAATATTCAAGGACTTAACAAAGCAAGTACAGTTAGTATAAACGGATTAAAGGTTGGTAAGGTTTCAGAGATTACTTTTAATACAGACTCTCTTAAAAGAGGAAAATTAGTTGTTAAAATATCATTAGATAATGATTTTGAATTTTCAGAAAATAGTATTGCTAAAATTTATTCTACCAGTATTATTGGAGGAGAGTCATTAGCAATTATTCCAAGTTATGTTGGAAAGCCTGCTGTTTCTGGAGATTATTTAACTGGTGAGGTAGAATCAGATATTTTTACTTCTGTAGGTGAAACATTAAACCCTCTTAAAACCAAGGTAGAACGAGTAATTATTGGAGCAGATTCATTACTAATTGCATTAAACGATGTATTAGACTTAAAATCTAGAGATAGCTTTAAGAGAACTATTCTAGGATTAGAAACTACCGTAAGTTCTATGACCAACACTTTGAGTTCTTTTAATAAAATGATAGATTCTACTAAAGGAGATATAGATATAGCACTTGAGAATACGAAGAAAATTACAGCAAATTTTGTAAAGGTTTCGGATACCCTAGCAACTGTAAACTTTGGACAAACAGTAAGAACGCTTCAAACTACATTAGCAAATGTTAATGAGTTACTTTTAGGCATAGAAAACGGAAAAGGATCATTAGGTAAATTAGCAACTGATGATTCTATGTATAATAATTTAACCAACGCCTCTAAAGAATTAGAAGGGTTGCTAAAAGAGATGAAGTTACACCCTAAAAGGTTTGTGCATTTTTCTTTATTTGGTAAAAAAACAAAGCCCTTTGTTGAAGATACTAATAAAAAAAGCAGCTCTAACTAACACAATACAGTGCAGCTATTAATGAAGAAATTAGTTGCGATAAAACATAAAATTTAGCTCACATATGGATTATTTACCAAATATATTTTTTGCAATAGCATTGGTTGTTGGAATCGGTTTTTTTGTTATGAATATTCTTAAACTAATCAGAAATATTAAACTTGGTAAAGACATAGACAGATCTGATCGTAAAATTGAACGATGGAAAAATATGGCAAGAATTGCTTTAGGGCAATCAAAAATGGTTAGCAGACCATTTGCAGGGTTTCTACATGTTATTGTATATATAGGTTTTGTAGTCATTAATATTGAAGTTTTAGAAATTGTTATTGATGGATTATTTGGCACTCACAGAGTTTTTCAACCACTTTTAGGAAACACTATTTACGGTTTTTTAATTGGAACTTTTGAAATTTTAGCATTTCTTGTTTTAGTAGCTGTTATTTTATTTTGGTTGCGAAGAAATATCGTTCAGCTCAAAAGATTCATGAGCAAAGAAATGAAGGGTTGGCCCAAGAGTGATGGTAATTTAATTCTTTACTTTGAAATTGTATTAATGTCATTATTTATAGTAATGAACGCCACCGATCATACATTTCAAGAAGCAAATATTGGTAACCCTATCAGCCAATTTGTAGGTCCTTGGTTTTCAGGATACTCATTAGAAACCCTTGCAACCATAGAACATACTGCTTGGTGGGTTCACATTATTGGAATTTTAATTTTTCTAAATTACCTATATTACTCTAAACACCTTCACATATTATTGGCATTTCCAAACACCTTTTTTGCAAACCTAGGCCCAAAAGGGCAGTTTAATAATTTAGCTTCTGTAACGAGTGAAGTTAGAATGATGATGGATCCAGAGGCAGACCCATATGCAATGCCAGAGGAGGGAACTGAAGATGAGGTTCCAGAAAAATTTGGAGCTAGTGATGTAGCCGATTTAAATTGGGTACAATTACTTAATGCATACACTTGTACAGAATGTGGTAGATGCACCTCTTCTTGTCCTGCAAACATGACTGGTAAAGAACTATCTCCAAGAGCTATTATGATGAAAACTCGTGATCGCTTAGAAGAAGTTGGTCAAAACATTGATGAAAACGGAGGCGTTTTTAAAGATGATGGAAAACAATTATTAAACGATTATATTACTCCAGAAGAATTATGGGCATGCACAAGTTGCAACGCTTGTGTAGAAGAATGTCCTATAGATATAGATCCGTTATCTATTATTATGGATATGCGTAGATATTTGGTGATGGAGCAATCTGCTGCACCACAAGAACTGAATATGATGATGACAAATATAGAAAATAATGGAGCTCCATGGCAATATAATCAGCAAGATAGATTAAACTGGAAAGACGAATAAAAGCAACAAATATGAAGGTACCAACAATGGCAGAAATGATGGCTCAAGGAAAACAACCAGAAATATTGTTTTGGGTAGGAGCTGCAGGTAGTTATGATGATAGAGCCAAGAAGATTTCAAGAGCATTTGTAAAAATACTTCACAAAGCCAATGTAGATTTTGCAGTTTTAGGAACAGAAGAAAGTTCTACAGGAGATGCCGCTAAAAGATCTGGAAATGAATTCTTGTTTCAAATGCAAGCCATTTCAAATATTGAAATCTTAAATTCATATGAGGTAAAAACCATTGTATGTACAGATCCTCATTCTTTTAACACCTTAAAAAATGAATACCCAGAATTGGGCGGTAATTATACTGTATACCATCATACTCAATACATTAAGAAATTAGTAGAGGAGGGAAGATTGGTAATTAAAAAATCGTTAACAGGTAAACAAGTTACGTATCATGATCCTTGTTATTTAGGAAGAGGAAATGGCGTATATGAATCTCCTAGAGATATTATAAGAAAGTTAGGTGTAAACCTAATTGAGATGAAACAACACAAAAACAGAGCCCTATGTTGTGGAGCTGGAGGTGCTCAAATGTTTAAAGATGCAGAAAAAGGAGATAAAGAAATTAATATTCTAAGAACTGAACAAGCCCTAGAAACCAACGCTAAAATTATTGCAACTGGCTGTCCGTATTGCAACACTATGATGACAGATGGTGTAAAGTTTCACGAAAAAGAATCTCAAATTATTGTCAAAGATATTGCCGAATTAATTGCAGAAGCTGACAACTTATAATGCAACTTAGCCTATATGAGTGAATTTAAAAATAATACCATTAGTGAACTTCCAGATATTACAAAGGTTGAGTTTACCAAAGTTGATCAAAACTATTTAAAGGTATTATTAATCAATTTTTTTATAGTTTTCACCCTTTTATTTGCAGTACTAAGCTTTTTAATAAATAAAAAACTAGTAGAGGAAGCCTCAGACTATACAGGTTTAATTTACAGTATTTTTTTTATCATTGGTTTGGCCATTATTACTTTTTATATCATTGGTTTTTCAAAAAGAAAATATGCACTTAGAGATAAAGACATCTCCTATAAGAGTGGTGTTTTTGTAAAAACAATCACCACCGTTCCATTTTCTAGAATTCAGCATGTAGAAATAGATCAAGGGCCTATTTCTAGGTTTTTAGGACTATCTTCTTTAACTGTTTTTACAGCAGGAGATAGTAGTAGTGATCTAGAGATTAGTGGAATTAAAAACGAACAAGCATTAAAAATAAAAGAATTTATTAGTGCCAAGGTTCATGAATCATAATTATTCTTTTTCGGAGTTCTCTAGACAATCTTCAAAAGGAGTATTGGTCATCTATGCAGATATTTTACTCAAGATAGTAAAACAAACTTGGGTACTTTTCTTTCTTTTTGTTAGTAGAATATCAGAAATTTCAGAGGTGCAATCTACCTACATCTATATAGGATTTTTTGTAGTTTTTATGTTTTCTTTAGGGAGGGCATACTTTTCCTACAGAAATTTTAAGTTTAAAATTGTGAATCATCATTTTGTGTTAAAAAAAGGAATTATAAAAAAGACCAATACCTCTATAGCCTTTGATAGAATTCAGAATATAAATTTTAAGCAAAATTTAATTCAACAATTTATCAATGTTTACGGAGTAAGTATTGAAACAGCCGGATCTAATAAAACAGAAATTGTTATCAAAGCACTTTCGCATAGTAAAGCCCTGGCATTAAAAGAGCTTATTTCTTCTGTAGCTGTTTCTTCTGAAACTTCGCAAGAGCAGCAAAAACCACTCTTAAAAATTAAAATAGGAGAATTACTAAAAGTGAGTCTTACAGAAAATCATTTTAAAAGTTTGTTAGTATTAATAGCTTTACTTATTGGTTTTTTTCAACAAATAGAACATGTATTAGAAGGCTTAGGGAGAAAAGAGTTTTTAGATGACTATCTAAACCAAAGTACAGAAGCTGTCTTAGGAAGTATACTTCTCATAGTAGTTTTATTTTTAGGTGTTGTGCTTGTGTCTATTTTTAGTTCTTTTATTCGAGTATTTCTGCGTCATTTTAATCTCGTTTTATTTGTTAAAAAAGAAGCATTTGAAATTAATCAAGGATTGTTAACGAAGAAATCGGTTGTTCTTAAAAAACAAAAAGTTCAAAGTATTACAGTATCATCTAATCCTTTTAAAAGATGGGTTGGTATTTCATCTGTTGTTTTTAAACAGGCTATGAGCGGTAAAATGAAAAACAAAAAAGATAAAGTCATTAAAATTGTTGGATGTGAGCATGACCAAGTCAATTTAATAAAAAATCATTTATTTGATAGTGGTCAATTAGATGCCAGCCAGAAACACTATGCAGATTCTTATTATAAAACACGAATACTCTTTCTTACCAGCATTATTTTGCTAGTGATTAACAGTTCAATTTTCTTAATTTTTGACACTTTATATGTACTATATATTAGTCTGCTGTTGCTTCCTTTTTGTTGTTTTTTAATCCATAAAAAAATCAAGAAAACATTTTATAAAATTTCCTCCAATTTGCTATTAGTAGGAAAGGGTTTGGTAGATACTCATCATACGTATTTTCAATTATTTAAAGTTCAAAATGTCAAAATCAAGCAAACTATCTTTCAACAAAGAAAAGGTGTCGTAGATCTTATTTTACAAACAGCTTCTGGAAAAATAAGAATACCTTGCATACCAAGTAAAAATGCAACTGAAATTTACAATCATATTTTATTTAACGTAGAAACAAGCAAGCAGTCATGGATGTAAGAAGTTATATAAAAGCAGCAAGATTAAGAACTTTGCCTTTGTCTATTTCTGGAATTATTGTTGGAAGTTTTTTAGCAGTATCTGCTGGCTTATTTAATTGGCTTATTTTTTTACTTGCTATTATTACAACAATTGGTTTTCAAGTAATTTCTAATTTTGCAAATGACTATGGAGACGGTATTAAGGGCACAGATGCTGTTAGAACAGGAGAGGAAAGAATGGTGAGTTCTGGTAAGATTTCTCCCAAGCAAATGAAATTAGCAATTATTGTTACAGCAATTTTAACCATTATTACAGCAATTTTTTTAATTTATAGTGCCTTTGGTGCTAGTAACTTTTGGTATTCACTATTATTTTTTTTTCTGGGCATTACTTCAGTTATTGCAGCTATAAAATACACCGTTGGAAATTCTGCCTACGGGTACAGTGGTTTTGGAGATGTATTTGTTTTTGTCTTTTTTGGTCTACTAAGTGTACTGGGAAGTTATTTTTTATTCACAAAAGAGATTCATTTTCCTATTTTTTTACCAGCATTTTCTATTGGTTTATTAAGTACAGCCGTTTTAAACCTTAATAATATGAGAGATCGTAAAAACGATAAAAAATCTAACAAGAATACCATTGTTGTAAAAATAGGAGTTGATGCTGCTAAAAGGTATCATTATAGCTTGTTGGGATTGTCATTTATTTTTGCTGTTAGTTTTGTTTTATTAACATTCATAAAGCCAGTTCAATTTATATTTTTACTAGCCTATATTCCTTTAGGTATTCACAGTATATTTGTCTATAATAATAGAGAGGAGTACAAATTAGATGGAGAATTAAAGAAAGTTGCTTTGAGTACTTTTCTATTTGCAATTCTTTTAGGCTTAGGACAAGTTTTGTAATTTTACCGCCTACTAAAAACCAATACATGAAAACAGTAAAAATTATCATTACATTCTTAATTATTCTTACCGTATTGTTTTTTGGTACAGGTTTAATAATTAAAGACAGTAGTTACTCCTCTCAAATCACTATTCATAAGCCATTAGAAGAAACTTTCACAATGTTTACAGATGTTGCTGCAATGACCCAATGGAACCCTGCTTACAGTTCTATTGAGATAATAGATCAAAAACCAGGCATTACGGGTAGTAGGTATGATATTAAAGTGCTACACAATAAGCAAACAATTATTATCAAAGAAAAAGTACTGGCGTATGTTAAAAATGAAAAAATAACTTTGTTTATAGACAGAGACGGTGTCATAGAGAGAGATGATTATACTTTTACAAGAGATGGATCTCATACCCTTATAAATTTAAACTCCAGTTATCAGGCAAAAAGTTATATTTTAAGCTGTGTATTGCCTTATTTTAAATCTAAATTTAAAAAAATTGATGAGGTATCATTAACTAATTTTAAAACTTTTGCTGAAAAAACTATCACGTGATTACAGCTACCTATCAAAAATATAACCTAAACTTTAAAGCTCCAAGCGGAACCTCAAGAGGCGTTTTACAAACTAAAGAAACATGGTTTTTATATATAACTAAAGAAGGTAGAATAGGGGTAGGTGAATGTGGTCTTTTCAGAGGTTTAAGTATTGATGATAGACCAGATTACGAACAGAAACTTTTGTGGGTTTGTGAAAACATATCACTAGGTTTAGAATTATTGCTAATCGAAACTTGTCAGTTTCCAAGTATTCAAATTGGGCTAGAGCAAGCATTTTTATCATCACAAGTTTCATCTACTTTTGAGTTATTTCCTTCAGAATTTACAAAACACAGGCAAGCTATTGCTATTAATGGGCTTATTTGGATGGGTGATCAGCAGTTTATGAAAGACCAAATTAAAGAAAAACTAGCGCAAGGTTTTCGTTGTATCAAAATGAAAATTGGAGCTATCAATTTTGAAACAGAAATAGCACTTTTAGCATCTATTAGAAAAGAATTCTCAGAAAGTGATATAGAATTGCGTGTAGATGCAAACGGAGCTTTTACCCCAGTCGAAGCTTTAGAGAAACTAAAGATATTATCTCATTATAACTTACACTCTATAGAACAACCCATACAACAAGGATACCATCAAGAAATGGCATCTTTATGTGAACAAACACCTTTGCCAATTGCTTTAGATGAAGAATTAATTGGTGTTTTTAATACATCTAAGAAGATAAAATTATTAAAAACTATCAATCCTCAATACATTATTTTAAAACCAAGTTTGGTTGGTGGGTTTAAGGGAAGTAAGCAGTGGATAGACTTAGCTGAAGAGAATACAATTGGCTGGTGGGTTACAAGTGCTTTAGAAAGTAATGTTGGTTTAAATGCCATTGCACAATGGACAGCTACTTTAAATAACACTTTACCCCAGGGCTTGGGAACAGGAGGTTTATTTACCAATAATTTTGAGAGTCCGTTAGAAGTAAAAAACGGATATTTACACTATGCTAACAATGAAAGTTGGAATTTTAATTTGAAATAATAATATGAATTTTTTACAGACAGGTTATAAAGGAAAGAATGATTCATGGATGTATGTTATTATGTTCTTTATTGTTTTTATAGGGAGTATGATAGGTCAAATTCCTATTACTGTTAAAGCATTTTTTGCTGCAGATGGCGATTTGCAAAAATTTGTTAAAAGTGGTGAAAACTCATTTGCAGACTTAGGGATTGATGCTAATTTATATCTCTTTTTAATATTATTATCGTTTATAGTTCCACTCGCTTTATTTCTTTTAACAGTAAGAGGAATGCACAAGAAAAAAGTTACATGGATTGTTTCTTCCAGAAAAAAAATAGATTGGAGTCGTTTCTTTTTTGGGGTTTTAATCTGGGGGATGCTCACCATCTTATTTTTAGGATCAGATATCATATTATCTCCAGAAAAATATGTTTGGAATTTTAAACCAATACCATTTTTTACGCTCTGTTTTGTTGCCGTTTTTTTTATTCCCTTGCAGACAAGTTTAGAAGAATTACTGTTCAGAGGCTATTATATGCAAGGCTTAGCATTATGGATCAAAAATAAATGGGCACCATTAATTATTATGTCTGTTGTGTTTGGTTTGTTGCACGGAATGAATCCTGAAATTGAAAAACTAGGATATATTGCATTGGTTTTTTATATAGGAACAGGTTTCTTTTTTGGAATTGTAACCTTAATGGATGAAGGAACAGAACTAGCCATGGGGATGCATGCTATTAATAATATATTGGCAGCTTTATTTGTAACAACAGATTGGACTGTTTTTCAAACAGATGCTCTATTTGTAGATACTTCAGAACCATCGGTTGGTTTAGAAATGTTTTTACCACTGTGTGTATTGTACCCACTAGTATTTTTTGTTTTCTCTAAAAAATACGGCTGGTCTAACTGGAAAGAAAAAATTTTCGGCAAACTTGTAACACCTACACGTATTGAAAACAAATAGTTTCCATACAAGATTTCAACTAAATGGAAAGGTTTTTTCTAGTTCTCAAGAACTAATTATGTATGCTGAATCTTTTTCAAAAGAACTTGCTTTTTTTTTAAAAGAATGGTTTGCTAAAGATTCCTTTATCACGGTTAAAACTTCTGGATCTACTGGTAAGCCAAAAGATATTCAGCTCCAAAAAGAGTTTGTTATAAATTCTGTGTTCACTACTGGCCATTTTTTTAATGTACTAGAAAACACAACAGCTTTATGTTGCTTGCCAATAGCGTTTATCGCGGGTAAAATGATGCTTATAAGAGCACTAACACTAGGGTGGCATTTAGACATTGTATTGCCTAGTTCTGAGCCTTTAAAAACAATTGAAAAGCACTATGATTTTTCGGCAATGGTTCCTTTACAAGTAGTAAATTCTATTGATAAACTGTATTTAATTAAACAATTAATTATTGGAGGGGGTGTTATTTCTTATTCATTACAACAAAGACTACAAGAAGTTTCAACACATGCATTTGCTACCTATGGAATGACCGAAACCATCACTCATATTGCCATTAAAAAGTTAAATAATTTTCAGCCAGCTAAACCTGTATTAGAATCTCACTATAAAACAGTTTCTAATGTTCAGGTTTCTCAAGATTCAAGAAATTGTTTAGTTATAGATGCACCAAAAGTATCTTTAGAAACCATCATTACCAATGATGTTGTTGAAGTTATTACAGAAACTGAATTTATTTGGAAAGGTCGTTTAGATAATGTAATTAATTCAGGAGGAATTAAATTACATCCTGAAGAGATAGAACATAAGTTATTTTCTACCATAGCTTCACGTTTTTTTGTGGCAGGTTTGGTAGACCAAATTTTAGGTGAAAGATTA
>MDTG01275974.1_pt1 | contig 17094 bp, 13 predicted proteins | sample 811421 | NCBI WGS metagenome assembly MDTG01 (sample SAMN05326645, study PRJNA326480) | marine metagenome | isolation source: seawater | place: Pacific Ocean: South East | collected 2011
AAACTCTTTTAAAACTTCCCGCATTATGAGGCACATCAGCATCAATACAGTTAAATACACCGCAAAGTGCATTGCTTGTTGCGCATGCAACTGATTCATTCAGCCCAAATTCCTTGCTATCTTCATTTTTCGTTAGGTCAACTTCGATTTTTGCATTTTCTGGATCAATTTCAACTGATACATTTATAGGCAAACCATCGGGAAGAGTTGGTTCCATTGGATCGTATACGGTTGTCTTACTGACAGTGCCAGATGGAAGCTTTTTGATAGCTTCGATCATCCTTTTTTCAGAGTAATTAAACCAATCCTCAATAAATTGCTTAATTTCCCCTTTACCATAACGACCCACCAATTCCTTGAGTCTTCTTTCTCCTATTCTGGCCGCTCCTACGGTAGCAAGATAATCTCCATACCATTGATCTGGAACCCGAATACGCCTGCGACACATTCGGATTATGTCGTCCACATCCTCGTAATCTTCCTGCACTTTTACACACGGAAAAATCAAAGCCCCTTCTTCATAAACATCTTTGGCATAAGCATGATAGGTGCTTGGAATAGAATTACCGCAATCGGCCTGATGGGCTTTTGCGCAAGCAGTAAACATATGCTCACCCTCAACAAAAACTGGAACCATATACATATGATCTGCCGCATGAGTGTTCCCCATATATACGTCATTATGCAAAAATGCATCTCCCTCTTTCAGATTAGGGTGCGTTTCAATCAATGATGCTGTTTGCAGACTGCTTCCAAATATATGAACAGGCACTCCTTCACCTGGTGCCAAAAGTCTATTATCAGCAGTTACTAGTGAACAAGAAAAGTCCCTTACTACAGCCAGGACGGCTGAACGTGCAGTTCTTAACAAAGTGTTTGTCATCTCACCGACAATCGCATTTAAACGATTTGCCAAGATCGCCATAAGAATGGGGTCAGTTTCATAATTTCTTTCAGATGAGGTAGATGGCATTAGGACTCCTTTTATTAACAAAGAAAGATAATCTCATAAGTATAATACTAATGTAACAAATTCAGTAGTGTTACCAAAGCAATAATTAACAGACCAAAAAAACTAGTTTTTTTGAAGCGCCTCTATTCTTTTGGATAAAGGCGGATGAGTTGATAGTAGTTCATTCATGCCACCACTGATTGCAAATGCCTCAACTTCTTTTGGCAAAGCTTCAGATGAACCTAAAGACTCCAGTTTTTTAAGTGCTTTTATCATTTTATGCTTTCCAGCTAGTACAGCTCCGCCGGAATCCGCTCGATATTCCCTAAATCTACTAAACCACATCAACACAAGCGAAGCTAAGAATCCCAATATGCTTTGAGCAATAAAATAACCGATAAAGTAACCCATTCCTCGTCCCCTACCTTTATCTATCACAGCAGCTAATAAATGAGCAAAAACCATAACAAAGGTATTCATTACACCTTGAAGTAAAGTAAGTGTAACCATGTCCCCATTCGCGACGTGACTAACCTCATGGGCTAAAACTGCCTCGATCTCGTCTCGGTCCATAGCATGGAGCAATCCCGTGCTTACTGCAACTAGGGATTTATCTCGACTTGCGCCGGTGGCAAACGCATTAGGGACTTGGGACTCAAAGATAGCGAATTGGGGCATCTCTATACCAGAAGATTTGGCCAGCTCAGAAACTCGATTTACCAACCATTTTTCAATTTCATTTTGGGGCGTCTCAATTATTCGTGCTCTCACGCTTCTTATAGCCATTGATTTTGACATCGTTAGTGATATGAAGGCCCCTCCAAACCCGAAAATTGAGGCAAATATTATCAGGCCTAAATGATTGCCTGTTCCACCAAGGCCAAGTAAGCTAAGGACGATACTTAACACAAACATCACAGCTAGATTCGTAACTAAAAATAATCCAATTCTCATCGCAAACGCTCCGTTTAATTCAATAATCTATCGATCAATTCTAATCTTGACGGTGGTGCCTTTTTTTACTTCACTCTTTAATTCAAGATGCCACCCAAACCTATCTATAATTCTTTTGACCAGATTCAATCCAATTCCATTGCCCCTTGCAAATGAAGGGGGTGAATTCCTATTCATTACTTGAAATAATTGCTCCTCAGTCATTCCTATTCCACTATCGGAAACAGATACGCTGTTCGCATCAACGTTAACAACAACATTACCCGAGTCTGTATATACAAATGCATTTCGAATAATATTTCCAAATATTATAGAAACAAGTTTTGGAGAATTATTTGTTTCAAGGATAGCTTCTTCCTGAAGGTTGTATTCTAAAGATTTGTCTCCATAAATAAGCGAACAATTTGAAATCTCTTGCTTAACGATATCATTTATTAACACCTTTTCTTTTATCAAGGCGCCATCATAATCCCTTGCCAACAGCAAGAGCACCTCGGTTAACTCTTCCATATCTGTAGTTGCTCTTTCAATCTTTTCAACAATAGATTTTGAATCCTGATCCAATGGCCCTCGTTTTTTTAATGATGATACTGCAATCCTCATTACAGTAAGTGGTGTTCGTAATTCATGACTTGCTTCTCTAGTAAAAGTACGTTCTCTTTCGATCGATGTATCAACTTTTTTCAGTAAGTCATCAATGGCACTTGCTAATTGAAGCGTTTCTAGATTAAGCCGGCGGAATTTAAATTTTTCAAGAAAAGCATCTATCTGGGGTCTGTCTAAATCTATGTTTTTAACTGTACGGGCCAAAAGAATAACCGGAGAAACAGCTCTATGAATCAACACATAAGTTCCCCAAGCAGAGCTATACAAAAAAACTAAAAGAATCGCGAGGGGAATGATACCAAAATAAGTTGCAAGTTCTTCCACGTTGTCAGCGTCAAAAACTAAATATAGCCGTGCATCTTGATTTTCGCTAACATGAACAACTCCTCGATTCACCGGTGAAATGAAGTCGTGAATGCCTGGATTAAGCCCAACAAACTCAGCGGGGACCTCCCCGCTTTCTTTATCGAATAGATATCCAATAAGGGTATTAGTATTAGGTGGCGGAGTCTCTCGATCTATTGAATTTCGGGACCAGAAGTATTCAGCTTCCCTTTCCAAAGCTGAAACTATCAATACTTCTCTTATCGCAAATTCTGCTATATAAACACCTCCAACCGCAACTACACTGATAATTGTGAGTTGCAAAAGAAAGGCGCGCAGTAGACTCTTATTGAGAGGCTTCTCTGTCTTCATCAACGACTTGAAGTCTCCAGCCAACGCTAGGGACAGTATGGATCAGCGGACTTCCGAAGGGTTTATCAACGGATTTTCTTAACGCATAAATATGACTTCGGAGAGCATCACTGTCTGGAGGGGAGTCACTCCAGATAAACTTTTCAATTTCCTTCTTGCTTACAACTCCGGGTGATTTTGACATCAGAATCGAAAGGATCTTTCGGCAGATTGGAGTGAGCACAATCTCCTGTTTGTTTCTAAAAACTGTTTGAGTATTTTGGTCCAGAACAAGGTCAGAAACCTGTAACTTTTGGCTAACACCTTTTCCCTGAGTCCGTCTAATCAAAGCTTTTAATCTGGCTGAAAGCTCCTCTAAATCAAAAGGCTTAAGAAGGTAGTCATCTGCCCCAACATCAAAGCCCATAAGTTTATCTTCTAATGTATCGCGGGCAGTAAGCATCAAAATAGGACATCTTACGGCATTTTCATGCCTAAGTTTTTTACAAACTGTAAGACCGTCTATTCCTGGCAACATAACATCGAGAACAATAGCATCATAAGAGTTTTCTCTTCCTAGATTGTAACCCAAATTTCCATTGTCAGCGTAATCAATAACGAAGTCGTCTCTCTCGAGGTGTGCCGCGACCATCTCTGCAATATCTCTATGATCTTCCACTAACAAAATTTCGTGAGCCATTATTACTTATCTAATTGAGAGAATTTCCAGATTGTATAAACTTAATTGCTGAATCAAAATCAACAATTGATTCATCAATCCAATGAAGCAACCAGGTTGCACCAAAATCTTTGAAATCTGCAATTGGAGACCCTTTGATTTTATTCTGACCGAGAATCACGCTTGCTACAAAATCAAACTGAGAGAGACGTTCATCACAGAGGTTCTTCTTCCCAAATTCAACGACATCGCGAAATTCATCAAGCGAAGGTAGCCAGCAACTCCAGCCCGCATCAACGATATCCCCTGAGGGTCTGGAAACTGGGAAAATTCCGTCCCATTGGAGCGATCGTTTTAGACCCGCAGTCGCTGGTAAAGTACCCGCTATCCAAATTGGAAATCGGGGCTCTTGGTATGCTTTAGGATTAAACTTAACATTATCAACCGTATAATAATCTCCATTAAACTTCACAGGCTGCCCCATTGATAGCCGGTCTATTATTGTAAGACTTTCGTCAACTTTTCTAGCTCGAACCTTTGCCGAGGAATTTTCTCCAAAGGCAGTAAACTCAAATTCCGGTGGTTCACCTAGACCAGCTCCGAAGATAACTCTTCCCTTGCTTAAATGATCTAATGAAACTAATTCTCGAGAAACTTTCCAAGGTCGTCGTCTTGCTAGTGGGGTTACAACAGGGCCAACAAGGATAGAGTTAGTAGCAGACGCTATAGCCGCCAAAGCAATGGTCGGGTCAACCGTATTCATGGCGTCGCCACCAGTAATATTGATATGATCCCAAAGAAAGAACCCATCAAAGCCGGATTTTTCAGCAAGAACTGCTAGATTAATTAATTTATCAAGACAACCAAATTCCCCGAAGTTAGGCGCATATACGGCGTTCTTCATTTTAATCCTGCTCAAACCTTTTTCATTTTAAATTTAAGTCAAATTTATCCCGCTGATGCACTTCCAACCCTCGAAAGGTTTGATGGCTTTATCTTATCCGTAAAGTTTGGCCAGACTTTTTCAGTAAGAAGCTCAAGACTTTTCATCAGTGGCTTGTGAGGCATATGGTTGTATACAAAATGCCAGAAGTAATCTACCGGATAAGTTTCAAGCTCTTTTTCTAACTTTTTACAAACCGTCGAAGGGCTCCCATGAATGCAAAGACCCGCCTCGGATAAAGACTCGAAAGTTGCTGGCTTGTCCCAAGGGCCTTGCCCGGGATCAGCTATAGCGGCACCGAAACCAAAAGGAACAAAAAAATTATTCCAAATGAATGAGCCGGCTTCTCTTGCTAATGCTTCAGCCTCTTGATCCGTATCTGCCACTATAATCTCACGAGTTATTGCCATGCCACCGCCAAAAGCTAAATCTCGGCCCGCAGCTGCGGCGGCCTCTTGACCTGCTCTAAAATGGGGCACGCAAATTTCCGGATGAGTAATTATAGTGATCGGCACTACCCCACGCTCCATGGCCCATTTAATTGAGCGCTCAGAGGTAGCAAAGGGCATAAACATATCCAACATTTTGTTTTCGTATAAACCAGGGGCAATACCAACCTGCTTGATTATGCCATTTTCATCACAACCCTTACCATATTTATGAGCAACATCTTTAGCAATCCAGTTAATATTATCTGTTGGGATACTCCAATGCTTTCCTTTATGTTCAAAAACATCGTGCTTCCAAGCCTTCATAATTATTTCAAAATGTTCCTCGAAAAGCTCCCTTTTCAAGGTTTCGTAATCTTCGCCTTCGGCTGGATTACTCAACCCGGCTTTCTGCCCGATAACATTAACCCATCGTGGCTGATATCCTCTAGCAAACCCAGCAAATGCTCTACCTTTATTCATCTGGGACATCATGGCTATATCTTCAGCAAGGTTTATGGGATTACGCGAGGGTAATACATTCCCGAGCTGACCAAATTTCATGTTTTTTGTCTTACTCCCGAAGTAAACATTAAGCAATACTGGATTAGTAGACACTTCCTCACCCTCTACATGGAAATGGTGCTCAGTGGTGCCACAGCCGTAGTACCCATGTTCATCTGCATACTGTAATTGCTCGGTTATCTCAAAAAGCATCTCCTGGTACAAATCGGTACGTTTTCCAGCCATACCAGCCTCTATATCTTTTTTACGTCCTACTGACGGTAAATAAAAAAGTCCTACCTCCATCGTAAAATCCTCCGGTTACTCAAAGTTATCAAGTGACTTTCCTCATCCATCCCAATCTTAGATTACTATAAACTATAGTGACACTGCTACTTTAATTCGAACATCTCTTTTCGGTGGTAACAATTTACAAATTTCACACGCTTTTTGCGGCAACTGCCTCTATCTCGAATCTCCATTCTTTTTTCACCAAGCCTTTAACCAAAATAGCGGTTGATCCCGGTCTAGCGTCACCTAAAAACTTAGAGCGACTGTTTGCAAAATACGGATAATCTCCTTCGTCCGTAAGATAAGCAGTTATCTTCACAATATCCTCCGTCCTCATTCCAGCGGCCTTTACACATTCAATGACATTTTCCCATGCTTTATCTGCCTCTAATTGTGGATCTTCCGGCAATGTCCCGTCTAAATTAAGTCCTAATTGACCAGAAATAAATAAAGTTTCTGCATTTGGAGGAATTACTACACAATGATGGTAGGCGTTATTAAAAGGTTTTACTACGGCATTAGGATTAAATTTTTTTATGCTCATTCTTATTTTTACCCCACTATTCAGTTGAATCTATTTTTTTACTAACTATTCTATTTGCCACATGCTATTTTAAATAAATAAAATTTTATAAAAATACCATCATGCCAGAATATCATTAAATTTAAAGGAGATTTATTATTATGATGTCATTAAAAAACAAAGTAATTTTCGTTGCTGGTGGTAGTACCGGAATTGGCAGAGCAACCTCTCAAATTCTTTGCCAAAGTGGCGCAAAAGTAGTTATCGGAGATATTAATGAAAAAGAAGGTCGCATTCTAGTAGAGCAACTGTCGTCAACAGGTTTAGAAATTGAATTTTGCCCTGTCGATGTAACCGACTTCAAAAGCATTAGTAGCTGTATCAACAGTATTTATGATAAACATGGAGCTATAGACGGTGCATTCAACAATGCGGGGATAGAAGGGCCAACAGCTAAAGCGTCTGATTATAAAATGGAGGAATGGGCGAAAGTGTTGGAAATAAACCTTACGGGGGTTTTTAATTGCACTCGAGCAGAGATTTCAGTAATGATTGGTCAGAATAAACCATGCAGTATCGTTAACACTGCATCAATAGCGGGCTTAGTCGCGATTCCTGGTGCAGTGGGATACAATAGCGCAAAACACGGAGTAATTGGGCTAACAAAAACTTTAGCCCTAGAGTTGGCAGCTAAAAATATAAGGGTTAATGCTGTTTGCCCCGGGTTTACCGATAGTCCAATGTTAACAAGAGTTGCAGGAGCAAGTGAAAAAATTAGGGAACAACTTTTCAATGCAATCCCAATGAAACGAACTGCTAAACCAGAAGAAATTGGAAATGCGGTTGCTTGGTTGCTGTCCGAAGAATCGAGCTATACCACTGGTGTTGCTCTACCTGTAGATGGGGGTTGGATGGCCCAATAAAAGTTCTGATATGGAGATATTTTAATGGCATCAAAGGACAAAAAAATTAAAGCATCTAAACACAAACCTTACTATGAGCCGATTGGAGATGAAATAGAGGTCTTCTCTTCTGCTTATAACAACAAGTTACCTATTTTACTGAAGGGTCCAACAGGATGCGGGAAAACTAGATTTGTAGAGTTTATGGCTTGGAAACTGAAACAAAGATTAATCACTGTGGCCTGCCATGATGATCTCACATCATCCGACTTAATAGGTAGGTATTTGGTAAAAGGAGGCCAAACAGAGTGGATTGACGGACCACTAACAGAAGCCGTACGGAACGGACATATTTGCTACCTCGATGAAATTGTAGAAGCAAGAAAAGATACAACAGTAGTTATCCACCCATTGTGCGACGACAGACGGATATTACCAATCGAAAAACTAGGTGAGTTCTTATCAGCACCAATCGGTTTCTCATTAGTTATCTCCTACAATCCTGGTTATCAATCAATTCTAAAAGATTTAAAACAAAGTACTCGTCAGCGGTTCGTAGCGATAGAGTTTGACTATCCTGCCGAAGAGATTGAATTAAAGATTTTGATGACTGAAAGTAAAATAAAAAAACAACTTGGAGAAAAATTAATCAAATTTGGGCAGATGACTCGGAATCTGAAAGAAACGGGTCTAGAGGAAGGAGCTAGCACTAGATTGCTTGTAAATGCAGCCAAACTAATTGACAGCGGGATTTCACCTTGTGCAGCAACAAATACTGCCGTAGCTCTGCCATTGACTGATGACTCTGAAATGCTTATGGCGTTAAGCGAATTAAGCAAAACCATCTTCTAAATACTATATCTAAAACAATAGAGGTGTTGGCATCGATAATCAGACACAAAGTGACCAAAATAATATATGTAATTTTAATGAGGTTTCTACTTTCCTCTCGTATTATTTGAAAGGACTTGGAGGAGATTACTGTAATCTAGAAGTCGGCGATAATGTTTATACTGATTCACAAACGATTTACTTGCCTAAATCGCTTTCAATTAATAGATCAAAAGAATCGAGCAGAAAATTATTCCAGATAATTCTTTCTCATTTGTGGGCTCAAAATTTCTATGAGACCTGAAGCAGTAAAATCTTACTTGAGCTAGAGGATAAAGACGGATCAACAAACCATCTTCTAAAAATTTTCTATCGACTTGAATGTATTAGATTAGACTACCGCATACAACGCGATTTGCCTGGATTATGGAAACAACAGTCACTTTTTAGGTCTGATAAACAAAAAATTGTTGATAGCTGGAACTTATGGAGAAATGACAGTATCGCTTTGTCTACAAAGCAAAGCACATCGTCTACATCTTTATCTCTAGCGAGTAAATTTAAAAATTATCCTTTGCCGGAACTAGAAATATTTCAACATGAGTTTCAAATTCAAAACCTTCGCGAAATATTAGAGTCAAAAACCGCAATTCAAAAAGAGGATTTTAGAGCATCATTACAAAAAATTTTGGATGAAAATCTGAAAGCCCAGCCACAAGTCGACTGCCAAAAAGAACAAATAGAAGTCAATGAGTTGAAGAGTAATCAAGCTGAAGGGGAGCCACAGTATGAGCTATCTGTAGACGGCGAGAAAATAGAAATCAATCAGAATCTATCCGAAACATTAGGCGCTATTATAAAAGATTTAGGTTATTTGCCGGATGATTACCTAAAGCCAAACTCTAATGGCCGTTACGTAGATCAATTATCAAATCAAAACTCCAAGGAAAGTGAGGAAGATTCAAGTAAAGAAGTAAAAAAATTCTTCTATGACGAATGGGATTGCACCATTCAATCCTATAAAAAACTGTTTTGTCAACTTAGCGAAGTAGATATAGTTGAGGGTGACGATGGCTTTATACAACAAACATTAAAAAAATATCATGCTAACTTGAAATCAATAAAAAAAACGTTCGAAGCCATAATCGCTGAAAACTCCATACAAAAGAAACAAATAGATGGCGATCATTTAGATTATAACGCTATTATTGACACCATGCCTGATCTTCTAATGGGTAATGAAATAAGTGAGCATTTATATTCAAGATATCAAACGAAGGAGCGTAATATAGCGGTTATGTTCATGGTCGACATGAGCGGTTCTACCCTTGGTTGGGTTAATGATGCCGAAAGAGAATCACTAGTATTATTATGCGAAGCTTTGGCCTTGTTGGGTGACAGATATGCAATCTACGGTTTTTCAGGAAGAACTAATAAAAAATGTGAGGTATATCGGATAAAAGAATTCGACGAACCATACAATCATCATGTAAAAAATCGAATAAGTGGTATTCGCCCAAAAGCATACACCAGAATGGGTGTTGCTATCAGGCATCTTGGACGTAAATTAGAGTACACTAATGCAAAAACAAAATTGCTCGTTACTCTATCTGATGGAAGGCCTGAAGATTACGGTGGCTACAAAGGCACATATGGAATTGAAGATACTAGAAAGGCCTTGTTAGAACTCAAACAATCAGGAATAAATCCTTTTTGCGTGACAATTGATAATGAAGCACAGGAATACTTACCAAGAATGTATGGAAAAATAAATTATACAGTAATTGATGATGTCAAAAAATTACCCTACAAAGTCGCTGACATATATCGCAAACTAACCTGCTAGAATCAAGGTAAAATAGAATGTTTAAAAATATATTGATTGCAAACAGAGGAGAAATCGCATGTCGAATAATAAAAACCGCAAGAAAAATGGGGATAGAAACACATGCGGTTTTTCACAATAAAGATCATTTAACTCCTCACACCAAGCAAGCTGACTATTCACATGAGGTTGTAGGGCCAAACCCAAACCAAGCTTATTTAGATATGAAGCAGTTACTTAAAATTCTAAAAAATAACCAAATTGAAGCTGTTCATCCTGGTTACGGTTTTTTATCTGAGAACCCGTCGCTTCCGAAATTACTAGAGCAACATGGGATAGCTTATATTGGACCGAAGTCTGAAAGTGTCGCCCTTATGGGTGATAAAATAGCCGCACTTCAATTTGCCAAATCTATTGGTGTTAACACGATTAAAGGAGCAGTGCTCAATAATGATATAAAATCATTTATATTAAATTGTGAGAGATTGAATTTTCCAATCATGCTCAAATTGTCAGGAGCGGGAGGAGGAAGAGGAATCAGAATAATAGATGACCCTAGCGAACTTCGTCAATCAATCAAAGATTTAAACAAAGAAAAAGAACGTAATTTCGGGTCAAGCAATATATTCGCCGAAGAATATATATCCAGTCCTAGACACATTGAAGTTCAAATCATAGGTGATGGAAATGGAAACGTTCGTCATCTATATGAAAGAGAATGTAGCATACAAAGAAGGTATCAAAAAATAATAGAAGAAGCACCAGCGCGGCATTTAACGTCCTTTCAAAAAAGAAGAATGCGTGATGATGCAAAAAACCTTGCACGTTCGATGAAATATTTAAATGCAGGAACGGTAGAATTTTTAGTTCCAGCCGATAATGAAAATACACACTACTTTCTTGAAATGAACACAAGAATTCAAGTTGAACATGGGGTAACAGAGCAAATTTGTTCCATCGATTTAATTGAACAACAAATCTCAATCGCTTACAAAAAAAAATTTGACTTCAAACAGACCGACATTGCTTTTAAAGGACATGCTATCCAAGCACGAGTCTGTTGTGAAGCGGTGGAAGATGACTTCAAGCCTCGCGCTGGAAATATTGATTGCCTTAAACTCCCAAAGGATTCAGACGTAAGGATTGATTTTGGAATTGAAGAAGGTCATAGATTATCGTCATATTTTGACTCAATGATAGGGAAAATTATTGCAACTGGAAAAAACAGAAAAGAAGCGATCGGAAAACTCGAGAAAGGACTTTCAGATCTTACAGTATTAGGTTGCGAGACAAATATTAATGCTCTTTTAAATATTATCAAGTTGGAAAGTTTCCATGACGATGAGATCATAACTACCAACTTTATTAAACAACACTTAGGCCAGATACTCAATCAAACCAAAGAATTAACCGACACAGAAATCGCTATTACGGCACTGATAACCTTAGAAACAGAATATGCTTTTTCTTCATCCAAAGCACGCCAGAAAATTTTTGGTTGGCAGAATGAAGTTAGACCAATTATTCTAAATGACAAAAATATAGGCAAAATTATAATTCAAATCTCACAAATTTATCCTAATATTTGCATAAATCTCCCCAATAATAAATTAATCAAAATTGAATCTTTTGACTTTTCGGACTCATCTATAGAAGCTGTTATCAACAACAAAACAGTGAGGTGCGACTACCTTTTTTTCAAAGATCTTTTACACTTAAAGATTGATAATAAACATAGATATCTTCAATTTGATAAAAATCTGTCATCTTCAAAAAATAAGCACGAGCCAGACAAGAATGTAAAAGCGGAGATGCCTGGAACAGTGATTTCAATATTATCTAAGGCAGGGACGGAGGTTGAGGCTGGCCAAATACTGATGGTTGTCGAGTCTATGAAAATTCAAACGAATATTATCAGTGGGATTAGTGGCACTATTGATAAAATTCACTTTTCAGAGAATGAAAGCTTTGAACGGGGCTCAACTTTAATTTCAATTTTAGAGACGTGATTATGAATATTTTAAAAACGAATATAAACACCTCATCAAACGAGTTCAATATAAACTATGAATTTAACAAAAAGCTAGTTGAGACATTTAAAAAAAAACAAGATGAGTCAAGATTTAAAAGAAGCAATAAGGATATAACGAGGGTAAAATCACAAGGAAAACTTCTCCCTAGGGAACGTATTAACCTTCTATTAGACCAAGGCTCGCCTCTTCTTGAACTATCATCACTAGCAGCTTGCGATGCATACAACGGAGAAGCTCCATCCGCTTCATGCATAACCGGAATCGGATCAATACACGGTAAAGACGTCCTTATAATCGCAAATGATCCAACCGTAAAAGGAGGGGCATGGTATCCATTAACAGTGAAAAAAATTGTAAGAGCACTTGATATAGCTATCGAAAATCAATTGCCAGTTGTGCATCTTTGCGATAGCGCAGGAGGGTTCCTGCCTCAACAAGCAAATTTATTTGCAGACAAGGAACACGCAGGTAGGATGTTTAGAAATCAATGCGTTTTATCAAAGTTGGGAGTCAAACAATTAGCTATCGTGTTTGGGCACTGCACTGCCGGTGGCGCTTATATACCAGCGCTATCAGATTACTCGATAATGGTAAAAGGAAACGGAGCAATATTCTTAGCAGGGCCGCCTTTAGTAAAAGCAGCAACTGGAGAAAATGTTTCAGCAGAGGAGCTCGGTGGTGCCGACTTACACTCTCAAATTAGTGGAACGTGTGATTATGCGGCTGATAGTGAGGAACAAGCAATCGAGCTTGGACGAGAGGTTGTAGAATATTGGTCAGAAAATAAAGTATCAATCTATCCTAGAGAAAATGTTTCTGAACCATACTATTCTCCGACCGAACTCTATGGAATCATCCCCAATGATATAAAAAAAGCTTATGACAGCAGAGAAGTTATAGCGAGAATTGTTGATGCAAGTAATTTTCATGAATTTCAGCCAGAGTACGGTAAAACCCTGATATGTGGATACGCGTATATCTGGGGTTTTAGGATTGGTATTCTTGCAAACAATGGTGTCATATTTAATGAAAGCGCTCTGAAGGGTGCACACTTCATTCAACTCTGTGATAAAAATAAAACTCCTCTACTTTTCCTTCAAAACATTACTGGTTTCATGGTTGGTAAAGAATATGAGCGACGCGGTATTACAAAGGACGGGGCTAAATTTTTAATGGCGCAAGTGGGGTGCTCAGTACCTAAAATAACTATAATGTGCCATGGCTCATTTGGCGCGGGAAATTACGCGATGTGTGGTCGAGCTTTCGACAGTCGTTTTATCTTTACATGGCCTAATCATCAAATAGGTATAATGGGAGGAGAACAAGCTGCAAAAACATTGGTGGAGGTCAAGGAAAGACAACTAAGAAAAAATAATAAAAAGATAAATAAAAAAGAAATGAAGGAAATTTACGATAACACTTTAGCAGGATTTAACGAACAAATGACGGCTTATTATTCCACATCACAAATCTGGGACGATGGTATTATCGATCCCGTAGATACTAGGAGCTGTCTCGGCATAGCTCTAACGGTAATAAGCAAATCTAAGTTCAATAATTTTGGTTATGGTGTCATGAGATTTTAGTCTATAGTCTAAGCTGTAACGCTCTTTCTACAGCCGCTATCTCCTCGATTTTTAACAGTGTCTCTTCATCTAGCTCACTGGAAACCGCTAGCACCGCTATAGCAAGTTGCATATTTTCATGCGCTCCAACCTGCATTCTAGAGATATTAATACCCATTCGACCAAGAATATCACCTAAAATACCAATCACCCCGGGTTGATCCGCATGCCAAGTAATCAAAATCTGTCCCTCAAGGGGTGATTCAACAATATAATTATTAATCCGGGTTAATCGAGAATACCGACCATCAAAAACACTACCCTCAACTGTAATTTTTTGATTTTCTGACATTAAGGAAACCTCGAGAACAGAAACATAATCTTTCGAATCAGACGATTTTATCTCCATTACCTTTATGCCTTGTCTTTTAGCAAGCTGTTTCGCATTAATTTGATTCACGGGCACAGAAAGCTGGCTTGATAAATAACCTATCAAAATCGAACTTGTAATTGGATGAGAATCTAATTTATTTACCTCTCCATAACTACTTACTTCAATCGATGAAACACTACCTTCCGACATTGCATTTAGTAGAACCCCTAGTTTTTTTCCAAGCTCAGTAAATGGTAAAAATTGCTCTTCTTTACCTTGGTCTATGCTTGGAATATTAACAGCGTTAATAACTTGTCCTTTTATCAAATATGATGCGATGTTATGCGCTATCTCTACCCCAACTGCTGTCTGAGCTTCAAGAGTGGAGGCTCCTAAGTGCGGAGTAAACTGAATCTTATCGCACCTAAACAGCGGACTATCTCCGGGTGGCTCGTTTTCAAAAACATCCAGTGCTGCCCCAGCTATGTTTCCACTCTCTACAGCTTCCAGTAAAGCCTTCTCATCAATCAATCCGCCTCTCGCACAATTTATGATATGTGCGCCTTTTCTCATCAACCGTAGATTGGCTTCATTTATTAGATTTCTAGTATCGTCAGTAACAGGACAATGGAGACTAATATAATCTGAATTTATTAAAAGCTCATCTAAGTCAACCTTACTAATATTATGACCCCTAAAAGTTTCCTCGGTAACAAATGGATCGAAACCTATTACATTCATACCCAAACCAGTACATTTTTCAGAAAATAATCTGCCTATTGTCCCAAAACCAACAACCCCAACGGTTTTACCTGTTAACTCAATACCCAAAAAATTATTTCTCTCCCACATTCCAGAACGCACAGATCCGTCTGCTTTCGGCAAATTTCTGCTAAGAGAAAACATGTGGGCTACCGCCAACTCTGCAGTAGTTGTAGCATTAGCATCTGGTGTATTTAAAACCACAATCCCTCTTTCTGTAGCAACATCCAAGTCAATATTATCAACACCTATTCCCGCTCTCCCAATGACTTTAGCTCTTTTTGCCGATTCCAAAAGCATACCTTTCATCTTAGTCGCACTTCTCACAATTATTGCATCTGCGTCTTCAACAAATTTTTTAGCTTCATTTGGCGATAATCCAGGCTCAAAAGTTACCTCAAGTTCTGGATATTGCTTGAGAGCATCTATTCCTTCTGGTGCTAATTTGTCTGCTACGAACACTTTAAACATTTTTTATTCCTTATCAATTTACTACTTATAATAGTTGCTTTTCACATTTGAATAGGCCCACTCAAGCCATTTACACAGAATTTGAATATCGCTTGACTCTACAGTACCTCCCCCCCATATGCGGAAACCGGGAGGAGCGTTTCTGTATCCCTCGATGTCATGAGCAACATCTTCACTGGCAAGAAGGCCAACGATATCCTTAATAAAAGCTCGTTGTTTTGACTCTTGTAAATTAGCGAATTTTTCGTCTGATATCTGTAGACATATTGAAGTATTAGAAACGGTATTAGGATCTTTTGCCAACATTTCCACCCAACTAGTTTCCGAAACCCATTGCATGATTACGTCCAAGTTATTTTTTGAACGAATTATAAATTCTTCCAAACCACCGTGCTCTTGCACCAATTGCAAAGCAACCAAATAATCTTCAACGCACAACATAGAAGGAGTATTAATTGTCGAGCCCTTAAAAATAGATAGATTGGGTTTTTTATCGTTTGCTAATTTAAAAAGTTTTGGAACAGGCCAATTTGGTGCATATTCTCTAAGTCGTTGCACAGCCCTCGGGCTAAGTATCAATATTCCGTGTGCCGCTTCCCCTCCGAGTACCTTTTGCCAAGAATAAGTAACTACATCGAGTTTATTCCATGGCATGTCCATAGCAAAAACCGCAGAAGTCGCATCGCAGATAGTGAGTCCTCGTCGATTGTCAGAAATCCAATCACCATTAGGTACTTTGACTCCAGAAGTGGTGCCATTCCAAACAAATACAACATCGTTCTCAAAATTAACCTTCTCTAGATTCGGCAATCGACCATAATCAGCGATATGTTTATTAACTTTATCTAATTTCAATTCACCAACAATATCGCTTAACCAGTCAGAGCTAAAACTCTCCCACGCCAAAACATCGACCCCTAAATAACCAAGGAAATTCCACATCGCTAGCTCAATAGCTCCAGTGTCTGATCCAGGAACAATCCCAACGACATAATCTTGGGGCAACTTTAAAACATCTTTTGTCATTTCTATTGCTTTCTCAAGCTTACTTTTACCCAACTTAGATCTATGAGACCTACCTAAAACAGCGGAATCTAGGTCTGCTAATTTCCACTCTTTAAATTTTGGGCATGGTCCAGACGAAAATGATGAATTATATGGTCGTTTCAGTGGCTTCTCATACATATGATTTTTCATCCTCATAACTTATTTGTTGTGCGTTGATTTTTACATAAATCCCACAACTAATGAAAATCTCTTGAATTTAAATTTAAATCTGAAATTAAATGGCTAACGTTCGATAATTTTTTTACTAAAATATGAGTAACATTGTTCTGAATTTGCAATTTACCCACACAATCAATTATACATGATTTAAAGATAATTTCGCTAAATAAACTGACTAAATTAGGCCAAACAACTAAGTTAATAAACCCAAACTCGTCTTCTAGGGTTAAAAATATGACTCCTCCTGCGGTCTTAGGCTTTTGCCTACTAATTACCAAACCTATAACCTCAACAATAGCTTCATTTTTCGAGAATCTTAAATCTTCTGACGATAAAAATTTTTTGTTTTTCATCTTCGACTTTAATATCGATATAGGGTGCTCCCCAAGCGTTGCACCATAAGATTGATAATCCATTTTACAAGAATCTATTTTCGACAAGCTATTTAACATGGGGATAGTAAAATTATTGTCTTTAACCGAATCAAGCAAGTCACCTTCCCCTCTCAGTATCATGCTTTGCCAGACAGCTTCATATCTATTATTTACAA
>MDTG01344513.1_pt1 | contig 17093 bp, 16 predicted proteins | sample 811421 | NCBI WGS metagenome assembly MDTG01 (sample SAMN05326645, study PRJNA326480) | marine metagenome | isolation source: seawater | place: Pacific Ocean: South East | collected 2011
ACCTCCATATTTTGAAAAAGCCATACCGGCAATATCTAAATGAGCCCAAGGGGTTTTGTTTAAAATAAATCTTTGTAAAAACTGAGCAGCTGTTGTTGAACCTGCTCCACCTACATAATTAATATTTTGTACATCAGCATTTTTTGAATTCATTAATTTATCATAATTTTTATGAAGAGGCATTCTCCAAAGTTTTTCTTCAACTATTTCACCTGAATTTAAAATTTGTTCAGATAACTTATTATCATTTGAAAAAAGTCCTGCGTATTCTGAGCCCAAACAAACAATTATTGCTCCTGTTAAAGTTGCCAAGTCAATTATAAATTTTGGTTTAAATTTTTTTTCAGTAAAAGTTAATGCATCAGCTAATACTAATCGACCCTCTGCATCTGTATTTAATACTTCTATAGTTTTACCACTAAAAGATTTTACTATATCTCCGGGTCTTTGAGCTACCCCACTAACCATATTCTCTACAAGTCCTACAACTCCCACTGCATTAACTTTTGCCTTTCTTAATGCTAAGTTCTTCATCAAGCCAACTACTGCGGCTGATCCAGCCATATCATAAGTCATGTCTTCCATAAATCTTGCCGGTTTTAATGAGTAGCCGCCTGTATCAAAAGTAACTCCTTTTCCAACAAAGGCTAAAGGTTTGGAATTATTTTTTGCACCGTTCCATTCCATTGTTACAAGATATGATCCTCTAATACTTCCCATACCAACACCAAGCAAAGCGTTCATACCCATTTTTTTTAATTTTTTTTCATCGTATATAGTTACTTTAAGACCATCTTTTCTTAAGGAATTTAATCTTTTAGCATACTCATCTGGATGTAAAATATTTCCTGGTTCAGAAACTAAGTCTCTTGCATAAAAAGTTCCCTCTTCTAAAGCTCTAAATTTTAATTGATTTTGACTTGATGGTTTATTTTTATTACCTATTATATTAATAGAAATCTGTCTTACTTCTTTTTTTGTTTTATATTTATTAAATGAATATGATTTTAATTTTAACCCATGAAGAAAATGACCTAAAAAGTTATTTTGCTTGCTTACAACACTATCAGAATTTAAATAGTACTCGCTATTTTTTCCATAATTAATACGACCATAAAATTCTGCTCCTAAATTTTCTACTTCAGAAATCTTTAAATTATTTTTAATTGATATTAAAACTATTTTTTTTTTTGAATTAACCTCATAAACAAAAATATTTTTTTTTAAATCACTAGTTTTTAGTAAGTCATTAATATAAGAAAACTCCTTAGTAGAAATAAAATTTTTTAATGCTGCAATGTTAAACTTTTCATTAACAAACAATACAATATTAGATGAAAGTTTGTGATTTGTTTTTTTTGAATAATTAATTTTAATAGACATAAATTTTTAATTTTTTTCTTGCAAGAATATTTGGTATATATGATCAAATATCCCTGATTTCAACGATAAATTTGTAATTGTTCACTCTAAAGTTGAATTTATTTTACGGATGAATTACTTATATACAAAATATACAAATGCTTCAAAACAAAATTTATCAAAATTTTTTATACGAAATTATTAAAACTTTTTTAATAATACTCTTTGGTTTATCAATAATCGCATTAACAGTAAGAGCTGTAAGCTTTTTAGATTTGATTGTTGATAATGGTTATCCTATATCTTCATACTTTAAATACTCTTTTCTAAACTTATTTGGCATAGTTCCTAAGTTTATACCTTTATCTTTTACATTAGCTCTAGCTATTTTTATATTAAAACATTTAAAAGATAATGAATTGGTTATTTTATGGACATCAGGAATAAAAAAAATAAAAATTGTAAATCTTTTCTCTTTTATTTCAATAATAGTATTAATATTTTACTTAAGCTTATCAATTTTTATAACACCGTATGCTTTAAATGAGTCACGACAAATATTGGGCAAAGATAATTCTAATTCTTTTCTACCAACAATAAGATCTCATCAATTTAGTGACTCGTTTAAAGGATTTACTTTTATAGTGGATAAAAAAATTAATAATGAGCTTCAAAATATATTTTTATATGACAAAGGAAATAACTTAAGAAATTTATCATCTAACTCGTCAAAAACAAAAGCAACTACAATCATTTCAAAAACTGGCTTAATCGAAAAAAATAGATTATTTTTATTTAATGGTCAAATCATAGTAACAAAAGAAAATATTTCTACAAATGAAATAATATCTTTTGATCAATTAGCAATCGATTTAAGTCAACTTAGTTCAACAACAATAAAAAAACCAAAATTACAAGAGACTTCTTCACTTAAATTAATAAGATGTTTTACAAAACAAAATTTTAATAACAAATTTTGTGAAAGCGATTATAAGCAAGAAATTTTAGCAACTATCAATAGAAGAATGGTCATTCCTTTTTATCTACCTGTTTTATCTTTATTATGTTCTATGCTTCTTATCAAAACAAATATCTTTTATTTAAGTAAGACTAGTATCTTTTTTTACTGCTTTATTTTATTAATTTTTACTGAACTTGCAGTGCGATTTACAGGTATAAATTTTATAATGAGATATTTATTTATATTTATTCCGATCTTTTTATTTGTAATTACATATTTATTTTTAATTTTTAAATTTTCTAAAGAGGCAAAAAGAAATGAATAAAATTATTTTCAATTATCTTTTAAAAAACTTTTTAAAAACTTTTTTTATTGTTGTTTTGGTTTTTTACTGTTTCGGAATAATATTAAATTTATTTGAAGAAATTGAATTTTTTAAAAATATAGATGTAAATATTTTCACGCCTTTAATTCTTACTAGTCTTTATATTCCAAGTTTGATTATTCAAATTTTACCATTTATAATTTTTATATCTAGCATGTGGTTTATGCTCAAAATAAGAAATAATAAAGACCTTTTAAGTATGAAAATTTTTGGATTTTCTAACTTAAAAATTTTTTTTATTCTAGCTGGAACTTCTTTTATTTTGGGTTGGTTAATCTTAATATTAATAAATCCTATCACATCTTCAATGGCTAAATATTATGAAATAACTAAGTCTAACTATTCACGAGATATAGATCATTTGGTTACCTTTAATAAAAATGGTCTTTGGATTAAAGAAAATTTTAAAACAGGAAATAGAATTATTTCAGCTGACAAACCTGAGGGTAAAAATTTAATTAATGTAACTATATTTCATTTAGATAATGATTCAAATTTGAAAGAAAAAATTTACTCTAAAAAAGCTAATATTAAAGATAATCTTTGGATCTTAGAGGATGTTACAATTTTAAAACCCATTGATGGTATTTTTGAAATAGAAAATATTAATGTTTACAAAATAAATTCGATTTATAATTATGAAAAAATAAATAGTTTATTTAAAAATTTTGATACACTTTCGTTTATAGATCTGATTATGAATTATAATCTTTTGATTAATAAAGGTTATAATCAAGTTTTTTTAAATCAAAGTTTGCACTCTATGTTAGCTTTACCCTTTTTTTTACTACTTATGACTGGGCTAGCATCACTATTTACAATGAATAGTTTAAAAAAATCGGATAATTTTAAACTGATTACACTGGGATTAATCACTTGTGTTCTTACATTCTATTTGAAAGACTTATCTTTTGCTCTAGGCCAAACTGACAGAATACCAAAAATACTTGCAATTTGGTCGCCTGTAATAACATTAAGTATGCTAACTTTTATTGGAGTACTACAAATTAATGAAAAATAGTTTTATTTTCCTCTTTTTTTTGATTATCATAAATTCCTCTGCAATCGCAGAAAATATTTTAATAGAGTCAAAAAATATCTTTTTAGAAAAAAAAAATGAGATAACTGTTTTTGAAAAAGACGTAATTGTCAAAACGGAAAATGGTGACATAATAAAAAGTGACTATGCTAAGTATAACAAAAAAGAAGGTTTATTAATTTTAAAAAATAATATCGTAGCAATCGATAAAGAAAATAACATAATTGAAACCCAATACGCTGAATATGACGAAAAATTTAAAATTTTTAGAAGCAATGGTCCGACCAAAGTCATAACATCAGAAAAATATTTAATTAATGGAGAGAATATTTTTCTTGATAATACAAAAAAATTTATCAAATCTGAAAATAATGCAACTATTACTGATCAGGATAAAAACAAAGTTTTTTTGAATAATTTTGAATATCAAACTAATTATAATATTTTTAAATCAATTGGTTCAATCAGAGTTGATGATAATATAGGTAATACATATAATTTTTCTCAAATATACATAGATACAAAAACAAAAGAAATGCTTGGTACTGATACTAAAGCATACATGAATAGTAATGACTTTAAAATAAACGACAAAAATAAACCAAGAATATTTGCAAATAATTTAAAGATAAATAATAAAAAAAGTTTTTTTAAAAAAGGTGTTTTTACTCTATGTGACTATAGAAAAAATGATAAATGTCCCCCTTGGCAAATTCAAGCAAGTCAAATATTACATGATAGTAAAAATAAAACTATTTATTATGATAATGCTGTAATTAAAGTTTACAATATTCCAATATTTTACTTTCCCAAATTATCTCATCCAGATCCAACTGTTGAAAGGAGATCTGGTTTCTTACCACCCTCTATTTCTGACTCTAGAAATTTAGGTTCTGGAATTTCAGTTCCATATTTTTGGGCTTTAAATAGTGATAAAAACTTAACAGTGACAAATAAATTTTACGTATCCGAAAATCCTTTATTTTTAGGTGAGTATCAACAGGCGTTTAAAAATTCCAGTCTCCTTACTGATTTTGGGTATACCGAAGGTTACAAAAAAGAAAGCACTAAAAAAGTTAAGGGCAATAAATCCCATTTTTTCTCAAAATATACCAAAAATTTTAACAGTTTTAATGAGAATGATAGCCAATTAGATTTATCTATTCAAAATGTTTCTAACGATAAGTATCTTAAACTCTATAAAGTAGAATCAAACTTGGTCGATTTCAACACAAATACATTAGAAAATACTATCGACCTTGTACATGAGGGTGAAGATATTTTCTTTGGGTTTAATGCAAGTGCATTCGAAACATTAAATGAAAGTTATAACGATAAATATGAATATATTTTACCAGAAATTACTATTGATAAAAACATACTGAGTAATAATTTAATTGGATCATTAGATTTGCAGTCTAATTATAAAGTACGTAGATATGATACAAATAAGCTAGAAAATTTTTTAGTAAATAGTTTTGATTGGAAATATAAAGATATTTATCACTCTAGTGGAGTAAAAAGTGAAATTCTCGGAAATTTTAAGAATGTCAATTATGAAACAAAAAATATAGATGTTTATAAAGAAGATTTTACTAGTGAGTTGTATGGTGCATTGGGATATTTAGTAAAATTAGATCTTCAAAAAAATCTAGGAAAATCTACTCACTTATTAACTCCTAAAATATTATTTAGATACTCGCCGGGTGAAATGAGAAAAGAATTAAATGGTTTTAGATTAAACCCTGTAAACGCCTTTAGTATTGACAGGTTAGATAGCATTAATAACTTTGAAACAGGTTCAACTTCAACAATTGGTTTCGACTATGAAATCAATAGGAATAAAAGAGATTTTAATTTTTCGGTTGCACAAATTATCAATGAAAGGGAAAATAAAAAAATGCCATCTAAATCAAGTTTAGATGAAAAATTATCTGATTTAACCGGTTCTGTTAATTATAAATTGCATAATGATATAAGTCTTAATTACAATTTTTCATTAGATCAAAATTATAATGATCTTAATTATAATGAAGTTGGTACTTCAGCAAAAATTAATTCTATAAAATTTGATTTTAATTATCTGCAAGAAAAAGAGCATATTGGTAATCAAGAATATTTTCAAACAAAAATTGATTATGCAAAAAGTGAAAATGGTTTACTTTCGTTAGAAACGAAAAGAAATTTAGTTACAAATTCTTCAGAATTTTATAATTTAAGCTACGAATATATCAATGATTGTTTAAGGGCTGGCTTGGTATATAGAAGGGAATTTTATAATGACTCTGAAATTGAACCAGAGGACTCTTTAATGTTTAAAATTACCCTAACCCCATTTGGCGATATCAACACACCAACTTTTAACCAATGAAATTTAGATTAATATTTTATTTATTATTTATATTAATTTTTTTTCCACAAATACTTTTTTCAAAATCTTCAAGTAATATAATTTTAAAAATAGGAAATGAAATAGTAACAAATTATGAAGTTAAAAATAAAATTTTAACAACTTTAGTTTTGTCAGGACAAGAACTAAATCAGAATAATATTAATAGTCTAAAAAAAAGGTCCCTAGATACACTTATTGAATTAAAATTAAAAAAATTAGAATTATCGAAATATAATTTTAAAACAGATCAAAAACAAATTAATGCATATCTTATGACGGTATCTTCAAACAATATTGATAATTTAAAAGAGAAATTTAATATTAATAAATTAGATTATAAATTATTTTTAGATGAAATTGAGACTCAGTTTAAATGGCAAAAGCTAATTTTTAATATTTATTCGAAACGAATTAATATAGATGAAGAGTCCATCAATGACGAAATAAACGATATAATTAAAACTAATTCCAAATTCGAAGAATTTAAATTATCGGAAATTGAAATTCTTTATAGTAATAATGACTTAGACACAAAAAATATATCCGATGTACAGAATAAGATTAAAACAATGGGTTTTGAAAACGCCGCTTTAACCTATAGTATTTCCGATACATCAAAGAAAAAAGGAGAACTAGGATGGATTAATGGCAAATCATTATCTAGTCAAATTTACAAAATTATAAGTGAGCTCAACATAGGCGATGTATCTAAACCCATAAAAAGACCAAATACAATTTTATTTTTAAAGTTGTTAGATAAAAAAGATTCTCAATCAACAGATATTGATATTGTACAATTAAAAAATAATTTAATTACTCAAAAAAAAAATGATCTCTTTGGATTATATTCACAAAGTCACCTATCGAAACTTAAAAATAATAATTTAATTGAATATAGATGAAAAATAAAATTTTAATTATCAGTGGTGATCCAAATAGTATAAATTCAGAATTAATTTTTAAAAGTTGGAAAAAAATCAATAAGAATTTACGACGTAAGATCTACATATTGGGAAATCAAAAATTACTAGAATTACAATTTAAGAGATTAAAGTATAAAATAAAACTAAAAAAGATTAATAATTTAAATGAAAAAATAAAAGAAAATTATTTAAAAATTATAGATATTAAACTTAATTTTACAAAACCTTTTGATGTAAGTAAAAAAGCAGCATCAGAATATGTAATTCGATCTTTAAACTTAGCTCATAAATATGCTGTTGAAAAAAAGATTGATTGTATAATAAATTGTCCAATAGATAAAAATCTTCTAAATAAAAAAAAAATAGGTGTTACAGAATTTTTAGCTTCAAAATGCAAGACAAAAAAACACTCGGAAGTAATGTTGATTAAAAGTAAAAAATTGTCTGTAACTCCATTAACTACACATATAGATATCAGAGAAATTTCAAAAAATATTAGTAAAATTAAAATTGAAAATAAAGTCATTACAATTGTAAATTGGTTTAAAAATCAATTAAAAATTAAACCAAAAATAGCAATTTTAGGTTTAAATCCCCATAACGGTGAATTCCGAAAAAATTCTGAGGAGAAAAGAATTATAATTCCTTCAATTTTAAAATTAAAAAAACTTGGTATAAATGTTGAAGGACCTTACGTTGCAGATACTTTATTTATAAAAGATTATCTTAAGTATGATGTAATTGTAGGGATGTATCATGATCAGGTTCTCGCTCCTTTTAAAACATTATTTAAATATAATGCTATAAATATAACATTGGGATTAGAATACCTAAGAGCTTCCCCTGACCATGGTACAGCTAAAAACCTAATCGGAAAAAACAAAGCCAATCCATTAAGTATTATTGAATGCATAAAATTTATGAATAAATTGAGTTCATGAAATATTCTAAAAAGTCTCTTGGTCAAAATTTTCTTATAGATAAAAACATTATTAAAAAGACAATTGATCTATGTGAAATTAAGAATAAGCATATAATTGAAATTGGACCCGGAAAAGGTGCTTTAACTAATGAAATTTTAAATAGGAAACCAAAATCATTAAAAATAATTGAAAAAGATTTAAATTTAGCAAACGAATTAAAAAAAAAATATTCTAAAGAAAAATTAGTTAAAATATACAATTCTGATATTTTAAAATTTAATCTTGAAAGAATAGTAAATAAAAATTCTATTATATTTGGAAATTTACCATATAATATTTCATCTCAAATTCTAATAAAAGTTTTAAAATTTAATGTTTGGCCGCCAAAATTTACAAATTTGATATTCATGTTTCAAAAGGAATTAGGAGAAAAAATTTCAGGAAGATTTCCTTCAAAAGGATATGGAAGATTGTCAATAATATCAAATTTCAGATTATTTATTAAAAAAAAATTTTTAGTATCTAATAATTGTTTTTTTCCAAAACCAAAGGTAACTTCAATGGTGATCCACTTTCAACCAAAGCCAAATATTTGTCAAATTAAAAAAATTGATAACTTAGAAAAAATTACAAATATCTTATTTTCAAATAAAAGAAAAATGATAAACAAAAGCCTAAAAAAAATTCTTACTAATAAAGAAATTAATAATCTTTCTGGTTTAAATGTTAATTTGAGACCCGAAAATATAAACCCCGAAATTTATTATAAAATTACTGAAATTTTCGAGCGTAAGTAGATGGGATATTTTTATTCTTAATGATTATATTTTCTATTTGTTTAAAACAAACATCAAGATTTTCATTAATGACTATATAATCATAGTCACTCCATTTTTTAATATCTTCGTCGAATGAATTAAATCTTTTGTTTATTTCCTCTTTAGTGTTTTGATTTCTTTTAATAAGTCTTTTTTTAAGTTCTTCTTTATTACTTGCAATAAGAAAAATCTTAATCAAATTTAAATTTTTAAACTTTGATAACTGCTTTGTGCCTTGCCAGTCTATATCAAAAATAATATCATTTTTATGAATAGTTTTATCTACATTTTCTTTTAATGTTCCGTAATAGTTTTCAAATATTTTAGCATATTCATAGAATTTATTTTGATTTATTAGTTCTTTAAATTTTTTATGAGATACGAAGTGATAATCAACTCCATCAACTTCATTAGATCTGGGGGCTCTGGTTGTGTGAGAAACGGAAATTTTAAAGCTCTGATATTTTTGCTGAATTTTTTTTGTTAAAGTGGTTTTACCTACGCCTGATGGGGAAGACAATATTACCATAATATTTTCTCCGTCCAGTGTCATTTAAAAAAAATTAGCTTGATTTACTTTCAATAAATTTAATCGCGTCGCCCACAGTAAGAATCTTTTCTGCTTCACTATCTGATATTTCTGATCCAAATTCTTCTTCGAAAGCCATAACTAACTCAACCGTATCTAAACTATCTGCTCCTAAGTCATCGATAAAACTCGCTTCTTCGGTAACCTTTTCTTCTTCTATTCCTAAATGATCAGCAACAATTTTTTTTATTTTTCCTTTAATATCTTCTGACATGAAAATCCTTTCTAATAAGTTTATTTTCTTAATAGATTAATAATTAGAATTGTCAAGCCATATACATCCCACCATTCACATGAATAGTTTCGCCATTAATATATTTTGCTAGATCAGAAGCTAGAAATGCTACACAATTGGAAACATCCTCGCCAGACCCAAGGTTGCCAGATGGAATTTTATTTATTAAATCTTTTTTGAATTCTTCATTAATTTTATCTGTCATTTCTGTTTTGATAAATCCAGGAGATACGCAGTTAATATTTATATTTTTTCTTGCATATTCTAGAGCTAAACTTTTTGAAAAAGCTATTATACCAGCCTTAGATGCTGCATAATTTGCCTGTCCTAAATTGCCAGTATGTCCAACAATAGATGTAATATTTATTATTTTTCCGTATTTATTTCTTAACATTTTTTTAATAGCAAATTTACACATTAAAAAACTTGACGTTAGATTAATATCTAAAACTTTTTTCCAATTTTCCTCTGTAAGTCTAATTGAAAGATTGTCTAAAGTAATTCCTGCATTATTAACAAGTATATCTAATCCTTTTAAGTTTTTTTCGATTTTTTCAATAAATTTTTCAATATTGCTATGTTCATCTAATTTGAATTTTTCAACTTGAATATTAGGAAAATTATTTTGTAACTTTTTTAATTTTTCGTCATTAGTACCACTTGCAACTATTTTTGCTTCTAAACTATTAAATTTTTTGACTAAACAGTTTCCTATACCTCCGGTAGCTCCAGTAATTAAAATTTTTTTACCTTTTAAGTTCATCTTGTAATTTTTTAATATCAGCTATTGAGTTAATTGAAAAGCAATTTGCATTTTTAATTGTTCTTTTAACCATCCCAATTAAAGCTTTTCCTGGTCCAATTTCTATAAAGTTTTTAACACCATCATCTGACATATTTATCAAACTTTCACGCCATCTAACAGTAGAAGAAATTTGATCTACTAGTAATCTTTTAATTATTTCTGGGTCATTTTCAGATTTTGCAGTTACGTTATTAATAATCTTATACTTGAGACTATTAAATTTAGTGTTGATTATTTTATCTTGCATTACTTTCGCTGCCGGTTGCATCAATGAACAATGGAAAGGGGCGCTAACTTTAAGGGGAATAAATTTAATTTTTTTTTCTTTTAAAGAAGTTTGTAAAGATTGTATGCTTTCTTTGTCTCCGCTTAAAATTACTTGTCCATAGGCATTATCGTTTGCTATTTCACAAATTCCTTTCTTTTCGACTCTATTTTCAATTAAAATTTTTATTTCATTAATTTTTAAACCAAGCACAGCTATCATGCTGCCCTCTCCAATCGGTACTGCAGCTTGCATAGCCCTTCCCCTTTCGTGCAAAAGGTATAATGCATCACTGAAGCTTAAAGCCTCGGAACATACTAAAGCAGAGTATTCTCCTAATGAATGTCCAGCGAAAAATTTAAAAAACTTAAAATCAAAATTAAATTCGTTTTTTAAAACTTTAAAAATTGAATAACTTACTGTTAAAATTGCTGGTTGGGTATTTTCCGTAAGCTGAAGTTTGTCTTCTGGTCCTTCAAGAATCATTTTTGAGATTTGGAATTTTAATTTTGCATCCGCCTCTTTAAATATCTTTTTTACAATATCAAAATTTTTATAGAATTCTGATCCCATCCCAACTACTTGGGAGCCCTGTCCTGGAAATAATAGTACGTTCATTTAGTTAAGTTTATTCAATAATAATTAGTATTGCTATAATTCTTCATTATAGTATAAACCAATTTTTACAATTAATTAATAAAACTTAATTAACATAATAAACTATGGCTTTTTACGAAAATACAATTATCGCTAAGCAAGATTTAGGAGCAAAAGAATTAAAAATAATCAAAGATAAGTACAATGAATTAATTAATAATTCTTCAGGTAAAGTTTTAAAAGTAGAGGAATGGGGTTTGCTTAATTTAGCAAATAAAATTAAAAAATATAAAAAAGGATTTTATATTCATTACAAGTTTGAAGGTAATGATATTACCGTTAATGAAGTAAAAAAGAAGATTAATATTGACGGAGCCATAATTAGATTTTTGACAGTTAAATACAAAAAATTGGACTTAGAAAATGAGTTCTTTAAGAAAGATAAATTGACAAATGAAAAGAAAAAATAAAAAGTTTCAAAAAAGAGGATCTAATACACTAAGTAAATTAAGTCTTTTTCAAAAAAATGATGGAAAGTTTTCAAAAAAATGTCCCTTATCAATTAAAAATGCACCAATAGTTGATTACAAAAATATTTCTTTATTAAAAAAATATACGTCCGATAACGGAAAAATAATTTCTTCAAAAATTACATCTGTCTCATTTAATAAACAAAAAAAATTAACTCGTGAGATTAAAAAGGCTAAAATCTTAGGACTTTTATAAATGGAAATTATTTTACTAGAAAACATTCTAAACTTAGGCAACATTGGTGACAAAGTAACCGTCAGAAATGGTTATGGTAGAAATTTTTTATTAAAACAAGGAAAAGCTCTAAGATTTAATAAAGATAATCAAGAGTTAGTTCATAAGAAAAAAGATGAATTAAACAAAAAAAATTTAGAGCTAAAAAATAAATTTAAAGAAATAGCCAAATTGATTAATAACAAGGTTTTTATTTTTAACAAAGAAAGTAAAGAAAATGGTGATTTGTACGGATCAATAAAACCTAAGGAAATCACAAACCTTATTAAAGAAAAAACAAACGCTGACGTTAGCCCTTCTCAAATAATTTTAAAGGATGATTTAAATAAAATTGGAGTATTTAAAATTGACGTTAACTTCCATTCTGAGGTGAAGGCAAATATTTCTATTAAAATAGATAAAATACAATCTAAATAACTTCTCCACAGACATATTAAAAAAGTGTGTAACTTTTTTCTTTATAGCTCTTTTCATTCTCTTATTATATTTGAGTGAAAGAAATTAAATCTATCCAAAATAATACTGAAAATAAGCAACCATCAAATTTAGAGGCTGAACAAGCGCTCTTGGGTTCAATACTAGTAAATAATGACATTATTGACGAAGTATCTACTTTAATAAACCCAAACATCTTTTATGACCCAGCGCATATAAAGATTTATGAGGTAATAGAGAGCTTAAACAATAAAGGAATGATCGCAAATCCAATTACTTTAAAAAATTTCTTTGAAAGGGACAATATGCTGAATGAAGTTGGTGGTACAGAATATTTAGTAAAACTTACCAGATTTTCAGGATCATCGAAACAAGCAATTGACTATGCAAAAATTATTCATGAAATGTACTTAAGAAGACAATTAGTACAAATTTCAGATAAATTATCTACCGACACTTTAAATGCAAATTCTAAAGAACAAAATTCAGAAAAAATAATTGAAGACACTGAAAAATCTCTTTTTGATTTAGCAGAGAGAGGAAGTTTCTCTCAATCATTTTTAAAATTTAATCAAGCTTTAGATCAAACTATTGAAATGGCTACTTTAGCAATGCAAAATGATCAAGGTATAGTTGGTGTGCCTACAGGTCTTACTGATTTAGACGAAAAATTAGGTGGTTTACATAAATCAGATTTGGTTATTTTGGCTGGTAGGCCGTCTATGGGTAAAACGGCTTTGGCAACTAACATTGCTTATAATGCAGCTCAACATATTTTAAAAAGGCAAGAAAAATCTTCTATAGCTTTTTTTTCATTAGAAATGTCATCTGAGCAATTGTCTACTAGAATTTTATCTGAACAAGCAAGGATTAAATCAGATGATATTAGGCGCGGAAAAGTTACCGAGGAAGAAATAAATAGATATATTGAAACTTCAAGAAATATTTACAACCTTCCACTATATATCGATGAAACTCCAGCTATTACTATTGCAACACTGAGTAATAGAGCTAGAAGAATAAAAAGGTTGTTTGGTTTAAGTTTAATAGTAGTTGATTATATTCAGCTAATGAGATCGAGCTCTAATAAAAATGATGGAAGAGTTCAAGAAATTTCGGAAATAACGCAAGGATTAAAAGCATTGGCAAAAGAATTGTCGGTCCCGGTATTAGCTTTATCTCAACTATCAAGAGCAGTAGAACAAAGAGATGATAAACAACCGCAATTAGCAGATTTAAGGGAGTCTGGTTCAATAGAGCAAGATGCAGATGTTGTAATGTTTGTTTATAGAGAAGCCTATTATCTAGAGCGAAAACAACCAAAATTGGGATCTATTGAACATGCAGAATGGCAATCAAAAATGAACGATGTTAATGGACTGGCAGATATAATTCTAGGTAAACAAAGACATGGCCCAACTGGCACTGTTAAAGTTGAGTTTGAGGGAATTTATACAAAATTTAAAGATTTAAGTAAAAATTAGCGGCAATTTTTTCTTTAGTTATAAGAAAATTAGGATATATCTGAAAAGCTTGCATGTTGGCTTATATTTATAAAAAAATAGTTACAGATTTTTCAAAAATTACGCTTCTAATTTTAGCAATTTTAATCGTATTTTCACTTTACCAATCAAAAAACTTTAATTTAGATGCCTCCTCAGATGCTTTGTTACTTGAGGGAGATCCTGACCTTCAGTATTTAAGAGAAATAAATGAAACATATGGTTCCAAAGACTTCTTAGTTTTAACCTATGCGCCAGTTTCAAGTTTTACAGAAAAAGAAACCATACTAAATCTTCAGCTACTTAAATCTAAAATTGAAAAATTAACATGGGTAGATAGTGTAATAACAATAATAGATGTCCCTCTTTTGAAGAGCACAGATGAAGGATTAATGGAAAGACTTAAAAATTTCAAGACTTTAGCTTATCCAGAAATTGATAGAGAGAGAGGTTTTGATGAGATTGTAAATAGTCCTATCTATAAAAATTACGTTATTAGCGAGGATGGTAAAACATCAGGCATAGTTGTTTATTTAAAAAAGGATGAAAGATTAGCAGAATATATAAAAGTAAAAGATATATACTTTAATCAATCTAATGAGTCAGGTTTATCAAAAGAGGAAAGAATAAATTATAAAAAATTTGTTAAAGAGTATGAGGAATATAAAAATTTATACAATATAAGAAACCATCAAAACATTAGTGAGATTAGAGACGTAATTAATAAATACGGCCAAAATGCTAAAATTCATCTGGGTGGTATTCCTATGATTGCTGATGACATGATGAGTTATATTAAAAGTGATATAGTTGTTTTTGGAATTGGAGTCTTTATTTTTATAGTTTTAACACTTTGGTTTATCTTTAGAAATTTAAAGTGGGTAATAATGCCATTATTAGGATGTGCCACCTCAGTCATTGTAATGATTGGGTTGTTAGGTTTAATTGGATGGAAGGTAACAGTGATTTCATCGAATTTTATTGCTTTAATGCTTATTTTGAATATGGCAATGAATATTCACTTAACTGTTAGATTTCTTCAATTAAAAAAAGAGTTTCCTCAACTCACAAAAGAAGAAGTTGTGCTTGAATCGAGCAAAAAAATGATGCTTCCAATTCTCTACACTGTCCTCACGACTATATGTGCATTCCTCTCTTTAGTGTTTAGTGGAATAAAACCAATAATTGACTTTGGGTGGATGATGACTTTAGGATTATTAGTTTCATTTTTAGTAACATTTTTATTATTACCATCTTTAATAAACTTACTTTCATCAAATAATGAAGTAGGCCTTAAAGATACAGAAAAATCTTTAATAACATCAGCATTAGGTTCTTTTACCAAAAAAAATAGAATTCTAATTTTTGGTTCCTCTTTATTAATAATAATATTTAGCATCATTGGAATATTAAAGCTCGAAGTTGAAAATAGTTTTATCAATTATTTTGATAAAGAGACAGAAATTTACAAAGGAATGAAGAAAATTGATGATGAACTAGGTGGTACTACTCCTTTAAATGTAATTCTTAAATTCCCTACAAAAGATAAAGAAGATAAGTCAGAAGAAGATGAATTTGAGGAGTGGGAGGAGGAAAATGAAAGTGATGAGGATAAAGCTAAATATTGGTTTACTAGAGATAAAATGGACAAAATCATTAAAGTACATGATTATTTAGATTCGTTACCTGAAATTGGAAAAGTTATGTCTTTTGGATCCATTTTAAGAGTTGCCGAAGATTTAAACAAAAAAGAGTTACAAAGCTTAGAGATAGCCGTTTTATATAGCAAAATACCTGAATCAATTAAAACTGAAATAGTTTCACCATATATCTCAGTAGAAAAAGATGAAGCCAGAATAAGTGTGAGAATAAAAGACTCATTAAAAGATTTAAGAAGAAATGAACTAATAAATAAAATTAATTCAGAATTAAATACTAAGATTGGTTTTGAAAAAAGTGAGTATAAATTAGCAGGTGTTCTTATTCTTTTTAATAATTTGTTACAAAGTTTATTTAAATCTCAAATACTTACATTAGGAATAGTAATATTAGGCATTTTTTTAATGTTTTTTGTATTATTTAGAAATATTATTCTTTCTCTTATAGGAGTTGTTCCTAATTTTATCGCTGCTTTTTTTATTCTAGGTATAATTGGTTTACTTGGAATTCCACTAGACATGATGACTATAACTATAGCGGCAATAACTATTGGAATTGCAGTAGATAATAGTATTCATTACATTTATAGGTTTAAAGAAGAATTCAAAAAAATTAATAATTATGATAAAACTTTAGACAAATGTCATAGCACCGTTGGGGTAGCAATTTTAAATACTTCCATTACTATCGTATTTGGTTTTTCAATTTTAGTTTTATCTAATTTTATACCTACTATTTACTTTGGTGTATTTACTGGAATCGCAATGCTGTTGGCAATGCTTTCAGTTTTAACTTTATTGCCAAAATTAATTCTTACCTTCGAGCCGTTTGGTAAAGAAACTAATGAACTAAACTAATGACTGGTTTCTTTGAACATCTTTTTGATAATATTAATTTATTTGATATATTTTTTTTAATCATCTTAATTTACTTTGTAATTCAATGTTTTTTAAAGGGCTTTTCTCTAAGTTTAATTTCCTTTATGAAATGGATTTTATCGACGATAGTTACAATTATCTTGGTACCAAAATTACAACCTTTTGTTAGTGAATATATTCAATCTGAATTTATTAATAATTTAGGATTGGGTATAGCCATCTTTATTTTAACTCTTTTTATAACAATACTTATAGGAAAAACTTTAGGTAAAGCTATAACTTGGACCGGCGTTGGCTCGATTGACAAAGGTTTTGGTTTTTTATTTGGTTTTTTTAAAGGTTACATAGTAGCAGTTTGCTTATTTTCTATTTTTAATTGGTTTTATCCTTATCAAAATTGGGGTATATCTGCAGAGAATGCAATTTCATTTAATTTTATTAATAAAGGTAGTAAAATATTAATAGAGGAATTTCCCTCAAGTGAAGATTTCATTGATACAAAAGAAAAAATTGAAAAAATTTAATTCTGATAAATTAAGAGAAGAATGTGGTATTTTTGG
>MDTG01231363.1_pt1 | contig 17088 bp, 19 predicted proteins | sample 811421 | NCBI WGS metagenome assembly MDTG01 (sample SAMN05326645, study PRJNA326480) | marine metagenome | isolation source: seawater | place: Pacific Ocean: South East | collected 2011
CGGAGGAATTCCTCCTGGGCGACCATGATGACTTTCTCAACGGGCATGCTAAGGCTGATCCTTGTACAGCTTGGCGACGAGGTTGGGGTTCTGGCGCTCGGCCGGCGGTAAATGACTGGGCGGCACGAGTTTGTTGCGGAGCATGAGCTGCTCGTTTTCGCGATCGAGCGATACGATCTTCATAATGAGATCGGTGCAATGCTGCAGGCGCTGGCCGATCTCGGGCATCGATTGTTTTTGTGCCTCGGTCAGGGTCATCCAGGAATTCTTGTGGCGCACAATCTCCGCCTGCGCAGTGGTGAGCCGATCGAGTATGCCCTGGCGGGCTTCCAGCAGTTGAGTGACATCCTCGACCTGATTGATTTTGAGTTGTTGATGTTCCTGCTGCACCACGGTGAGAATTTCGCCGCACAGTTCGATGTGGGATTGCAGGGCATAGGCTAACGCCACGAGTTCCTCATGGGAGGAATTCGCGCCGCCAGCGGAATGAGAGTCAGGGGGGAAGCTCATCACTCAGTGGGATCTGGTAATAGCAGGTTCAGTTTTGGCTATTGATCTTGGAGTCGGTCTGTTGTTGATGCTTTTGTTTTAAATTATCCAACCGGAATTTGGTAAGTGTTTTTACCACTTTCAAGGTGGGGTTATCCTGAATATCCGCCTCATGCATTCCGCAGAGGTTATGGATTTCCGTAAAAGTTTGCTGGGCTTCCTCGGTTTTCAAAAGCCGTTCCTGACAAAAAGCGATTTGTTGTCGCAGCATGATTTGGCTTCGGTAAGAGACATCATATTTTAATGCCCAGCGGTAATAAAGAATAGCTCCTTCCAATTTTTCAGAATCAAGCATGTCTTTCGAGTTCTCTGGCAGGGCATTTGAGAATAGGAAGTTGGCGACATCAATCACCACGCGCACACGGGTGGAAAACCATGCTTGGCGCAGCTCTTCGGGGGTGGATTCATTTTCTAATAGAACCTCCATCTCCCGGCGAACGTGCTCTTCATTGGACAGAGCCTTGTGCGCCATGATTTTGTAATACCGCACTTCTCCATCGTAACGGAGGTCGGGTTTGCCCTCGGTATAACGGTTGATGAATGCCGTGGAGTGATCTTTCAGCAATGTCCAGCGTTTGGTTCGGGCTGTTTTAATAACCGCAATTTCGCCCTGGATTCTCTCTTCTTCGATCTTAAAAATCTTCCGCTTGATGATGGCATCGGCTGATTCAGGGTTTTGTTTGGCGCTGGCACTTTCTGCTGCTTTGAGTTCCCGTTGTAGACGGCGAATTTCTAGGCGGGCAACCGAATCGGATTTAAATAATGAGCGCAGGAGTTTCAATTCCACCTGAGTGGGATCGATTTCCTTGTGGATGCGTTGAGTAGGATCGTCTTCATCGGTGCGCAAAATATTGGAAAACCGATCGATTGCCTCTTGGTAATCTTCGGGTTTGGCAGCGTTGTCGTAGTAAAGATTGGCAATTTGGCTGTAGGCGAGATTGGCGATACGCTCAAAGCGGGTAAGGTTCGTAATCCTCTGTTTGGCAGCGGACGTTAGGACGTCGAAGTTTGTGGAAATGGCGCGTTCGGTTTGCCCGAGTTGCTGGAAAATCCAAGCCTGTCGAAGCAGGATTTCAGGGATGTAAGCGTCTGGCGCCGGGCGGTTAAATTCAACGCCCTGTTCTGCCAATTTTGCGGCGCCTTCCATGATCCCTTCACTCCGATGAATGTATTCCGACCAAAACTGCAGGGCTAAATTATAATTGTGGGCGATTTCTTGGTCGTAAGAAAGCTCCTTGCCTTTGGTGTTGGCCTTCAGGTCTTTTGTCACGCGGTCCTTTAGAGTCTGGGCTTGGCTTCTCAATAGGGCTGCTGTGCTATCCAAGGTATGTTTCTGGCGTAATAGATCGGCGTAGATCACGGGAATCGTCACCGGTGGAATGGTCAAGACCTTGGTCGGATAGGTATCTAATTCATCACGGATTTCAGTAATGGTGCGTTCGGGTACATTTAGGTCATCCGGTTGGCTGGCTTCCGGTTTATTGGAGAGAGCTTGTTGGCCGGAAACTTTCTCTTCTAGGAGTTTCATCTTGCGCTTGTTCAGCCACGCCGCGCGCTCATATTTGCGGGCATCGTTAAGAATTAATTGGGCGCGGAATAATTGTTCCTGCTTGTATGCCTGCATCCGGGTTGCCTCGTGTTCATAAAAGCGGGCGAGATAAATGACAGCCTGCCGTTTGGCGTCCATTTTAATGGTTTCCGAGGCATCCGATTTTACAATTTCGGTCAGGTTCGCAATCTGGGATTGGAGTGTGGAAGCATTCAGGATTGGAGCGGCAATTCTTTGGGCCCGGGTATTGTTGTTTTGGGATTTAAAAAAATTCGCCGCAGCCCGATTCGCCTTGAGTAGGGAATCGGGAGTAATTTGAAAACGAATATTGGTGTCATTCACGCGGTGCAACTCTATGGAATCATCCTGATTATTTGTGATGAGCCATTCGCTTTCCTTGTTATTATCCAAATCCTGTTGCCATTGGAAGAGGCGGGTATGCACCTGCCCATTGTGCATGGTCTGGATTCTGGCCTGGGCTTTCCGGGAGTGTTCCTTATCCTCCGAAGGAAGCTCCAATGTGGCGACTACGCCGCGCATACGATGCAGCACAGTTACATTGGGAATATAGTCTGTATCTCCGTCGCGGGCGTGGAATTTCCAAGTGACCAATTCAGCTGAGTTTTGTGTCATGGGATTGGAGTTTTGGGTTAGGCGCCAGGCGATATCAGTAATGCTTTCACTGCCATTGGGTACGCCGGAAACCGTGCCGCGGCCGCCGGAAAGATCGTAATACTGCGCCTCCATTTGCAGATCCTTGTTGTTCCTCGAAGTGGGGGAGGCATAGCTTAGGGACTGTTTGGAGACCACGACTCGGCTGCCGTATAGAATGAGGTGGGTGCCGACTCGGAGTTTGGATTTTAATTGCTCAACATTATCGGCTCTGGCCTTCGCGGTCTCCGCGGAGTTGAGCGGGGTGGTTTTTTGTTCCCACTCCAGAATCATGCGTGTGCCGGCAATCTCCTCAACCTCTAGTTTCACGCGAAGGCCGGTCGCTTTGGTCTTCGGCGCAACGCGGGGATCTATCGATCTCACAACCGCCTTTTTGCCACCGATAATCAGGCCTGTTCCGGGAGCCATCTCTAACCAAGGATTGGCGATATCAATAAATCTGCGGGAGATCATCACCGAATCTTCCATCTTCAGCTGGCCGATCGGATTAAATACACGTGATACCGAAACATCACCAATCGTCAGGCCGTACTCTTCCAGTGGAGTTGGGATGCCGGTAATTCCCCAGTCTACCGGCTTGTTGGCCGGCGGCTGGGTCGCCGCTTGGCCGGAGAGGGCGACCATTCCCAGGCAAATTATGAGACGCATGGTTTTCATCCTATTTAATCTCGTACGTTGTGCTGCCACTGCGTTGCAGCAACGGATTCATGCTGGGGAGAGTAAACAGCGAAGAACCGTTCAGTAAAATGCGGCTGCGGTAGGTGCCGTTGGCGTCGGCATTGAAATACTGTAGTATTTCCGGGTTTAAAAAAGTGCTGGATGTGGCTCTTGGGGTAATTGTCCCAGATACGGCAGCGGGGGTGTTCCAAGCCTGTTGGCCGGGAATTGTTGGCGCGATAAACGTGGACTTCGCCTCGATGCGAAACGGCTGGATCGGAGCAATAGGCATGGCCGGAATAGTGGCCCCTTCTACCGGGACTGGAGCCCCCACTTGGGCTGGATTCAAGGGTTGCGCAGGGCGGTTGCTCATCAGTGGGAGTGGCTGCGGATCTGGAGCGATGGGCAAAGCGGGCAGGGCGTACGCCGGCGGGCGCAATTGTGGCGCTTTGCGCAGGGCAAAGGGTTCTCCATCGTTCAGGTATCCGGGTTGAGCCGGGGCCTGAGTGATGGTGAGGCTTCGCAACTTGATCCGCTCCGCACTCGATAACACCAAACACAGCGCCATTAAGGCGGCGATAGTATTGTAGATGTGTGCGGGGCGTTTCATTAGATGATCCCTTCGTACAAAGAACTGGGGGGAGGGTTTACCGGGGAAACCTGTCCACTGCGTCCGTACGTGCCGGCCACGGCACTGGAGCTGGGGAACATGCTCTTCATGATCGTTTGCATTAAATCCAGCGAGCGCTGCAGTAACATGTGGTTTTGGCGCAGCCATTTTTGAATGTTTTGCAGGAGCTGATTGATCTCCTGAACCAGCGCATCCAGCAGCGGCTGCACCTCTGCAGGCAACATTACCGTCATTTCACGAAAGGTCGTTTCATCCGTGCCACCGAGTGATGCGACCAGTTGTTGGCGGCAGAGTTCCCGTTGTTGGCGCGTGACCGCCACCCGTTCCATTTGCTCGTTCACCGCGTTCAGGTTCAGCAGCAGATCGTTTGCAGAACGGTTGATAATCAGTTCCTGCTGCTCCTGCATCAGCGCCAATACCTCACCATACTGCGTGAGCTCCTCGCGCAGGGCCGTGATCAAGTTGTTGAGTTCCTCATTCATTGGTAGCGGCAGCAGCCTCTTTCTCGGCCTGAGCAAGATTGCGGGGCATCAGTTGTTGGTGGAACGCCTGAGCCAATCCAAACTCACCGGATTGGCTGATGGTTTCCGCCAGGGAATGGGTGATCATATCCTGATAAATCCCTTTCTGAGCGGGATTCATTCCGTCATTTTCGCTCAGCATTGGCTTGGTGGCCTCATTGAGAAACTGCCGCAAGAGCATCGCCTCAAAATGCTGTGCCACCTCACCAATTTTCTGGGCCTTGGTCAACTTATTGTTCTGCGCGAGCTGCTCCACCGCGAGGTGGTTCGTGCTCATCGTTGCCATCTGGATCGGTACAGCCATGGTATGATTCAATATCGTTTAACGTAGGTAATCAAGCAACGAGGTTCTCAATAAAGTGCTTCCGGACTGCAGTGCCGCCGTGTACGCATTTTGAATTTCATTCAAACGAACCAACGTATCCGCCAAATCAATGTCCGTCTCATTGGAAATAAGCGGTGTGATTGAGGAAATTTGCTGATTTGTCAGAGATTCAGAAGTTTCCAAACGCGACAGCCTCGCACCAATGCTGCTAAAATGATCAATAAAATTCAGCTCACTCTTGTCGAGGTTGCCAATGATCGTATCCTTAATGCTGGCAAGGGCTGAACTTTTGGCGGATTCAGAGGATGCACTGTCGGAAGCGGTCGTGAGATTTTCGCGCAGTGAAATAAGGCTGGAGATAAAATCCGTGCCGGCTGTGTCCGTTTTTAAGATGCCATTGGCGCCTTCAGCAGAAAAGTTTGATTCCAAGGTGGCATGTTGAGAAACATCTACTTTTGCTGAAGATGTATTTCCCTTGAATGAAATGCTTGTGATTTGGTTGGTCGTGGCATCTCGTTGCGGCTCGTAGGATTTTGTCGTGCCTTTGGTGCCGGAGAAAATGTATACATTGCGATGCTTGCTGTTTGCTAAACGAACAGATTCTTCAATTAGTTGATCGATCTCTTTCGCATAAGCCTTCAAGGCACTTGAGCCCTTGGAGCCATCAGCAACAACCGCTATTTCCGTCGCGCGATCGCTTAATTTCTTTAGCCCCTGAACCGTTGAATACACAACGTTCGTATTCTCCCTGAGAGTGGAGATATTATCCTGATACTGTTTGAGTTGCCCTTGCTCATTCCGCAAATCAAGGACACGTCGCATCGCATTTGGATCATCACTGGCTGTTGTAATCCTTTGGCCGGTAGAAACTTGCTGCTGCAGCCGCAACTGACGTTCGGCAAGCTTAGTGATATTGTGCCGGAGGTCGTTATTGAAGCTATTAGTCGTGACTCGCATTTTAGTAATGATTTAACGGCCCATATTTAGGACATCCTTCATGAGCCCATCCATGGTAGTAAGGAGCTTAGCCGATGCCTGAAAAGCTCGCTGGTAAATCACCAAATTGGCAATTTCCTCATCTACGGAAACCCCCATTACGGATTCTCTTTGTTTTTCGATCATTTTTTGAACAGTTCTTTGATCGTTTAGTTGAGAAGTGGTAAGAGCCAAATCCTGACCAAATCGGCTAACTGTGTTGCCGTAATGCTCACTAAAGGTCATTCCGTTCAGATCACTAATAGTTTTATTCCCAAGCGCCGCGATGGATCGGATTACATCATTATTACTAGTTTCAGTTTGTGAACTTGATCCCTGAATTTTTCTGGGATCAGAAATAATTGCAGCGTTTACTGCCATATCAGCGGCACTGCTGCCCGTAAATAACCCTGCCGTGGGGTCATTCGCACCGTACAGATCATAGCCGGACTGATGAAGTGAATTAACTTCGCCAATCAATTGAGTGGCGAGCCCTGAAACAGTATCTTTAAGATCTTTAATGCTTACATCACGAGCATCGATCATTCCCTTTAAGTAACCAGATTTCAGATTAAATACATTCCCATTATTCGTGTCAGCCATGTATGCCATTCCGTTGGCGTCGGTATGGGTCCTCACAGAGTTGGTCATTACATTTTCAGTGACCATCTGTACGCCATCCACAAAGACATTTAATTCACCATCTTCAGAGGTGGTCGTTGAAATATTTACAAACTCGGAAATTGTTTCCAACTTTGCTTGAAGAGCATCTCTAACTTCGTTGGCACTCCCTTCGACAGCTTCGATATTGCCGATGTTTACTGCAATATATGCGGTTTCTTTGATGTGAGTGTTTATCGATTCAATAACATCTTTGATTTCCTCATTAGAGGCTGTTTGGAGGTTCGATAACCTCCGGTCAACAGTATTGAATTTGTCTGCGACTTTTTGAGCATTAAAAACGACTGTCTGTCTCTCGGCTGTAGAGGTAGGGGATACACTCAATGATTGAAAAGAGTTGAATAACTCAGTCATCCCTTCCGCTATCCCATAGGAGCCATACGCACCGCCCGCATCGATTGTTTGATTGTCGATTGATTGCCCTAGATTAGCTTCAGCGCGTCGGAGAAAAAGTTGTTTTGCCTCAAAATACTTAGTGACACTTTTCTCTGAAATCATGGATTTATCGAGAACCTTGTCACGTATTTGTTCTAATCGTGCTACTTCAGAACCAGAGCCTTGAGGCCCTTTTTCAGTAGGGATAGTTACAGCAGAGCCAATTTTGATTCTTTGACGGGAGTAGACCGGGTTTGAGGCATTCGCCAAGTTATTACCCGATACCTCGGCCCCTGCACGGGCGACACGCATGGAATTGCGCGCCATCTCCATCGTGCCCATTATGCCGAGTCCGCCTGCCATTATTCTTCTCCGTTAGTGGTTAAACTGGTCCTTTATTTAATGATCAATTCTGCCTGAAGCGCTTCGGCGGCTTTTAGCATATGAAAAATGGTCATCATATCCCGGGGGGTGGCTCCTAGGCTGTTAAGGGCCTGAGAAACTTCCTGTACGGTGGGGAGTTCCGGGAAAACGTTTAGACCGCCGCCTCGCTCGGTCACATTGGCGACATCGCGTGGGACGACTTGTGTGGTGCCCGCTTCGGCCAATGGACCGGGTTGGGAGACTTCCGGACTTTTGTTCACGGCAAGATAAATATTGCCATGGGCGATAGCGCAACTGAGCACTTTCACCCGAGAGGTCGCAACGATCGTGCCAGTGCGCTCGTTCATCACCACGCGCGCCTTGGAGTCGGGAACAACTGTGATGGCTTGAAGTTGGGCAATAAAATCAACGGGCGCGGCTCGAAACTGATCTGGAACAGTGATGCGCACACTATTGCCATCCTGTGCGGCGGCAAACCACCCTGTGCCTCCCAAACGTTGTGATTGGCTTCGGACGGCTTCGGCCATTCGAGCTGCAAGTGTAAAATCCGGAGCGTTCAGAATGACTTTGATTTGACCGTCCCGAACAAGAGTCACTTGCACTTCTTTTTCCACCAAAGCTCCTCCGATGAGGGAACCTGCAGTTGGATGGTTTTTGGTCACAGCGGCATTGTCTGTGCCCAGCGTAAAGGCGTTGTTGTTTACCGGCCCTTGCGCTACGGCATACACTCGGCCGTCGGCGCCGACCAAAGGTGTTTGAATTAGTGTTCCCCCGGTGAGCGAAGTGGAATCTCCCATGGACATCACATTGACATCAATTCGTGAACCGCTCTTGGCAAAGGCCGGCAGGTTAGCAGTGACCATCACGGCGGCTGCATTTTTGGAGGATACCGATGTGGCGGGAACAGTGAGACCATACTGTTGCAACAAATTGGCCAGCGCTTGCTTGGAGTAAACGGTGTCTTTATCGCCGGTGTTATTCAGGCCGAGCACCACGCCAAAGCCGGTTAATTGGTTGGCTCGGGCGCCCTCAATAAAACCAAGATCCTTAATACGCACACCACCACCCACCGCATTGGCTCGCAGTGGGCTAATGGGCATCAGCCCACTCTGAGGGTTCGTCGGGGGAGTGTTAATGGTTGCTTGCCCCCACAGCAGTGCGGGAAACAGGCCGATGTTTATGATGATCTGGTAAATTGACATAATATTACTCCTGTTAAAATGGACTGATTGTATCCCAGAATTTCATGAACCATCCTTTATCTTGCGCTCCAGTGATCACACCTGAAGATAGATAGCGGATGTTCATGTCGGCGATTTGGTAGCTGTACACACTATTGTCCGAAGCAATATCATCAACTCTTACAGTACCCCGCAAAATGATTGTTTGGGTTTCGCCGCTGTAAGCCGAACGGCGGATGCCTTCAATGATCATGTTGCGGTTGGGCAACACGTCCACCACTCGTACGGCAAACCTTGTTGTGATGCTATCCGAGTTATCGATGGATCCAGAGCCTTCATGTTTGGTGTCATTGGAGAACTTCATCGAGGGGAAAGCCCCCTTGTGATGAAAAAGCTGACTGCCATTAGTGGGACTTGTTGTCGTGAAAAATAGATTAGAAATGCTGGCGTCTGCCGAGGAGGACTTCGAAGAGGAAGTCTTACCGTTTCGCTTCGCTGCGTTGCTTTCCTGGACGCGAACGTTCAAAATATCCCCAATAAAACGGGCCTTCTTGTCCGCTACGGGGGCGCGGCTGATATCATCCTTCCACAGGGAATCAGCCGTCAGCAGGCCGGCCAGGACAAATGGAAACAAGTAAAATTTGGTGTTCATTAAAAGGTCACTTTCACTTCCCGACTGTTGATGACCGTGCCGCGAATTTCCTTGGCGGAACTCGTATTGCGCAGGCGGATCACATCGCCGGGAGCACCATCTTCCAGCGCGAGGACGCGCAAACGAATTTCCAAGGCCTTATGGCTTAATACGGCTTCAACAGTTTGATTTCGATAAATTGCAGGGGTCCGGCGCAAGTGACGCTCCTGGAGCACAGTTCCAGCTGATACAGTCGTTACCAATTGCTGCGAGGTGTCCGGTTTCCCAATCCAAATACTGTCGCGCAGGTTGATTACATCCGTTTTCTTCTTCACCAGCTTGGCTTCGCTTAGAGTGAATCCCCGTTGGATGACCTGTTGAGCAATCCAAACATCTTGGATTAATTGCGCCCGAAAATAACTAGTTTGTTGACCCACAGTAACGCCATCGGCAATCACGCTATACTGTGCCTTCATGTAGGATGTGGGTTTGGTGTATGGCTGAGCGATCAACTTGATGCTGATATTTGCCGTATCCACTGGTACAGACACGGGAGCCAGTGCGCGCGAAGCCTCTAGCATCAACTTACCTTGTTCCAATTCAAACGAATCGCTCAGCGCTTGGGCAATCAACGGTACGAGCTTGTTCTCGGGTACAACCCGGGTTGCCGAGGCCCCGGAAGCAAGTAGGCTGCCGGCGAAAAGTGTAATCAAGTAAAGGCAGGATTTCATTTTACGTTTTGGGATTATCCACGCAGTCGATTGCTCATGCTCATCATTTCATCAGCCGCCTGAATGGCCTTGGAGTTAATTTCATAGGCCCGCTGCGCCTTGATCAGATTCACCATCTCCTCAACTACTTTTACGTTGGAAAGTTCCAAATATCCCTGTTGCACTGAACCCATGCCTGCGTTGCCAGGCTCACCGGTTTGTTCAGTTCCGGAAGCCGGTGTTTCGCGGTAGAGGTTGCCGCCGAGATTTTCCAATCCGGCTGGGTTTGCAAATCTGGATAGAACGAGACTACCTGCCGTTGTTGTCGTTCCGTTTTGAGTAAGAGAAACAACGCCAGTCGCACTTATTGAGACATTGGTTGCTTCAGGATTAATCGTTACCCCGGCAAAACTAGTTACAGGTAGCCCGTCACTATTCACAATATTTCCAGTACTATTTAACTTAAAACCGCCATCTCGAGTAAAAGCATTTGTTCCATCCGGCAAAGTAACCTTAAAAAAACCATTGCCGTGAATTGCCAGATCTAAGCGCTCACCGGTGTTCGTAATCTCGCCAGCTGTGAAGATTTTTGCGGTTGAAACAGCACGCGCTCCATGGCCAATTTGCAAAGAGGTTGGCACTTGATTTCCTGCACCAGACTCTGCTCCTGCAGAACGGTTGGTCTGATACAGCAAATCCTGAAATTCAATTTTGGCTTTCTTGAATCCGGTTGTATTTACATTCGCCAAATTATTGGCGATAACGTCCAGATTCATTTGTTGCGACTGCATGCCTGCTGCCGACGAGTATAATGCTCTTAACATCTTTCTTTCCTATTGAGTGGTTCCTAATTGTTGGATGACTTTCCCCATTTGTTCGTCATGTACCTTCATGATGCGTTGGTTTGCTTCAAAATGTCGGAGTGAAGTCATCAATTCTCCCATTTCCTGGGTCGGTGTCGTATTGGCGGATTCCAAAAAACCTTGGGCGACCCTTGTAAGCTGGGGATCAATGGGCAACGGAGTTGCCGTGCCTGCTTTAAAAAAAGCGGCATTCAATCTTTGGAGGTTCTTCAAGTCATCTTCATTGAATGTGACTAAGTCGAGTTGTCCTAATGGCGCTCCACCCTGGCTTACGTTGCCGTTACGATCTATTGTGATGGGATTTATATTATTGGTATCAACAGTGATTGTGCCACCGCCGGCAGTCCGGAGGGGATAACCTTCGGTTGTGACCATCAGGCCCTCGCTGTTGACCAGGAATGAACCGTTACGTGTATATACCGTGCCTTCGGGACTGTTTACGCTAAAGAATCCAGGTCCATCAATGGACAGGCTATTATTATCGCCCGATGGCATTAGGCTCCCCTGATCGAAATTGATATAGCCGGTGACCCGGGGAAGCATATATTGAAGTTCAGTTTTGTTTACTGAATCCAGAGCATTCGAAAACATCTCAGCATTTACCGAATGAAATCCCACTTGGCTGCGCTTGAATCCAGGAATCCCGGCCGCCGCCAAATTTTCAGCAATGACATCCTGACGCTGAAGAGATCCTTCCAGGGCAGCTGCAGCTTGATAGAGGCTTACATTCATTCAGCAACAACCACAGCAGGACACGTGCCATCAATTATTTGCTTTTTAAACAAAAAAATAGCCAAAAAACGGCTATTTTTCGGATAAATGACGGTAGTTGACTAAGAGTATGAATGCCAGAATGACTGGGAAGATTTTGCCCCATATGCCTGGTTAACATTCTGAATATTCTTCAATGACTTGTCCTGTGTACCAATGAGATGCCGGACCTCTTCCATGGCAGATTCGAGAAGCTCCTGATTACGTTTGGTTCTGCAAACGAGCTCATCCAAGAGGGTTCGATCACTTGAAGAATATTCTTCGGAATCATAATCACTTAACAACGATTTGATACGATCTTTTTTATCAAGTAGATCATTCAACTCATTCCATTCCTTGGAAGCAATACACTGGTATTCCAGTTCTGTGAGCCGCATCCATTCTTCCAGCAATGTTGTTGTTGGTTTGGTCATCGGTTTAGCCCATAATCGATAATCCGGGCGAATCAGGTCGCGTTGAGGGCGAGGCTGGATGTGCCGCCATCTCGGAATCTTGTGGACTATCGTGCGATTGATTGGCCGGATTCTTCAGGGATTCTTCCCATGCATCACGCAATTCACTTATGCGTTCTAACACTTCTTCAATCATGGCACGATCTTTGGTGATATTGGCTTCTTGTAAGCGGTGGTCGAAGTAATTGTAAAGGCTCGCTAAATTTTGCCCTAACTCATTGCCGTCATTCAGATCTAGTGCGTGGTGTAGCTCTCGAATGATGGCCTGCGTTTTGGTGATGTTCGTGTGGACGTTTAAATTGAAATCCAAGGGGTCTTCGTAATCGAATGCTCTGATGGCATTTGCCATGAAACGAATCGCCCCGTCGTATAGCATAACGACTAGGTGGCCCGGCGAAGCAGCGCGTACGGCATTGGCGCGATACGCTCCCAATTTTTTGGGGCTATTCATTAATCCACTCACAGCAATTATTATGCCGATAGTGGAGGAAGCAATTTTGGACCTCGAATTATTTCAGGGCGGGGGCTACTTTTTTTGCTCAGACTCGGAAGCAATGAGTTTGGCAAATCTGTCAATCGCTTCTTCGGAAGGGTAGGAATCATTCTGTACGTCCTCCCGGAGTTGGTTTTTTAATTCGTTGAAGCGGGCCTCGCCGTCTGCTTCTACCCGGGTGAAGTCCGGGGAGCGCGTGAGGTTCGCTTCCATGGCATCGGTCGGTACCACCATGTCTACCGCGGCAGACTGCTGGCTTTGCGCTTGGGCGATTTTCGCGGGCCCTTGCGCTTGCCTTGATGCGTTGAGGTTAACTTCTTTCACTTTCTTTCTTTTGGTTGAAAAATAGTGTTTTTAGCCCAAAAATCAATCTTTTTATGTCAAATAGCGTCCGAAACTGGCTTCGCCGGCTCAGGAACTTCTTCTTTTCCTTCGGCCGGCGTTTCCGGTGGTGGGGCGGGATGAGGCCCCATGGTTGCCGGTTCTTCGGACACGTTCTGACTGCTATTAGTTTCGGCGGGATTCACTGCAACTTGAGGAATTTTTTTCACTAATGTGGGGATGACTTCGGATAGCGAAAAACGGGCCATCTCCCGTGGGGAATCCAAGACCAACAGTTCCGTGGCGGCGGCGCCATGAGTCGAGTGTTTTTGACGGATAAAGCGTTTCATGGAGTTTGACACTGGGTCGGTGCCGCCATCAAATACTTCATCCACGGCCCAGATCAATTCCTCGGATTCTAGGTCGAATAAATGGAGTTTCCAGCCCAATGCCACGGGTGGATAGGCCCGGAAGGTGGTGAGCTCGGCGAAAAGGACAGCTTGGCAGCCGGTTTCGGTTTGCAGGCGTGGCAGGAAATCAAAGGGCAACGGTTCATCGGCATAAAAGGCACGCCGACCAAACATGCGTTGCAACCGGTCGGGCGTGACGGTGACCAGATCCAACCGCCGGTTGCGGGAGAATTCTTCGGTGAACACTGGTTGGGTATGGTGAATACCTCGTTCGGCCTCTCTATTACCCCGGCTGGGGATCAGAGGCAAAACGGCTACGCGCCGAATTTCACTGGGTAATCCGGAAGGATGTATGTACACGTTGCCCACGGCGTAGAACGGGCCGATGTACGGACCAAAATCTTTTTTAGCGATATTTTGGCAGGCCGTATTTAGGGCCAGTAGGCTGGCGAGTAAGAGAAGTGTCCGGATAGGTTTCATGATTATTTGAATCGGGACATGAGGAAGCTCATGTCGTTGTTAATTTTTGATTGAGCTTGCTCCATGTTCACGAAGCTACGGATCAGGGTGTCTCGGTTCATTTGCACACGGCGTTCGTGATCCGCGATTTGTTGATCAATGGATTTCACCTGGTTGGTCAGGTTGGTTTGGGTGGTCGCAAGAGATCCATCATCATCCAGCAGGGAATCCAAATAGGTGTACATGGATGTCCCCAAGCCATAGGTCTCGGTGGTGAATAGGGACTTTACCTGCCCCAAATTCTCCCGCAGGGCGGTATCAAGGTCACTCGAAGAGGACAATGAAATCTGATTGGAGTACCCGCTAGAGGTGTAGCCAATGGATTCGAGCCGGGTGATTGTGCCGGTCAGGCCGGTCACATCTCCGGTGGATTTGGTGCGCAAGTCGCTGGTGATGGTCATGGAGGCCAATGATTCGCCGGCTAACACGCCGAGCGTTATCTTGCCATCGGCATCCGTGCTACTTGCTGTTTGCGAGGATATGACAGACTGGACCTTATTGATTTGGGCAATGAAATCAGCAATCTTGGTCTTGATGGCGTCATTATCTGCCTGAACGGAAACGGTGGTTTTTTGGGGGTTATTGCTCAGCAGATACACATCCCCGGTCTGGGCGCTGGTCAAATCCACACTGCTGCTGCCTGCTTCGGCATTGGCTTTGGTGGTGTGGAGCGAGTAACTGTTGCTCGAGAGAACGCGCACATAATAAGTTGTGCTAGTGGACAGCCCGCTTGGGCTGGTGCCCGGACTGTATACCGTGACCGCTTCGCCTGTGCTATAGCCGTGTGAACTCTCCGTGGTAACTGTCTCCCCGGAGGTGTCCACACTGCTGATCTTGGAAGCGCCGTTGGCCTTGGTGGCCTCGACCGACAGGCCTTGAATACCTGAGCTGTTTTGATCAATGGTGTTTCCCTGGCTCTCCAGTGGGCCGTTGTCATTTACTTTGTAGAGGAGATTTTTCCCACGGGAAAGGGATCCACTATTGGCCGTGAGCAGCCGCGATTTGGCGAGAAAATCACCCGTGACATCCTCGAGGGTAATGCCGATATCACCGGTTGTTTTGTTGGTCAGCAGAAAGCGGTCATTCACCGTGTCGTAGTTTGCATATACACTGGCTTCGGAGCTGTTGATGCTATCCAGTATGTCCGAAATGGTTGCGGAACTATCCCATGAAATGGTTGTGCCATTAATTTTAAATGAGCCGCTGGAAGCGCCGGCTCCGTCGGTGAAATTGGCTTCGGCTGGGGTTTTACCTAGGTCAATACCGCCCAGTTTGGCGCCGCTGGTGATGCTTGTGGTGCCATTCGCATTCAATCGCAATGCCTGCAGGAAGTTGCTGGTGTCGGAAGCACTGCCCAGAACAATTGCGCTGGCATCGGTTACGGTGACTTTGTCGTCACTGATTGAGTAATCGAAACTCCCCCCAACGGCTGTCTTGATGGCCGCCAAGGTGGTAGCTAAGGAATCATCCGTACTCACGGTAACTTGTTTCCCTTGGACGGTGACCGTGCCGGCCGTCACCGGAATGGAAAAGCCCGTACTGCTCATGGCTGAACTGGTGCTCACCGATCCTCCCACATCCGATGCTCCAAGTTGTTTGGCGGAGGTGGCCAGTTGATAGATCTCGAAATTATAATCGCCAGATGATGTGCCGGCAGTGGCGGAAGCGGTTATATGTGATTCGCTGCTGGTGACCTTACGTGTGTCAAAGAAATCGGTGTCCTTGAGTTCCTTGGACAACGATTTCAGGGAATCCAACTCAGACTTCAGTTTTGTGTATGCCGAATTCTTGGCACGAATGTCAGCCTGCTCGCTACGCATCCGGCGCTGAGGGGATCGCTCCACGTTGGTGAGCTGATCCACCATGCTCTTCCAGTCGAAACCGGATGCTAAACCTGAAACATTTAAATCCATAACGGCAGCGGGATGTGATTACACAACCCCAGTCGAACACAGCAGGATAAATGCCAGTGGCAGGTTAATAGATGCAGTCCAGATGGATGGACTGGCCACAGGTGCATTGAATCTGAACGCGTTTCACCGTGTCTCCTTCGCGATCGAACGAAATGGAAGGAGCTCCTTCGGTGGCGGTTTCCGGCTCAGAATGAAGTTTGATTTCAGGTAACGCAACCCGGGTGGGGGCGTTTTTGATGGCGGTTTCCAGTGCTTCCGCCGTTCTTTCTAATGAAGTTTCCGTCAGTTGACCGCTCAAGATTTGGCGAATTGCTGCGCCTAAATCATTGGCTTCAGCAGGCGTAACAGGGGGTGGCGCGGCGGAGGATTCTTCGGGATCCGATTCCCCATGCCCAACGAATTGAGATTGTTTTGGGGCTGTGAGCTCCGCGCCAAAGGGGGTGAAAGATTCATCGTCCATGAGTGTCACTTTATTTAGGCCGCACCATAACGCTAACCCGGTTATGATAGGCGTGGTCTTTGGGGTAGTTCTTGTGCGGCCGGCGATTGCCATAACCGGTTACTTTTTGGAACTGGTGAGGCTTCATGCCTTCGCGTTCCATGAATTTCCTCACTTTTAGGGCCCGATCGGTTGAAACCACCCATTCATCTTTATCAGGATTTTCCTTGGCAAACGATTCATTGGTATGTCCCTCCACTTCCACTAACGTGGATTCGCGGCTAATGTGTTTCGATAAATTCCATGCCACGATCCGGAACAGATAATTTCCGTAATCGGTCATCTCGGAAACTCCATCCCGGAACAGGCGGCGGTTGGGATCATTAAAAAACTCAATCAGCAACCCTTCATCCGTCATTCGCATACTGAATTTCATGTCGATAAATTCAGGGTTATCAGCAAAGACCTTTTTCAAATCATCATTGAGCCGGCGTACTTGGTCTAATGGAATGGCGGCGGCTTTTTCAAAGTGTGCGCGCTTGGCTCGGATAAGGTCGGCGTTTTCAATAGGGATAATGCCGACTGATTGCTTGGTTACCGACGCAAAACGAGTGCGGAAATACTGTTGCACATTACCTTTGATTTGCTCGTCTTGACTTATTATCCAGAGCACTAAGAAAAGCGCCATCATCGCGGTCACAAAGTCCGCGTAAGCTACCTTCCATGCTCCTCCTCCTCCTCCGGCCATAGTGCTTGATTATTTCTTTTTGGTTTTTCAGGTTAATAATTTGAACGGCTCATCATCCGCCAGACTTCAGAAGAGTTTCTAAGTCTCCTGAACTCATACGCACATCCTCACCGAGTTCCCGGCGACCTACTTCGCAGGCGACGAGTGGGGGGAGACCATTTGCAAAACTGATGATCGAAGATTTAATGACTTTCATGTAGGTAAGCTCTGCATGACCGTTAAATTCGCAGTTGGTGGCTAACGGGCCGACCATGCAGTACGAGCCGAAAATCCCAAAGAATGTTCCGGCAAGCGCCGTCGCAATACCTTGACCGACCA
>MDTG01265302.1_pt1 | contig 17087 bp, 16 predicted proteins | sample 811421 | NCBI WGS metagenome assembly MDTG01 (sample SAMN05326645, study PRJNA326480) | marine metagenome | isolation source: seawater | place: Pacific Ocean: South East | collected 2011
ACCGCCTCGTAATCGTCGGCAATGCCTTCAACGAATTCGTCCTTGTTGGTGTCCGACACCAGCTTGCTGGCCACCCCCACAGCGCGGCTGGCGTCCAGCACATGGATCACCGGACCTTCGTAAGCCGGATCAATCCGCAGCGCCGTGTGAACCTTGCTGGTGGTGGCGCCGCCGATCAGCAGCGGGATATCCATCCCGGCACGCTGCATTTCCTCGGCCACTGTCACCATCTCGTCCAGCGAGGGCGTGATGAGGCCTGACAGGCCAATGATGTCAGCGCCTTCAGTCTGCGCTGTTTCGATGATTTTCGTCCACGGCGTCATCACGCCAAGGTCGATCACTTCATAGCCGTTGCACTGCAGAACAACGCCAACGATGTTCTTGCCGATATCGTGCACATCGCCTTTCACGGTCGCCATCACGATCTTGCCCGCGCTGCTCGAATTCCCGGTCTTCTCTTCCTCGATAAAAGGGATGAGATGCGCGACGGCTTTTTTCATCACACGCGCCGACTTCACCACCTGCGGCAGGAACATCTTGCCCGAACCGAACAGGTCGCCAACCACGTTCATGCCGTCCATCAGCGGGCCTTCGATCACTTCGATCGTACGGCCCTTGCGCGCGGCAATTTCCAGCCGCGCTTCCTCGGTGTCGTCGACAACGAAGGTGTCAATGCCCTTTACCAGCGCGTGTTCCAGCCGCCGCGTGACCGGCCAGCCGCGCCATTCGGCGGCCTGCTTGTCCTCTTCCTTCGACCGTCCGCGATAACTCTCGGCCAGCGCGATCAGCCGCTCTGTCGCGTCGGGGCGGCGGCACAGGATCACATCCTCGCAAGCTTCGCGCAGCTGCGGATCGAGCGTGTCGTACACGTCAAGCTGACCGGCATTGACGATAGCCATGTCCAGTCCGGCCGGGATAGCGTGGTAAAGGAAAACCGAATGCATCGCGCGGCGCACCGTCTCGTTGCCGCGAAAGCTGAAAGAGAGGTTGGAAAGGCCGCCAGAGCAATGCACATGCGGGCATTGCTCGCGGATCTCCGCCACCGCCTCGATAAAATCGAGGGCGTAGCGTTCGTGCTCTTCCATGCCGGTGGCAACAGCGAAGATATTCGGGTCGAAAATAATGTCTTCAGGCGGAAATCCGTTGTCGGTCAACAGGCGATAAGCGCGGCTGCAGATCTCTACCTTGCGCTGTTTGGTATCGGCCTGCCCTGTCTCGTCAAAAGCCATGACAACCACGGACGCGCCATAATCCATGCATTTGCGCGCCTGCTCCAGGAACTGCGCCTCACCTTCCTTCAGGCTGATCGAGTTCACAATGGGCTTGCCGGACACGCATTTCAGGCCCGCCTCGATCACTTCCCATTTCGAGCTGTCGATCATGGTCGGCACGCGGGCGATGTCGGGTTCGGCTGCCAGCAGGCGCAGGAATGTCTCCATCGCCTGCTTAGAATCGAGCAGACCCTCGTCCATGTTCACATCGATGATCTGCGCACCGTTTTCCACCTGCTGGCGCGCGACTTCGACTGCGGCAGTGTAATCGCCTTCCAGAATCAGCTTCTTGAACCGGGCCGAGCCGGTGACATTCGTGCGCTCCCCCACGTTGACAAACCGCGCGGTGCGCACGGCAGACGTATCTCCCTCAGCGGCGGCGTTGGTTTCAGGCAGGGTCATATCAGGCAGCCAGCGTAAAGGGTTCAAGGCCTGCCAGCTTCGTGGCTGGCTGGATGTGCGGAACGGCGCGCGGGGCAGCGCCTCGCACGGCGGCGGCAATGGCAGCGATGTGGTCGGGCGTGGAGCCGCAACAACCGCCAAGGATATTGGCATGGTCGCCTTGCGCCCATTCGTGCAGCAGGGCTGCAGTTGTCTCGGGCGGCTCGTCATACTCGCCCAGTTCGTTGGGCAGGCCCGCGTTGGGATAGGCCAGCAGGAGAGTATCGGCCACCTTGCTGAGAGTCTGCACATAAGGCCGCAGCTGCTGCGCACCGAACGAACAGTTCAGGCCAATCGCCACGGGACGGGCATGGCGCACGGCATACCAGAAGGCTTCCACCGTGTGCCCGGACAGGTTGCGTCCTGAAAGGTCGGTCAGCGTCATGGAAAGGGCGATTGGCACTTCCCGGCCCAGCTCGCGTTCAAGTTGCCGCACGGCGAAGATCGCCGCTTTTGCGTTGAGCGTATCGAAAATGGTTTCGACCAGAATCAGGTCCGCCCCACCCTCTACCAGTGCAGCCGCCTGCTCGTGATAGACATCCGCCAGATGGTCGAAGTCGATCTCGCGGAAGCCCGGGTCTTCGACATTGGGGGAGAGTGTGAGGGTCTTGTTGGTCGGCCCCAGTGCGCCAGCCACAAAGCGCGGCAGCCCGTCACCTGCTGTCGCCGCATCGGCAGCTTCGCGCGCAATTCGCGCGGATGCGAGATTGATCTCTCTCACCAGGTGTTCGGCGCCATAATCCGCCTGACTGATCCGGTTCGCAGAAAACGTATTGGTGGAGACGATGTCGGAGCCGGCCTCGAGGTAGGCCGTAGTGATCTCGCGGATCACATCGGGCCGACTCAATGCCAGAATATCATTGTTGCCGCCCTGCGATGAAGGCAGGCCCAGATCCCCGGCAAAGTCTGCTTCCGATAGCTTGGCGCGCTGGATCATGGTGCCAAAGGCGCCGTCGAAAATCAGGATGCGTTCACGCGCGGCGGCGTTCAGGCTTTCGCGCACGCTCATGCTGCTACCTCCGTCCGGACGGCGGGAAGGCGGCGGCCCATCAGATGGCACACCGCCTCGATCTGGGCAGCGCGGTTGAGTGTGTAGAAGTGGAATTCCCGCACGCCGCCGTCATAAAGGTTGCGGCAGAGTTCCGCAGTGATCGCGGTAGCCACGGATTTGCGCGTGCCAGGATGGTCATCCAGCCCTGCGAACATGGAATGCATCCAGTCGGGAACATGCGCGCCGCATGCCCCGGCGAACTTGCAGACCTGCCCGAAATTCTCGACCGGCAGGATGCCTGGCACGACCGGTGCATCGATCCCGGCGGCAGCGGCCTTGTCGCGGAAACGCAGGAACGCGTCGGGCGAAAAGAAGAACTGCGTTAGCGCGCGCGTTCCGCCTGCGTCCAGCTTGCGCTTGAGGTTGTCGAGATCGGCCTCGGCACTGGGCGCATCGGGATGCACTTCGGGATAGGCGGCCACCGAGATATCGAAATCTGCCAGGCTGCGCAGCCCGGACACCAATTCCGCCGCGCTGGCATAGCCTTGCGGATGCGGAACGAAAGGCGCACCCGGCTTGCCGCCATCACCGCGCAGCGCGACGATATGGCGAACGCCAGCGTTCCAGAACTGCATGGCAACTTCATTCACCTCTTCACGACTGGCCCCGACGCAGGTGAGATGGGCTGCAACCGGAACGTCCCCTTCGTCTATCAGACGCTTCACCCCGGCGATACTGCGCGACTGGGTGGAGCCGCCCGCACCGTATGTCATCGAAACGAATGACGGCGCGAAGGGCTGAAGACGATGGAAGGCGCGAAAAAGCTGCTCCTCACCCGTTTCGCTGGCAGGCGGATAGAACTCGAAGGAGACAGAAATATCCCCCGGCAGGCTCGCGAACTGCGAATCGCGGCTCCCACTGCCTGTATCGGAATCAGAGACTTCCATGCGCGCTTGACCTTCAGAAATAACGATAAATTGGCAACTTACAGTCGTGATCTTGCGGATATCAAGATATCCTTATATCCGCAAGATAGTATTCGATTGCGCATATAAAGATTTCTGCATATGTACCTGTCCGTGCGGATCGAACCTGTTCTTGGTGCCCTGTCAGACCCGACGCGGCTGCGTATCATGCGCTTGCTCGAACACCTCGAGCTGGCGGTAGGCGAATTAGCCCAGGCGCTTGGTCAAAGCCAGCCGCGGGTTTCGCGCCATGTCGCCATCCTGTGTGACAGCGGCCTTGCCCAGCGGCGGCGTGAAGGCAGCTGGGTCTATCTGCGCAAGGCTATCGCGAACAATTCGGACAGCGCGGTGGCTGCCGCAGCATCGCACCTGCTGGATGCAGCGGAAAGAGAGGACGCCGATTTCGCCGCCCAGTGCGCGGAAGACCGGCGCCACCTTGCCGCCATCCGGGCCCGGCGGGAGAACAGCGCGGCGCAATTCTTTGCCAGCCACGCCGGAGAATGGGATCAGTTGCGCGCACTTCTCAGCCCGGCGGAGGATGTCGAGGCCTCGATCGTCAGCTCTATCGGCAACCGGTCACTTGGGCGCTTGCTGGATATCGGCACCGGAACCGGGCGAATGGCGGAAGTGCTGGCCGATGCTTCCGATCATGTGGTGGGGTTCGATCGCAGCCCTGAAATGCTGCGACTGGCCCGCGCACGCTTGCAGGATATGCCCGTCGATAGCTGGGAACTGGTTCAAGGCGATTTCTATGCGCTGCCCTTCCCCGATGCCACTTTCGATACGATCGTGCTGCATCAGGTGCTGCACTTCGCGCACCAGCCAGCCTACGTGCTACGGGAAGCCGCGCGGGTAAGCTGCACCAACGCGCGCTTTGTGATCGTTGATCTGGCTGCCCACGCGCGGGACGAGTTGCGCGAGCGCCATGCCCATGTGCGGCTGGGCTTCACTGACGAGCAGATGAGCGAGCTGCTGTGCGACAGCGGTCTGGCCGCACCTGAGCCGGTTGAACTGGTGGGTGAAGGGCTGACGACGAAAATCTGGATCGCGCGGCACGCCAAGGCAACAGCCGAAGCACCCGCTGCCTAGCCTTGCGCCGCGAGAACTTCCAGCACGCGCGACAACGCCTGTTCGGCAGGGTCTGGTTCATTCATCAGGGCAAAGCTTCCTGACAGCCACAACGAACAATGGCCGTGCACCGTTGCGATCAGGGAGCGCACCAGTCGCTTCGTTGCCGGATCTTCAGCACTGGTCCCCATCCATGCCGCCACCTCTCGGTCGACAATCGCAGTCAGCGCCTCTCGCGCGGCGACGTCCTCCTTGGCGATTTCTGTCTCGCGGTCGATGCGGTGATCGTAGATTGCCATCCAGGCATTGGCGTTTTCCGAAGCAAAGCTGAAATAGGCGCGGACCAGGGCCGCTATTCGTGCCGTGCCATCGTGCGGCACGCCATCCAGTGCGCTTTCCAACCACGCGCTCCACTGACGAAAGGTGTGGCTGTTCACGGCCAGCATGTATCCATCGAGCGACCCGAACACGTTATAGATCGTGCCCACGGAATAGCCTGCGCAACGCGCTGCTTCGCGCGCCGAGAACTTCGCGAAACCGCGCTGCGCAATCAGTGAGTGCCCCTCGCCCACAAGCAAGGCGCGCAGCTGTTCGGGAGTGTGATCGGACCGTCTGCCCATAAAGCCGGGGATAAGGATAAAATTGAACGTTGTCTAATTTTTAATTGAGCACTGTCTATTTGTTCTGCATGGTAGGAAGCGAATCGGATGGAGTACGAGCAGTGTTAAGCAACTTCGCCATTGCCGGATGGGGCGCTTATCGCCCGCAAAATGCGTTGCCTTCCAGCGTCCTGGACAAGCGCCACGGCCAGCCGGAGGGGTGGACGGCAGAGCAATTCGGCATTTCTTCGCGCTACGTGGCCGGGCCGGGGGAAACCTCCTCAATGATGGCAGCACAGGCGGCGCGCGAAGCGCTGGACATGGCCGGATGGGGCGCAGGCGAATTCGACGCAATCATCGGCGGTTGCGGGGTGATGGAACAGCCCATCCCCTCCACTGCCGCGCTGGTGCAGGACAAGCTCGGCCTTGGGCACAGCGGCATCGTGGCCTTCGACGTAAATCAGACCTGCCTTTCCTTCGTCGCAGCGCTGGACGTGGCGGGCATGGGCGTTGCCACCGGGCGCTGGCGCCGGGTGCTGGTGTTCGCGGCCGATATCGCTTCGTGCGGGCTGGACCGGGGCGACGCGAAAATCCGCTCCATTTTTGGTGATGGAGCCGCCGCACTGGCAATCGAGGCAACTGCGGACAGTGCGCGCGGCATGGCCGGATACAGTGTCGTTACCCATGGCGCGCATCACGCGCTGGCGCAGTTGCGTGCAGGCGGTACCCGGCTGCGCGTGGAAGAAGGTTATGACGCGCTGATGGCCGGGTCCAAATTCGAAATGGACGCGTTTGGTATCTTCAAAGCGGCGGCAAAGGCACTGCCGAAGGTGATCGACGCCGCGCTGGATCAGGCAGGCGTGGACAAGGACGACCTGGCCTGCATCATCTGCCATCAGGCCAGCGCGCCAGGTGTAAAGCACGTGCAGAAGCTGTTTGCTCCGCATGAAGGGCGCGTGGTCGATATCTTCGCGCAGCACGGCAACCAGATTGCCGCTTCCATTCCCACCTGCATGGCTCACGCACTGGACAATGCACTGGCGAAACCGGGCGACCATGTCTTGCTGCTTGGCACTGCGGCCGGGATCAGCGCGGGCGCCATGGTGCTGCGCCTGTGAGCCGCCGCATCCTTATCACCGGGGCGACCGGCGGGCTGGGTAAGGCGCTGGTGCGCGAGGCGCTCCAACGTGGACATCATGTGCGTGCATCCGGGCGCGATACCTCGGCGGGAAAGGTGCTGGAGGCCATGGGCGCGCGGTTTGTCCCCTGCGATCTGTGCGCTTCGCAAGCCAATCTGCGACAACTCACGGATGGCTGCCAGTCGGTGATCCATGCTGCGGCACTTTCAGCCAGTTGGGGCGAACGCAGCGACTTCGAACGCAGCAACGTCCAGGCCACGCGGATGTTGCTGGACTGTGCCGATGCTGCCGACGTGACGCGCTTCGTTTTCATCTCTTCCCCCTCAATTTATGCGGCGCTGAGAGATCGGATCGGCATTGGCAGCAACGATGCGCCCAGCCGTCCGCCGCTGAACCACTATGCCCGAACAAAGCTGGAGGCGGAGCGGCTGGTGCTTGCGCACAACCGCGATGGCATGGCCACCTGTGCGATCCGTCCGCGCGCGCTGGTGGGCAAGGAAGACCGTGTGATCCTGCCGCGCCTCGTCGAAATGGCCAGCCGCAGACGCCTGCCGCTGCCCGGCGGTGGAAACGCCCTGATCGAGATGACCGATCTGCGCGATGCGGCCTGGGCGATTTGCGAGGCGGAAGAGCGCGCACCCGAAATTGCGGGCAAGGCAATCAACATTTCCGGCGGAAAGCCCACGCCCGTAAAGCAAGTGGCAGACGCGCTCGCAGCGGTGCTGGGCAAGTCGCCGCAGCTGGTCTCCCTGCCTCTGCCCGTTGCCCGCGCATTGGCCACAGTGCTGGAGCGAACCGCACAACTGGCAGGTATGAAGGACGAGCCACCACTCACGCGCTACACTTTGGCAACGCTGGCCTATTCGCAGACTTTCGATCTTGAACCCGCGCGCCGCCTGCTGGGCTACTCGCCGCGTTACGACGCGCTGGCAACAGTGCTGAACGGGGCGCGCAAGCTGGCAGAGCGCGCATGATCCGCGTTGGTTTTCGCTGGCTTGAGCGTGGATCATGCCGCCACCCGCAGGTGGCCACGATCAAGGGCGGCAGTCTGTGTCCCGTAGATTTCCCGGCCATGGTGGGCGTGATTGCGCATCCCACGCGCGGCAACCTGCTGTTCGACACTGGCTATGACCCTGCATTCATCGAAGCCACCCGGCCCTTCCCCGAACGGCTCTACCGCTGGACCACGCCGGTAGAGATCGGTACGGGGGAAGAGTGGGCGGCGTGGCTTATGCGGCACGGCATTGCAGAAGACACGCTGACGGGGCTGATCGTCTCGCACTTCCACGGCGACCATGTGGCAGGTGCCAGCAGGCTGGCAGGCCTGCCGCTGTATTGCGCGCGCGCCGGACTGCAGGCCTTGCGCAAGGGATCACGCCTTGCGCGAGTACGACAAGGCTTGCTGCCCGCCCTCGTTCCACCAGAAATGGATGCCGCGGCGCAATTCTTCGAGGACGCGCCCGAACGTGCTTTGCCTTCCGCCTTCGCGCCATTTGCCAATGGCCGGGATATTCTGGGTGATGGCAGCCTGCTGGCAGTGGAATTGCCGGGCCACTGTCCGGGGCACTGGGGGCTGGCCTTTGTCGCACAGAACAATCGACCCGTCCTGCTGGCAGGCGACGCCGTATGGTCGGGCCGTTCGATTGTCGAAAACCGTCCGCCGCCGCGTGTCACAACTGCCCTCCTGGGTAACACGCAACATTATCGCGTAACGCTGGATTGCCTGCACCGCGCCGCACACAACGGCTCTGGCCTCGCCATCTTGCCCGCGCATTGTGCGGCCAGCGCAGCGAGCTTCGGAGGCGACGATGCGGATTGAGATTGGCCGAAGCTGGTGGCGCACCCGCCGCGCCATGCGCATGTCGGCGCAGGCTCTTGCTGCACACCGGCAGCGCCAGTGGACTGCGCTTCAGCCTGCCCTGGCTCATACGCCTGCTCTGGCACCGTTCGCAGGAAAGCCGCTGGCCGATTTTCCGGTGACCGGCATCGCCGACATGCGCGCTGACTACGGGCAGTGGAACAGCCTGGGGCTGACGGATGCATGCCTGCGAGCAATGGCCGATGCTGCGGAACGGGCAGAGGATACAGGCCCCGTCACCGCTGGCTGGTCCACCGGAACTGGCGGGGGTGCGCGCGGCATGTTCGTAGCCGACGCGCACGAACGGGCCGACTATCTTGGGCAGACCCTTGCCCGCTTGCTGCCACCGCGCGAGATGTTGCGCCGGCAACGCATTGCGCTGCACCTGCGCGCGGGCAATGCGCTTTACAGCGATGTTGAGCGCGGTCGAATCGCCTTTCGCCACTTTCCTCTGCAACGCACGCCAGACGAGACGAGCAGCCTGTTGCAACAGTTCAACCCGACAATCCTGATCGCCCCGCCGCATCGCCTGCTGTGTTTCGCACGGGAAGGGGCGCAATTTCCCTCGCTGCGGCACCTTTTCACCGGTAGCGAGCCGATCAGCGTCGCGGAAAGCGACTGGATAAGCGACATTCTTGGCCTTGAACCACGTGCCATCTGGCAGGCGACCGAAGGGTTTCTGGGTGCCGAGTGTGCCGAAGGTCGCTTGCATCTGAACGACCATGCAATGGCGATCGAACTGGAGGCTATCCCGGGAACTGCGGCCTTTCGCCCGATCATCACCGACCTGCGCCGTCGCAGCCAGCCGATAGTGCGAGTGCGCGGCGACGATGTGCTGGAACTGGCCGGGACTGGTCAGTGCCCCTGCGGTTTTGCAGGCCGCGTCATCCATCCGGTCCAGGGCCGCTTCACAGATATCTGGCGGTTCACCAACCTGGCAGTCCTGCCGCGTGAGGTGGTGGAAGCCGTCGAGGTCGCCTTTGCCGGGCAATGGGCATGGCAAGCCATGGCAGATGCCCGGAAAATCAGCCTCAGGGTGCAGTCCACTTGCCCGGAGGCGATCGTCACCCGAGCAAGAGAATCGCTGGCAAGCAAGGTGCCCGTCCCGGTCAACATCGTCGTCGACATGCCCCCGTGGGCCTACCCTGCGTGGACTGGCCTCAAGCGGCACAAGGTGCTGTGGCATGGCTAGACGCGTGCTTATCACCGGCGCTCGGGCGGCAGCCGCGCTTGACCTCGCGCGCGACTTCGCAGCAGCGGGGTGGGAGGCGCACCTGGCCGACAGCAGCGGCGCGCGCATGGCGCGGCTCTCACGCGCTCCGGCAAGCGTGCATCGCTACGCCCCGCCTGCACTGCGACGCGCAGACTTTCGTCGAGACATGACTGCGCTGATCAAACGCATCGCGCCTGAACTGGTAATCCCGATTTGCGAGGAGGTTTTCCACCTTGCCGCCTGGGCCGAGGAAAGTCGCCCAGCGGCAATGCTGTTGGCGCCACCGCTGACGACGCTGCGCATGCTGCATGACAAGCTGGGCTTCGCCGAAATCTGCGCGGCGCATGGCCTGCCGGTTCCCGAGAGCGCGCCCTACAACCCTGATCAGCCACCTGCCGATCCGCGCGAATTTGTGTTCAAGTCTCGATTTACCCGGTTTGGAGAAGGCCTGCTTGTTGGCCCCACGTCCGCAAGGCTGGAAAGGCAAAGGCAAATGATGCGGCAGGGCTGGATGACGCAGCGCCTCGTTCGCGGCAGTGAAGTCTCTTTCTATGCCGTAGCTTGTGAGGGGAACGTGCTCGCCTTCTCTGCTTACAAATCCGACTGGCGCCTGCCGGGAGGAGCCAGCTTTGCATTCACGCCTGTTGCAGAAAATCTGGCGAAATCCCTGCGCGACATTGCCGGAAAGCTGGCCGAAGCCGTTGCTCTGACCGGGCAATTTTCCTGCGATGCCATTGTCGATGAGGATGGAAAGCCATGGCTGATCGAGTGTAATCCCCGCGCGACCAGCGGAGTTCACTTGCTGACCGGACATGGCGATCTCGCGAATGCTATTGCAAGCGGTGAACGAATGGCCGAGCGGCCGCTTGCCGGATGTCATGCCCTGCCCGTGATGCTGGCTTATGGCCTGCCCATGGCGCTGCGTCGGGGAGCGTTGCGGGCCTGGTTTTCGACATTGCGCGATGGGCACGATGCTATCGGCAGGCGGGGCGACCGGCGTCCTGTGATCGGCGCACTCGCCGATGGTCTGGCCTTCACCTTGCAAGGCTGGCGATACGACATTTCAGCGCCTGCTGCCTCCACCCGCGATATCGAATGGAATGGGGAGGATTTGGGATGAGCCACTGGCCGCAAGCGGTGCTGGATGCCTGGCATATGGTCGCCCTTTCGCGCGATATAAAAGCAGGCAAGGCGCACAAGGTCATGCTGTGCGACACACCAATCGCGCTTTTCCGCGATGACACAGGGCTTGGTGCGCTGGAGGACCGCTGCCCACATCGCAACTATCCGCTTTCCGAAGGCCGGGTGCGCGGCGGCACGCTGGAATGCCCCTATCACGGCTGGCGCTTTGCGCGTGATGGGGCCTGCCTCGCGGTGCCGGGCTGCACACTGCAAGGTGGCGAGGCGCGCAAGCTCGCCGCCAAGGCGATGCGCGTGAGGGAGCGGCATGGCGCCGTATTCGTCGCCCTGTCAGACGCCGCCCCGCAAGAGCCGCCGCTCCCGCCCGATTTCGGCAATCCCGATCTTGATCATTTCTGGTGGCAGCAGGGATCGTGGCAAGGTCGGGTATTCGACGCGATCGAGAACGTGATGGACCCCTTCCACACTGGCCACCTGCATCACGGCCTGATCCGCCGGCGTGACCGTCGCCTGCCAGTGGAACTGCACGTTACCAGTCATGGCGACAGTATCGACATGGCCATTGTCCAGTCGCAGCCGGATCTCGGCATAATGTCGCGAATGCTGGAGCGCGAACGCAGCCAGTCAGTGACGCGCTACTATCCGCCAACCGCGGTACAGGCGCGGTGGGAAGGCGAAACCCGGCTTACCCTTTGCGTAACGGCCATCTTCACCCCGGCAACAGCGGACAGCTTCACCCCTTTCGCACGGTTTTCCACGCCGAAGGGCCTTGCTCCAGCATGGCTCAAGCAGGCAGCGATACGCCTGTTTCTCCGCCCTGTTGTGGCACAAGACCGCGAGGCTTTGCGCAAACAGCATCAGGTTATGGAGCATTTCTGGCACCCCCGCTTCGTTTCCGGTCCCGGCGATATCCTTGGCGACCGATTGCATCGGCTTTGGCGAGGAGAGAGGCTGATACAGGGAATAGACGATCCGGTGCCTGCCGAACTGTAACGCCTTGATGCCCGGCACCTGGTCCACCGCCCGTTACCGAAGCCCCGTGGCGGCGTAACATTGGCAAGATGTGCATTAATTGGCTGTGGCTGAGGGGTTTTTCCCTCCGCGCCCATTTCGGCGCGCTACCTGTTGGTATCAGTAGCGTGGAAAGATACTTTTCGTTAGATTAGCAGGCATGTCCAAAGCCATTCTACCCTTCGCTGCGGTCTTGCTGACTGCCTGTGCCACCACTGCGCCATCAGTCGAAGATGAGCGTGATCGCGATGTCCGCGAACTTCTGGGTGATTGCGATGCAGAACCGGCGCAGGGCATGATCGGCACAATGGCGAACGGGAGTGCTGGCGCAGAGCTGCTGGAAATAACCGGCGCACGCACGCTGCGCTGGGTGCCGCCGCGCACAGCAGTCACCATGGATTACCGTTCCGACCGGCTTACGGTGTCTTATGACGATAATATGGCGATAGAGAGAATTACTTGCGGCTGATGCGGTCGGCTGGAATGCCAGCGGATACGACCTACCCGGCAGGGCGCTGAGACAAACGGAGTAAGAATGCGAGGTCAACGCAATCCCCGCGGCCCTGTTGAGGCCTTGATCTTTCTGTCGGCCCTGACTTTGCTGGCTTCCTGCGGCGACGATCTTGAAAGCCGTCAACAGGCCGTTGAAAGCCGCCAGCCGGTGGGGGGCAGTGGAATAACCGTTGGCGACGCTTCATCCCGAACAAATGCACCCGTCGACGATGCGACTGCGGAAGGCTTCGCGGATGAACAGCGCGGCAGCGACGGTGGCGAGCCAATGATGGAGGAAGCCGCGCCCGAAGAACTGATCGATACCGCACAGGGATTCGCTGCCGAGCCGATGGATGATGCCAGAGGATTCGACCCCACGCCCGCAGATAGCGGCGGATTTGCAGCAGATCCGGTCAGCACGGAAAGTTTCGAAGACTAAACCGCAAACAGACGCACGGAAAGTTTCACAAGAGACCGGTTGCCCCGCAATGCGCCTTTTGACAAAGCGCCTCAGCACATGCGGCGTGCAGGAGGCATATATGACCGGACAATCGCAGCTGTTGATGATCAGCTCGCCAATCAGGAAATGGCGCACCATTTGACGGCGGAAAGCCCTGCGCTGCACAGCGATGATCGGACCAAGTGCCACTGTTTAACGCGCGCTATCGAACGTTTGTGGCGCAGCCTGCCTGTGCATTCGATCCTGTAAAGAACAAACCAGGTCGTGCCCAACATCACTGGCCGCGACTTGCCGAAAGACTAACGTAATTATGACTGATCTGCTCAACCTCCACACGCACGGTAACGTGGCGCACATTTCGTTGAATCGGCCCAAGGCGATTCACGCCCTGACGCTGGAGATGTGTGAGGCGATGAGCTATGCCCTGCTCGGCTGGCGTGAGGACGAGGACATCGCACTGGTCTTGCTGGACCATGCCGAAGGTCGCGGCTTCTGCTCAGGCGGTGACGTGGCGCTGCTGCGCAATTCCGCCAAGGAGGATGACGGGGCGCGTGGGCGCGAGTTCTTCCACACCGAGTATCGCCTCAACCACCTGCTGTTCACCTATCCCAAGCCCGTGGTTTCCTTCATGGACGGCGTTACCATGGGCGGCGGCGTTGGCATCAGCCAGCCAGCGAGGTATCGTGTGGCGACAGAGAACACCAGATTCGCCATGCCGGAAGGCGCAATCGGCCTTTTCCCCGATGTCGGTGCCAGCCATTACCTGCCACGCCTTCGCGGGCAGGTTGGCAAGTTCCTGGCTCTAACCGGCGCACGGCTGGACGGTGCGGAATGCCTGTGGACCGGTCTTGCCACGCACTACATCGAAAGCGGCAAGCTGGCCGAAGTGAAAGCGCGTCTGATAGCTGAGCCTGGCAACGTTGAAGCCGTTCTGCAGGAATGCTCCAGCGTGCCGCCAATGGCCCGGCTCGAGAGTAACCGCCGCAAGGTCGACCAGTTCTTCGCGCCAGATACGCTGGAGGGCATAATCGCGGCTCTCGCTGGGGACGACAGCGACTGGGCAGCCAAGGAACTGGCAGCAGTCACCGCGAAATGTCCCACCACCAGCAAAGTTGCGCTGCGTCAGTTTGAGGAGAACGCAGACTGTCGCAACTTCGCGGCCAACATGGCGATGGAATATCGCGTGGCCTGCCGCATGACCATGCGACCGGACTTTGCCGAAGGCGTGCGTGCCGTGCTGGTTGACAAGGACAACGCGCCACAATGGGATCCGGCGGAGCCTGAAGGCGTGACAAGCGAGATGCTGGACGAAATCTTTGCGCCACTTCCAGAAGGCGAAGAGTGGACGCCTTTCCCTCAGGCTTGATGTCTCAGGCTCCGCATTCACGCAGCAGGCTTTCCACTCGCCCGCGATAGCCGTCACCAAACAGGCGCAGGTGCACCAGCATCGGCCAAAGCTGGTAGATCGGCACGCGTGCACGCCATCCGGGTGACAGATCGCTGTCGGCAAAAAAGGCGTCTGGCGGGCTGCCGAAGACCTGCAGCATTGCGAAGTCCACCTCCCGGTCTCCGTAGTAACAGGCCGGATCTATCAGCGCAGCAAGGGAGCCGCGGTGGAAAAGGACATTGCCGCTCCACAGATCCCCATGCAGCAAAGCGGCAGGCGGAGCGGGCGGAAGCAGGTCTGGCAGGCGCACTGCCACTGCATCGAGACGGCGCGCAAGTGCCGTATCGACAAGATTGCTGAACGGTAGAATCCTTCGCTCAGCCCAGAATTGCGGCCAGTTTGCCAAGGGCGTGTTGGGGATGACGACGCTGCCAAAAGCATAGTCGGTATGCCAGCCATAGTTCCGGCTCTGCGGCGAATGGAGCAGATGCAGGGCACTGGCCATTCTAGCCCACCCTGCGCGGCCGTCGGCCTCCACCAATTCCATCACCAGCAGCTGCCCTTCGCAGTGAAATATCCCTGGGGCAGGCGCACCGGTATCGGCAATCGCGCGCAACATTTCTCCTTCGCGGGTGACGAGGTGACCGGTCTTGGCAATCACCGCGCTGCCATCTGCCATAGTGACATGCGCCGCGCCGCCCAAGTCGCCGCCCGGTAGTTGCCGGATGCCGATAACCGCCTTACCCAGCGCGGCCTCTATAGCATGGGCCAAATTCACCGGAACCGGTCGACCAGTGCCTCTGCCGCCGCTGTCACGTCCGCCCATGTTCGTGCAAAACCTTCCGCTCCGCCGTAGTAGGGATCGGCCACCGCTTGCCCTTCGCGACCGGGCACCATGTCCAGCAGCAGGGCAATTTCTGCAGATGTGTCATCCGGCGCGAGCTGGAGGAGATGGTGCAAGTTTTCTCCATCGAGTGCGAAAATGTGCGTGAAACTGGTGAAATCGGCCTGGACCACTTGCCGCGCGCGCAGGCCCGATATCTCTACGCCGTGCTGGCGCGCTATACCGATTGCTCGCGGATCGGGCGGATTGCCCACATGCCAATTTCCGGTGCCGGCGCTGTCGATCTGCACGGCCACGCCCGCTTCCCCCGCCGCCGCGCGCAATGCGCCTTCAGCCAGGGGGGAACGGCATATATTGCCGAGGCAGACGAACAGGATGGAAGGCAGGGCGCTCATCCTGCCAGCTTTATCATGTCGGCCATGGCCCGGTAATCGCCAGTGTCATCGTCGGCTCGTAGATGTTGAGGAACATGGTGCGCCCGTCGGGCGAGAAACATGCCCCTGCGGTTTCTGTCTGTAAACGCAGATGCGCGAATGCGTAGGCTTCGCCCTGCGGCGTGATCCCTCGCAGGTAGTTGTCGACGGTACGGCCGGACTGGTCTTCACACACGATAAGATCGCCGAATGGCGAAACGCACAGGTTGTCGCCAAAGCTGTATTCCGCGTCAGCAGGACTTTCGTAGAACAACTCCAGAAAATCGGATTGCTGATCGCCGGGTCGCAGACGGAAAATCTGTCCCTCCCCCGCAGCGCCTCCGCTGGTCGCGGTGAAGTACATTTCCCCCTCACCCATCCAGATGCCTTCGCCGCGAGAGAATGTTGCTGCGCCCATCGCGGCGCCGCGATGCCGCAAGTCGTCCTCTGGCGCTTCTACGTTGTCGAGCGTGATCCAGCGCCCGCCAACCGGTTCACCCACGCGCAGTGCTTCGCCGCGCCGGTTGCTGGTGTCACGCACCCCATCCACGATCAGAGCCTGCAATGTTCCGCCGCGCGCCAGTTGACCCGGATGATGTGGCAAGAAACGATAAAGCAGCGAGTCGTCGCGATCTTCCGTCATGTAGACGATGCCGGTTGCCGGATCGACGCAGGCCGCTTCGTGATTGAACCGTCCCATGGCTGTGAGCGGTACCGGATCGACGAGTCCCGGTGCATCGGCAGGCACTTCGAACACATAGCCATGATCGCGGTTGATCCGGCCATCGGCGCGATCCGTGTTTTCCTCGCACGAAAGCCAGCTGCCCCAGGGCGTGATGCCGCCCGCGCAATTGCGGATCGTTCCGGCCAGGCTGCGATACTGGCGTTCCACTTCCAGCGTCGATGCATCGAGTACGAGCGTGGTGGTTCCACCGGGAAGGGGTATCAACGACCGGGCAACGGTATCGTATGCAGGGCCGCGCACGCCGCCGCCATCTTCGTCTGGCGAAAGTTCGTGATTGCGCACTAGCGCCAGCTTGCCATCGCCGAGATCGAAACAGCCCATGCCGTCCGCGCTGTTAGGCACTGTCGCGCCATCGTCCATCGCGTCACCCAATCGCGAGAGGACGCGGTAGGAAAATCCTTCCGGCAGATCGAGAACGCCATTCGGATCAGGCTGCAGGCTTCCGAACGGGCCGGTGCCGGCACTAACCGCAGAGCCGAACGCACCCGGCCGGGCGCATGAACTGGCAGCCAGACCTGCAAAGGCAGCACCCGTGGCGATAAGAAAGCGGCGTCTATCCTGTATGCGCATATGCATTGACGAATCCATTGTCTCGCAAGTCCCGGCTGACCTGGCCGCACGAACATAGCGACGAATGTGCCAAACATATGACGCACGTCACGAAGTTTCTGCACGCCGTACCAAGCCGGAGGAAAGCTGCTGACAGCTCTAAGCAATTGCTCAGGCTTGACTGACCTGGCCGCACACCGGTTGCCCTGGCATCCCGACTCTAGACGTCGCGGAAGGCGGACGAAGCGCCAAGGAACAAATCGGTAATAGCCCTCCAATCCAGGGCAATCTTTCGGCGCTCCAGCTGGGGCATTCCCCGCTCTTATGAACTGCCTAAGGAATCGTAGTCTGCGCGGGCAGGACAACAAAAAAGCCCCGCTGAAAACAGCGAGGCGTCAGAAATGCGTCTTGAAAAAGGGAGACGGTGGTTGCGGGAGTTGGATTTGAACCAACGACCTTCAGGTTATGAGCCTGACGAGCTACCGGACTGCTCCATCCCGC
>MDTG01175255.1_pt1 | contig 17085 bp, 13 predicted proteins | sample 811421 | NCBI WGS metagenome assembly MDTG01 (sample SAMN05326645, study PRJNA326480) | marine metagenome | isolation source: seawater | place: Pacific Ocean: South East | collected 2011
CTCGATCATACACCTCGGTGACCACCCGGGATTACACCTTCGACGGCGCTGAAATTACACCACGTGCGTGGACGCTACCGAAACCCTTCTAAATCAATTCGTTTCACCAAATCAACAGGATAAGGTGGTGGGCGGTGAGAGACTCGAACTCCCGACATCCTCGGTGTAAACGAGGCGCTCTACCAACTGAGCTAACCGCCCTTCGCAATGGCCGTTTTCTAGGCGCACAGCCATCGCTTGGCAAGGTGTTTCCGCCCTGCCCCGCACGGCTTTCGCACAGCCGCGCCAAAAAGAAACGGCCCTGCCGGAAGACCGACAGGACCGTTTGCAAAGTTCAGGAGGGGAACGCCTATCAGCTGTTCACCGCGTCCTTCAGGCCCTTGCCGGCCTTGAACTTCGGCGTCTTGGACGCCGGAATCTGGATCGTGTCACCGGTGCGCGGGTTGCGGCCCTCGGAGGCAGCGCGCTCGGAGACCGAGAAGTTGCCGAAGCCGATGATGCGGACTTCACCGCCGCCCTTGAGCGTGCCCGTGATCGCGTCGAGGGTCGCATCAACCGCCTCGCCGGCCTGCGCCTTGGTGAGACCGGTCTTCTCCGCGACAGCGGCGATCAGATCGTTTTTGTTCATGGCAGTCCCTTTCCTGGAAACAGCAAGCCCGACGATTCGTGACAGGCTTCGGGGACGGACACTCATGCGATTTCGCCCCCAAGGCAAGCCGAAAAGCGCAGAAATCCGCGATTTCTTGCGGTTTTCGAACGACAAAGGGGCCCTTGCTGCCGCAAGGGCCCCTTTCTTGTGCAAAACCGTTGGATCAGTGCGCGACCGGCTTGGCTTCCTCACCACCCGCGACCACCGCCTTTGCGGCGGCTTCCGCAGCGGCTTCATCCCATTCGATCGGCTCCACCTTGCCCGTGAGCGCCGTCTTGAGCACGTCCTCCATCCGCGAAACCGGGATGATCTCGAGGCCGTTCTTGACGTTGTCCGGGATCTCGGCGAGGTCCTTGGCGTTGTCCTCGGGGATCATCACGGTCTTGATGCCACCGCGAAGCGCGGCAAGGAGCTTCTCCTTCAGGCCGCCAATGGGCAGGACCCGGCCACGCAGGGTGATCTCACCCGTCATCGCCACATCCCTGCGCACCGGAATGCCGGTCATGACCGAGATCACCGCGGTCGCCATCGCGATACCCGCCGACGGACCGTCCTTGGGCGTCGCGCCCTCGGGAACGTGGACGTGAATGTCGCGCTTCTCGAACAGCGGAGGCTCGATGCCGAAGTCGACGGCCCGCGAGCGCACGTAGGACGCGGCCGCGGAAATCGACTCCTTCATCACGTCACGCAGGTTGCCCGTGACCGTCATCTTGCCCTTGCCGGGCATCATGACACCCTCGATGGTGAGCAGTTCGCCGCCCACCTCGGTCCAGGCAAGACCGGTGACCACGCCGACCTGGTCTTCCAGCTCCGCTTCGCCGTAGCGATAGCGCGGAACCCCCAGGAACTCCTCGACGACCGCCTCGTCGACCTTGATGGCCGGCTTCTCGCTCATCAGGATTTCCTTGACCGCCTTGCGCGCAAGGGTCGCGAGCTCGCGCTCGAGATTACGCACGCCCGCCTCGCGGGTGTAGCGGCGGATGACCATGCGAAGCGCCGCATCGTCGACCTCGAACTCGCCCTCACGCAGGCCGTGGTCCTTCTCCGCCTTCGGCAGCAGGTGCCGACGCGCGATCTCGACCTTCTCGTCCTCCGTGTAGCCGGCGATGCGGATGATCTCCATCCGGTCCATCAGCGGCGCGGGGATATTGAGCGTGTTGGCCGTGGTCACGAACATCACGTCCGAAAGATCGTATTCGATCTCCAGGTAGTGATCCATGAACGAGCCGTTCTGCTCCGGATCCAGCACCTCGAGCAGGGCCGAGGACGGGTCGCCACGGAAGTCCATGCCCATCTTGTCGATCTCGTCGAGCAGGAAGAGCGGGTTGGACTTCTTCGCCTTCTTCATCGACTGGATGACCTTGCCGGGCATCGAACCGATGTAGGTGCGGCGGTGACCGCGGATCTCGGCCTCGTCGCGAACGCCGCCAAGCGACATGCGCACGAACTCACGCCCCGTCGCCTTGGCGATGGACTTGCCGAGCGAGGTCTTGCCGACACCGGGAGGGCCGACGAGGCACAGGATCGGCCCCTTCAGCTTGTTGGCCCGGCTCTGCACCGCGAGATACTCGACGATGCGCTCCTTGACCTTCTCCAGCCCGTAGTGGTCGAAGTCGAGCACTTCCTGGGCGTGCTTGAGGTCATGCTTGACCTTGCCCTTCTTGCCCCACGGAATGCCGAGCAGCCAGTCCAGATAGTTGCGCACGACCGTGGCCTCGGCCGACATCGGGCTCATCTGCTTGAGCTTCCTGAGCTCGGCATTGGCCTTCTCGCGCGCTTCCTTGGAGAGCTTGGTCTTGGTGATCCGCTCCTCGAGCTCCGCGAGCTCGTCGCGGCCTTCCTCGCCGTCGCCAAGCTCCTTCTGGATCGCCTTCATCTGCTCGTTGAGATAGTACTCGCGCTGGGTCTTCTCCATCTGCCGCTTGACGCGGGAGCGGATGCGCTTTTCCACCTGCAGCACGGAGATTTCGCTCTCCATCAGGCCGAGCACGCGCTCAAGCCGCCCGGCCACCGAGGTGATCGCCAGGATGTCCTGCTTCTCGGGGATCTTGACCGCCAGATGCGAGGCGATCGTGTCCGCGAGCTTGGAGTGATCGTCGATCTGTCCGATCGCGCCGAGGACCTCCGGAGAGACCTTCTTGTTGAGCTTCACGTAGTTCTCGAATTCGGAAACCACGGAGCGCGAGAGCGCCTCGATCTCGACCGCGTCGCCCTCTTCCTCGGGAAGCATCTCGGCTTCGGCCTCGAACAGGTCGGAACGGTCGGTGAAGCGGGAAATGCGCGCACGTCCGCCGCCCTCGACCAGCACCTTCACGGTGTTGTCGGGGAGCTTGAGGAGCTGCAGCACGGTCGCGAGCGTGCCGACCTCGTAGATGTCGTCCGTCGAAGGCTCGTCGTCGGAGGCGTTCTTCTGCGTCGCGAGCAGGATCTGCTTGTCGGCGCTAAGCACCTCCTCAAGCGCGCGGATCGACTTCTCGCGGCCGACAAAGAGCGGCACGATCATGTGCGGGAAGACGACGATGTCGCGCAAGGGCAACACAGGGTATAGCGTACCCTCGCCCTTGGGCCGCGCGTCGAAATCAGTCATGGGCTGTCCTTTCCTTGCGAACCCGCCGCCCCGGTGGAAGTGGCAGACACGGACGGGCGCATTGGTGGCAGCGGTGACGGAAAGCGCAATGTGCCGCGCCTGCGGCTGTTGCACCTAGCGTCAGGCCGACGTTCGACGCCCCGTTTCCTGGGCACGGCGACCGTCGCCCCGCTTGCCTGTTGTTCCAATAGGTGGAGTCCAGTCCGCACGGTGTCAAGACGCGCAGACGAACCCACGGCCCGTCGTCTCCAGAGACTACGCCCAATCCCCGCGATTCGCGTGAAAATCCACCCGCAGGGTTAGCGAATGGAACGAAAACCGGGGATTTCGCCGCCTTGTTTCCTTGCCGGCGAAGCAACCACCGATTTTCGCGCCTTCCCTGTGAAGGAAGGGCCCGAAACGAAACCGGCTCCGCGCGCGAATATGCGTGCGGAGCCGGAAAACGTGTTCCTGGCGCCCGGGCGGGCGTCCGGAGTGTCAGGCCGAGGTCGCGGAGGTCTCCTCGCCACGGTCCTCGTAGATGTAGAGCGGACGCGCCTCGCCGGTCACCACCTCTGCGGAGATGACCACTTCCTTGACGCCCTTCAGGCCCGGCAGTTCGTACATGGTGTCGAGCAGGATCGACTCCAGAATGGAGCGCAGGCCACGCGCGCCGGTCTTGCGCTCGATGGCCTTCCGGGCGATCGCCTTGAGCGCCTCCTCGTGGAAGGTGAGCTCGACCGTCTCCATCTCGAACAGGCGCTGGTACTGCTTGACCAGCGCGTTCTTCGGAGCGGTGAGGATCTCCACGAGAGCTTCCTCATCGAGGTCGCCAAGCGTGGCGATCACAGGCAGACGGCCGACGAACTCGGGGATCAGGCCGAACTTGAGCAGATCCTCAGGCTCCAGCTCCTCGAACAGCTCGCCGGTGGCGCGGTCCTCGGGAGCCTCGACATTCGCCTTGAAGCCGATGGACGTCTTGCGACCACGCTCGGAGATGATCTTCTCCAGGCCGGCGAAGGCACCGCCACAGATGAACAGGATGTTGGTCGTGTCCACCTGCAGGAATTCCTGCTGGGGATGCTTGCGACCACCCTGCGGCGGCACGCTGGCGACCGTGCCTTCCATGATCTTCAGAAGCGCCTGCTGCACGCCCTCGCCCGACACGTCGCGCGTGATCGACGGATTGTCGGCCTTGCGGCTGATCTTGTCGACCTCATCGATGTAGACGATGCCGCGCTGCGCGCGCTCGACGTTGTAGTCGGCCGACTGCAGCAGCTTGAGGATGATGTTCTCGACGTCCTCGCCCACATAGCCGGCTTCCGTCAGCGTGGTCGCGTCGGCCATGGTGAAGGGCACATCGAGAATGCGCGCCAGGGTCTGGGCAAGCAGCGTCTTGCCGCAACCCGTCGGACCGACGAGGAGGATGTTGGACTTCGCCAGCTCGACGTCGTTGCTCTTCGACGCGTGGTTCAGCCGCTTGTAGTGATTGTGCACCGCCACGGAGAGCACCTTCTTGGCACTGCCCTGGCCGATCACATAGTCGTCGAGGACCGCACGGATCTCCTGCGGCGTCGGGATGCCGTCCCGCGACTTCACCAGCGAGGACTTGTTCTCCTCGCGGATAATGTCCATGCACAGCTCGACGCATTCATCGCAGATAAACACGGTCGGGCCGGCGATCAACTTCCGCACTTCGTGCTGGCTTTTGCCGCAGAAAGAGCAGTACAGCGTATTTTTCGAATCGCCGCCGCTGGCCTTGGTCATCAGGAAAACCCCGCGTGGTTCGGAAGTTCAAGAGCCTTCCGGTCTGTCTTTTCAAGGAAAACGCCGTTGCGTCTCCCTTGCGTCCGGCTGCCGGGCGAGCAACTCGCCCGAGGCTGATCCGGAAATGTCACCATGCTTCCACCGCAAAAATCAATATAGGTTTAAGGCAGAGGCAAGGCAGTGTCTTGTCATGACGGGCGCGAACGCCGGCCGGAGCCGGCGCGGCGCTGTCGTCACTTGCCGCTCGAAGCACCCGCAAGCGAGTTGCGGTCGGCGATCACTTCGTCGATCAGGCCGAAATCGCGAGCCGTATCGGCGGTCATGAAATTGTCGCGCTCCAGAGCCGCCTCGACCTGGTCGAGCGTCTGGCCCGTGTGCTTCACGTAGATATCGTTCAGCCGCTTCTTCAGCTTCAGGATCTCCTGGGCGTGCAGCATGATGTCCGCGGCCTGACCACGGAAGCCGCCCGAGGGCTGATGCACCATGACGCGGGCATTCGGCAGCGCGAAACGCGAGCCCTTGGCGCCGGCGGCGAGAAGCAGCGACCCCATGGACGCGGCCTGACCGATGCACAGCGTCGCCACTTCCGGGCGAATGAACTGCATCGTGTCATAGATCGCCAGGCCCGAGGTCACCAGACCGCCGGGCGAGTTGATGTAGATCGAGATCTCCTTGGTCGGGTTCTCGGCCTCGAGATAGAGCAACTGCGCGCAGACGAGCGTCGCGAGATGATCCTCGATCGGGCCCGTCAGGAAGATGATGCGTTCCTTCAGAAGCCGGGAATAAATGTCATAGGCACGTTCTCCCCGGTTCGTCTGCTCGACGACCATCGGAACGAGGGAGTTGACGGCGAAATCGACTGGATCCTTCATGCCTCGTCCATGCTTTGGAGGTTCGTCCCCCGACCGTCGGGACCGGCGCCACTGCACCGGACATGCTTTCGATCGGGACCGGACGGTCTCTGTCTGGTCTTCTTGAGTCGAAAAAAGCGACACCCATTCATAAGGGATGTCGCCTCTTTTCGAAAGATAGGCACCTGACGGGCTCAGGCAAGGGTTAAAGCCCAATTATGCCACCGGGATCCCCCGTTGCATTGCGCAAGGGTCCCGGAAGACGATCAGGGGGCGAACCAGCCGCCCCCGTCCCGTGCTTGTCAGACCGAGGCCTCGTCGGCCTCGTCCTCGGCCATCAGCTCTTCCTTGGAGACCGTCTTGTCGGTCACGTTGGCGAGCTCGAGGATGTAGTCGACGACCTTCTCCTCGTAGACCGGAGCCTGAAGGCTGGCCAGTGCCTGCGGGTTGTTGCGGTAGAAGTCGAAGACTTCCTTTTCCTGCCCCGGGAACTGGCGGATGCGCTCGTAAAGCGCCTTCTGCACCTCGTCGTCGCTCACCTTGATCTGGTTCTGCTCGCCGACCTCGGAAAGCACCAGACCAAGACGCACGCGACGCTCGGCGATCTTGCGGTATTCCGCCTTCGCCTCGTCCTCGGTGGTCTCCTCGTCCTCGAAGGTCTTGCCCGCGTTGGCGAGATCCTGCTCGACCTGGCGCCACACGCCCTCGAACTCGGAATCGACAAGACGCTCGGGTAGGTCGAACTGGTAGACCTCGTCCAGCTTGTCGAGAAGCTGGCGCTTGACCTTCTGGCGGGTCATGGAGCCGAAACGGCTCTCGATCTGGCCGCGCACGATCTCCTTGAGCTTGTCCAGACCCTCGAGACCGAGGCCCTTGGCGAACTCGTCGTCGATCTTCACCTCGCCCGGAGCCTGGATTTCCTTGACGACGATGTCGAAGGTGACCGGCTTGCCGGCAAGATGCTTGGCCGGGTAGTCCTCGGGGAAGGAAACCTCGATCACCTTCTCGTCACCGGCCTTGAGACCGACAAGCTGCTCCTCGAAGCCCGGAATGAAGGTCTTCGAGCCGATGACAAGCTGGCCGTTCTCGTCGGCGCCGCCCTCGAAAGGCTCGCCGTCGAGCTTGCCGAGATAGCTCATGAGAACGCGGTCGCCCTCGACGGCCTTGCCGTCCTTGGTCTCGAACGGCTTGTTGTTCTCGGCGATCTGCTGGATCTGCTCGTCGACTTCCGACTCGTCGATCTCGACGACCGGACGCTCGATCTCGACCGTCTTGAAGTCGATGACCTCGAACTCGGGCAGGAGGTCGTAGCTCATGGTGAAGGCGAGATCGGCCTCACCGTTCAGGATGCGCTCTGCCTCGCCCTCGGGCAGGTCAATCTCCGGCTGCAGCGCCGGCTTCTCGTTGCGCTCCTCAACGGCCTTGCGCGTGCTCTCGGTGAGCATCTCGTTGAGGATCTCGGCTGTCGCCTGGCGGCCGTAGAGGCGCTTGAGATGCCCCGCCGGCACCTTGCCCGGGCGGAATCCCTTGATGTTCACCTTGCCCTTGAGGTCTTCAAGATAGGCATCAAGGCGGCTAGCAAGCTCAGACGCCGGAATGACGACTTTCAGTTCGCGTTTCAGCCCCTCGGCCAGCGTTTCGGTTACCTGCATGGTCGTGTGCTTCGTCCTAGATCGAGAACGTCTTTCCGACAGCTCGTGTGATTGTGATGCCCGCTTTGCAGCGAAGGCCCCGGTGCGCGCCCGCTTGAAACTGCCCGCGACAATTAAGCGGGGGCCAGGGCAGGCTCTCGCGTGGTGCGGGCGGAGGGACTTGAACCCCCACGGCTTGCGCCACCAGAACCTAAATCTGGCGTGTCTACCAGTTCCACCACGCCCGCGACGTGCGGAAGTGCCCCAAAGCCAAGGCGCGGCCTCTATACCATTCCGTCTGGTGGGGTCAAAGAAAAATCCGGGGATTTGCCCGCCCCATCGACAGGCAATGCCGATGCATCCGGCACGGCAAGTGGAGCCATGTTTTCCGCCCGCGTCTCAAGCGCCCTCTCCCGCCACATCCACCTGCGCGGCAAGCAGGCGCTCCATAGCCGGCTTCAGGGCACCCGGCAGGTCCTCCGCCGTCAGCGCGACGCCCGCGACAGCTCCCGCCTCGCCGTGAAGCCATACCCCCATCGCCGCCGCCGCGAACGGCTCGACCGCCTGCGCGCCCAGTCCCGCGATCGTTCCGGCCAGGACATCGCCCGAGCCCGCCGTCGCAAGCCAGGCGGAGGCGTTGACATTGATCGCGGCACGCCCGTCCGGCGCGGCAATCACCGTGTCCGCCCCCTTCAGGACGATCACCGCGCCGCTCCGGCGCGCCGCCGCCCAGGCGCGCTCCACCTTGGAGCCGTCCGACTCGCCAAGATCGGGAAACAGCCGGGCGAACTCGCCCGCGTGCGGGGTGAGGATGGCATTGGCGCCCGCCCCGGAAATTGCATCGAACAAAACCCGCGGGTCCGGCGAAAACGACGTGATCGCATCCGCATCGAGCACGACCGTGCCGCCGCGCGGCCCCAACCGGGACAGACCACGAAGACTGAAAGCCGCCGTCCGCTCCCCCACCCCGGCGCCGGGGCCAAGAACGAGCGAGGTGACACGCCCGTCGGAAAGCAGGTCGTCGAATGCGGTTTCATCCCTGACCGGACGGAGCATCACCGCCGTCAGATGCGCGGCGTTCACAAGAGCCGCCGACGGAGGGCTCGCCACGGTGACGAGCCCCGCCCCGACCCGGAGCGCGGAGGCGGCCGCGAGCCGGGCAGCGCCGGTGGCAAGCGCGGGACCGGACAGAACGACCGCATGACCGCGCGCATATTTGTGTGTCTCCGCTCCCGGTGCCCGCCAGGCATCCCGCCACAGGTCCGGTCCGTTGCGCCAGAGACGGATCGCAGTCGCATCGCCTTCGCGAATCCGGTCGATGGCATCTCCCCTGATGCCGATGTCGGCAATTTCCAGCCGGCCCGCGAGAGACCTGCCCGGCATCAGATAATGTCCGGGCTTGGCACGAAAGAAGGTAACCGTGTCGGTTGCCCGGATCGCAACGGCCTCACCCTCCGCGTTGACCAACGGCAGACCGCTCGCGCCACTGACACCGGAAGGCAGATCCACCGCGACGACGGGCAGCCCGCTCTCGTTGACCTGGCGAACCGCCTCCGCCGCGACACCGCCGAGCCCCCGGTCCAGCCCCGCGCCGAACAAGGCATCAACCACGAGAGATGCTCGCGCAAGTCCGGCGCCGAGCGCCTCCCCGAACAGGGGGACCGCACCGATCCCGGCAGCCTCCATCGCCTCGGCGGCACCGGCCGCGTCGCCCTTCAGCCGTGCCCTGTCGCCCAGCAGCAGCACCTCGACCACATGGCCGCGCTGACGCAGCAGCCGGGCGGCCACGAAACCGTCGCCTCCATTGTTGCCGGGTCCCGCCAGGACAAGTACCGGATCACCCGGGCAAAGCAGTCGACAACAGGCATCGGCGACGGCGCGCCCCGCCGCCTCCATGAGTGTGAGACCCGCGATACCGCCCGCGATCGTCAGCCGGTCGGCCTCGCCCATTTCCGAGGGCGTAAGCAACTCGTTCACGCGCCGCCCTCCCCCGCATGATCGTCGGCACCGGCAATGACCACGGCCTGCGGCTCGGAAAGCTCAACGAGATTGCCGTCGGGATCGCGTATGTAGACCGAACGCAACGGCGAGCACGCACCCGTGCGCGTCACCGGTCCTTCTTCTATCTCCACACCGGCTTCGCGAAGCCTGGCGATGACATCCTCGAGGCTTTCGACAAGAAAGCAGAGGTCGCCGGAGCCGGGCGTCGGCTTGTGTGCCGCCGGCTGGAACTCCGCGCCGGCCGTGTGCAGGTTGATCTTCTGGCTACCGAAGGACAGCGCACGGCGTCCGCCGCCAAAGACGGTCTCCTCCATGCCCAGGATCCCGTGATAGAAGGCCACCGTCCTGTCCGGATCGGCAACGGTCAGAACCAGATGATCGAGGCTGAGTATCCGCATCTTGCGCTCCCCCTTCGCTGCGCCGCACCGCGGGCGATACAATCTCGCCACGTTCGCCCGGCAGCGCTTTCCTCGCAAGCGTGTAGCCACTTTGTGGGCACATCGCCGCAAAGACGGGCATGAACGTCGTTCCATCGTGAGGATGCGCCACTTGCGCCTCGAAGGCACCTCTCTCAAACGCCGCATCTCGTGAACATGCCTCACCACGATTCCCGACCCGAGGCGCCGCTTTTGTGATTACTTTCTATTCACATTGCCCATAAAATAGGCTTCATCTTTGGCAACCCCGCGTGGCGCATCGTGTTACACCTCCCGAATTGCCCGATTTGCAGGCTGATTTTTCGGCAAGCGGAGTTGGCACGGCACATGCTAATCATCGGGTATCGCAGGCCCGCAACGGCCGGCATTTCGAAACCGAACGACGCGAAGTGGCGGAGGCGATGAAGAAGATCGAGGCGATTATCAAGCCGTTCAAGCTCGACGAGGTCAAGGAAGCCCTTCAGGACGTCGGCCTGCAGGGCATCACCGTGACCGAGGCGAAGGGCTTTGGCCGGCAGAAGGGTCACACCGAGCTGTATCGCGGCGCGGAATATGTGGTCGACTTCCTGCCGAAGGTGAAGGTCGAGATCGTTCTTCCCGACGAGCTTGTCGAGAAGGCCGTGGACGCCATCCGCAACGCCGCCCAGACGGGCCGCATCGGTGACGGCAAGATCTTCGTTTCCACCGTCGAGGAAGCGGTCCGCATCCGCACCGGCGAGACAGGAAACGACGCGATCTGACGACCGCAGATCCCCGGAGACCGGCCCGAGGCGGCCGCTCCGGCAATTCCCAACCAACCGAACTTTGTCAGACAGGGAAGAAATACATGACGACGCCCAGCGAGATCCTGAAGGAAATCAAGGACAAGGACATCAAGTTCGTCGACCTGCGGTTCACCGACCCGCGCGGCAAGATGCAGCACGTCACCATGGACGCCGGTCTGGTCGACGAGGACATGTTCGCCGAGGGCGTCGCGTTCGACGGCTCCTCGATCGCGGGCTGGAAGGCCATCAACGAGTCCGACATGATGCTCGTTCTCGACTGCGAGACGGCCCACGTGGATCCGTTCTTCGCTCAGTCGACGATCTCCATCCTCTGCGACGTGATCGACCCGATCTCCGGCGAGGCCTACAGCCGTGACCCGCGCACGACCGCCAAGAAGGCCGAGGCCTACATGAAGTCGCTCGGCATCGGCGACACCGTGTTCGTCGGTCCGGAAGCGGAGTTCTTCATCTTCGACGACGTCCGCTTCTCGGCAGAGCCCTACAACACCGGCTTCAAGATCGACAGCGGCGAGCTGCCGACCAATCTCGACACCGAGTACGAGATGGGCAACATGGGCCACCGTCCGCGCACCAAGGGCGGCTACTTCCCGGTCCCGCCGATCGACAGCGCCCAGGACATGCGCTCCGAGATGCTGACGGTCCTCACCGAGATGGGCGTCACCGTCGAGAAGCACCACCACGAGGTGGCTGCCGCCCAGCACGAGCTCGGCATCAAGTTCGACACGCTGACCCGCAATGCCGACAAGATGCAGATCTACAAGTACGTCGTGCATCAGGTCGCCCATGCCTACGGCAAGACCGCGACGTTCATGCCGAAGCCGGTGTTCGGCGACAACGGCACGGGCATGCACGTTCACCAGTCGATCTGGAAGGACGGCAAGCCGGTCTTCGCCGGCAACCAGTACGCGGATCTTTCCGAGACCTGCCTGTACTACATCGGCGGCATCCTGAAGCATGCCAAGGCGCTCAACGCCTTCACCAACCCGTCGACCAACTCCTACAAGCGTCTGGTCCCGGGCTATGAGGCACCGGTTCTGCTGGCCTATTCGTCGCGCAACCGCTCGGCGTCCTGCCGCATTCCGTTCTCGACCTCGCCGAAGGCGAAGCGCGTCGAGGTCCGTTTCCCGGATCCGTCCGCGAACCCGTACCTCGCCTTCGCGGCCCTGCTCATGGCCGGCCTCGACGGCATCAAGAACAAGATCCATCCCGGCGACGCGATGGACAAGAACCTCTACGACCTGCCGCCGGAGGAGCTGAAGGACATCCCGACCGTGTCCGCTTCGCTGCGTGAGGCGCTCGAGAGCCTTGATGCCGACCGTGACTTCCTGAAGGCCGGCGGCGTCATGGACGACGACCAGATCGACGCCTACATCGAGCTGAAGATGGAAGAGAACATGCGGTACGAGATGACGCCGCATCCGGTCGAGTACGACCTGTACTACTCCGTCTGATGCCAGGTCGCCGGGCCCCTCGCGGTCCGGCCTCCGGAGAAAGACACGAAGCCCCCGGCGATCTCTCGCCGGGGGCTTTTTTGTCGGGCGCCCTTTCCACCGCCACGCACGGCGGCTATGAGAGGCCAATTGCATCCGGGCGGGAGATCACCCTTGGCAAAGGCCGTCGTTCTCGGCGGGTACGGGCTTATCGGTTCCGCCTGCATGCGCGCGCTTGAGGCTGCGGGCTTTTCGGTCACCGGTGTCGGCCGTTCACATGCAGCCGCCAGCCGCCTCGCGCCGGACGCTGACTGGATCATCGCCGACATCACACGCCTCGACGGCCAGGCGTGGCTAGAGGTGCTTCGCGACGCCGAGGTCGTCGTCAATGCGGCCGGCGCGCTGCAGGACGGTGGGCGTGACGATCTCGTCGCGATACACGAACGGGCGGTCGCGACACTCGTGGACGCCATGGAGCGGTCCCCCTCGCATCCACGCCTCGTACAGATCTCCGCCGCCGGCGTGCGCGACGATGCCCCAACCGACTTTTTCCGCACCAAGGCCCGAGGCGACGCCATTGTCCGCGCCTCCCCGATCGACTGGGTGATCCTGCGTCCGACCCTGGTGATCGCCCCGGCCGCCTATGGTGGAACCGCCCTGCTCAGGGCGGCCGCCAGCCTGCCCTTCGTGCTGCCGCGCGTGTTGGCCGACGCCCCCGTTCAGACCGTCTTCGTGGACGATCTCACCGCCGCCGCCGTGAAAGCCGCCAAGAGAGACATTCCGGCCAAAACGGTGGCCGACATCACCGAGGCCCGGTCACGCAGCTTTCTTGACACGTTGAAGATGACACGGCGCTGGCTGGGCCATCCGCCCGCACGTATCGAGATGCCGGTGCCCGCGCCTTTCCTGCGCCTGTGCTGCGGTGTCGCGGATCTCGCCGGCCGACTTGGCTGGCGGTCTCCGCTTCGAAGCAACGCGGTCCGGGCACTTGAAGACGGCATCGGCGGCGACCCGTCGGCCTGGACGAGCGCGGGCGGCAATGCCTGCCGTCCGCTTGAGGCGACATTCAAGGCGTTGCCCGCAACCGTACAGGAACGCTGGTATGCCCGCCTCTTCCTGCTGTTCCCGCTGACGATCGTGCTGCTGTCGCTGTTCTGGACCGCATCCGGCGTGATCGGCTTCCTGCAACTGGAAACCGCACGGGACATCCTCACGGACAGGGGCATGGACACCGCCCTCGCCCGGGCAGCGGTGATCGCCGGCGGCATTGCCGACATTGTCCTCGGTCTCGCCGTTCTGTGGCGGCCCGGTGTCCGCGCGGCGTGTCTGGGCATGATCGCCGTGTCGCTGGCCTATCTCGCTGGAGGCACCCTCCTTGCGCCCGACCTCTGGGCGGATCCGCTCGGCCCGCTGGTCAAGGTGCTGCCCGCAGCCGGCCTCGCCCTCGTCACTCTCAGCCTCGCCGACGACCGATGACCTATTTCCTGCTGCTTTTCCTGCATGTGATCGGCGCGACGGTCCTGCTCGGCACCGGGGCGGGAATTGCCTTCTTCATGGTGATCTCGAACCGAAGCCGGGAACCGGCGCTGATCGCCCATGTGGCCGGGATCGTCGTGCTCGCCGACACGCTCTTCACCGCGACCGCCGCCATCGCGCAGCCCGTGACGGGCTATCTGCTCGCGCGCGAGGTAGGCTGGTCGCTCGGCGAGGGCTGGATTGCCCTGTCGCTGGCTCTCTATGTGTTCGTCGGAATGTTCTGGCTCCCGGTCGTGTGGATCCAGATCCGCTTACGCCAGCTCGCGGTCGCCGCCCGGGATGGGAACCACCCGCTGCCAGAGGCTTATCACCGGCTCTACAGGATGTGGTTCGTCTGCGGTTTCCCGGCCTTCGGCGCAGTTCTCGCGATTGTCTGGCTGATGCTCACCAAGCCGCAGCTCTGACGGCCATCCGATACAGAAGCGGCCGGCACGGACACCGGCCGCTCCCACTCCCCTTCACACCAGCGCCAGAACCCGGCTCGGGCCGCCGGTCGCGCCCCTGATCTTCGGCGCGCCGACCACGATCGTCGCGCCTGTTGTCGGCACCTCGTCCAGATTGGCAAGGCACTCGATGCCCCAGCGGCCAGACGGCAGCCAGGTGTAGTGCACATCGAAACCTTTAGAGGCGCCGGGATCGAGCGACAGCGTGTCGACCGCAATGCCGACCACGCCCTTTTCCATCATGTAGAGACAGGCCTCCTTCGAAAATCCGGGAAAGTGCATCGCACCGTCCGCATCCGCGTTTCGGAATTTCTTCTCGGCAACATACGCGCCCCAGCCCGAGTTCATGGCAACACAGCCACCTTCGGGCAGTGCCCCGTTCGCCGCCTCGAAGGCCTTCAGGTCCTCCACCGAGACCTGATAGTCCGCATCATCCGCGGCCTGCTGCTTCACATCCACGACAACGAGCGGAACCACCAGTTGGTCCAGAGCCAGTTCGTCCGCGCTCGCCCCGTCGGCGGAGAAATGCAGCGGCGCGTCGAGGTGGGTTCCCGTGTGCTCGGCCAGATGCCACGTGAACATGTTGAAGCCGTCCTTGGAAAACTCCGCGGTACGCTCCATCTCGAGCTGCGGCTTGCCGAAGAAGGTCGGAAAATCCTCCATGAGCGCATGGGTGAGATCGACCGCCCGGTCGAACGAGGCAGGCGCGGCGCGGGCCGCGCGCGGCGGCGGAAAAGCCGTGAAGGCGGCCGTGCCCGCCGTGACCCCGGCAAGCCCCTTGAGCAGGCCGCGACGGCTGAGCCGGCGCGCGACGGTTTCCTGACACCCTGGAACGCACATGGTTTTCCCCTCCGGCTTGTGTGTGCGAGACCTGCATCCTAGGCATGTCCCGCCTCGCACTGCAATTGCCGCGAACCGCTTCGGGCGGGTGCGAAAAATCTCCGCCGACCGTTGCCGTGGTGCCCTTGCGCGCGACACGCTTTCCCGCCATTGATCCCGCCATGTTGCAGATCACAGACCTTACCTACCGAATTGCCGGACGCACGCTGCTCGACCGCGCCAGCGTCACTCTTCCCGCCGGCGCCAAGACCGGATTCGTCGGCCGCAACGGCACCGGCAAGTCGACGCTGTTCCGCCTTATCACGGGCGAAAGCGCGCCGGAGAGCGGCGAGATCCGCCTGCCGAAGAACCTGCGCATCGGCCAGGTCGCGCAGGAAGCGCCGGGGACGGAGGAAACGCTCCTTGAGGTCGTCCTGGCCGCCGACACCGAGCGTGCCCGGCTGATGGCGGAAGCCGAAACCGCGAGCGACCCGACCCGCATCGCCGAGATCCATACCCGCCTTGCCGACATCGACGCCCATTCGGCGGAAGCGCGCGCCGCGCGCATTCTCGCCGGCCTCGGCTTCGACACGGCCGCGCAGGCGCGCCCCTGCTCCGCCTTTTCCGGCGGCTGGAGGATGCGTGTCGCGCTTGCCGCGGTGCTGTTTTCCGAGCCCGACCTGCTGCTTCTCGACGAGCCGACCAACTACCTCGACCTCGAGGGCACGCTCTGGCTTGAGAACTACGTCGCGCGCTATCCGCATCAGGTCCTGCTGATCAGCCACGACCGCGACCTGCTCAACAAGGCGGTGGACAGCATCGTTCACCTCGACCAGCTCAAGCTCACCTTCTATCGCGGCGGCTTCGACAGCTTCGACCGCCAGCGCCGCGAGGCCATGCAGCTTCAGGAAAAGGCGCGCGAGAAGCAGGACGCCCAGCGCAAGCACATGCAGGCGTTCGTGGACCGCTTCCGCGCCAAGGCGACGAAAGCCCGCCAAGCCCAGTCCCGACTCAAGATGCTGGAAAGGATGGAGCCGATTTCGGCAGTGGTCGACAGCGAGAGCCCGCCGATCTCCTTCCCCGAACCGGAGGGCAGGCTGGCACCGCCGATCATCCGCCTCGACGACGTGTCCGTGGGATACGGTGAGCGCACGGTGCTGTCGCGCCTTGCGCTCAACATCGACAACGACGACCGCATCGCGCTTCTGGGCGCGAACGGCAACGGCAAGTCCACCTTCGCCAAGCTGATCGCGGGCCGCCTTGCCCCCTCCTCCGGTGGCATCACCCGCGCGCCCAAGCTCAAGGTCGCCTTCTTCGCCCAGCATCAGCTCGACGACCTGGTTCCCGCCGACAGTCCGGTTGCCCATGTGCGCAAGCTCATGCCCGAGGCGCCGGAAGCAAAGGTGCGTGCCCGGGTCGCCCGCTTCGGCCTGTCGACCAGTCGCATGGACACCGCCGCGCAGGATCTCTCGGGTGGCGAGAAGGCGCGCCTTCTTCTGGGCCTTGCCACCTTCGACGGTCCTCATCTTCTCATCCTCGACGAGCCGACCAACCACCTCGACATCGACAGCCGGGAAGCCCTTATGCAGGCGGTCAATGCCTTCGAGGGCGCGGTGATCCTCATCTCGCACGACCGGCATCTGGTCGAGGCCTGCGCCGATCGCCTGTGGCTGGTCGCCGACGGCGGGGTGCGCGCCTTCGACGGCGACATGGAGGACTATCGCAAGCTCATCCTGAAGCGCGAGCGCGGCGAGAAGACCGAGCACGGCGCGACGGAAGTGCAGGGTGAGGAACCGGCGGAACCCGAGGACACCCGCACCGCGCAGGAGAAGCGGCGCGAGGCGGCGGAAAAACGTGCCCGCCTTGCTCCGTTGCGCAAGGAGATCAAGGACGCCGAGGCCGAGATGTCCCGCATCACGCAGAAGATGGAGCGTGTGGACCAGGTGCTTTCCGATCCCGACCTCTTCACACGTGAACCCGAGCGCGCGGCGAAATACGTGCGCGAGCGTGCCCATCTGGAAAAGAAGCTGGTTCGCACGGAAGAGCTCTGGCTGGAACTCTCGGCGGAGCTGGAGGGAACGTGAGCACCGGCCTCACCACCATCGGCTTCGACGCCGACGACACGCTCTGGCACAATGAGCACTTCTTCCGCCTGACCGAGGCGCGCTTC
>MDTG01285953.1_pt1 | contig 17084 bp, 26 predicted proteins | sample 811421 | NCBI WGS metagenome assembly MDTG01 (sample SAMN05326645, study PRJNA326480) | marine metagenome | isolation source: seawater | place: Pacific Ocean: South East | collected 2011
CCTGAAGGCTCGCCCGCCGGCGGACCACCCAAAGCGGACAATTCATGTGCTACAAAACCGGACAGATCTATTTGCTACCAACAGGCGCGCGCGCCGGCGCCGGCGTGATGGTGCCGGCGGCGCGGCGCCGGCAATATGGCGCCCTGTCACGTCTCGGGGATCCACCAGTGGACGATCTCGATCTGATCATCGATCTGCACGCCGACGGCCCGCGCCAGGGTCCGGGCGGAGCGGACGAGACCCGCCTCGCGCTGACCCTCGCCGGGCTGCCCGGCCGCACGGACCTGCGGATCGCCGACGTCGGCTGCGGCACCGGCGCGTCCACCCTGGTGCTGGCGGAGGCCCTCGACGCCACGATTGTCGCCGTGGACTTCGTCCCGGAGTTCCTCGCCCGGCTGGCGGACGCGGCCGCCAGCCACGGCGTGGCGGATCGCGTCACGCCGCTGCGGGCGTCGATGCGGGCGCTGCCGTTGCCGGCCGCATCCTGCGACGTGATCTGGTCCGAGGGCGCCATCTACAACATGGGGTTCGAGGCCGGCGTCGCCGCCTGGCGGCAGTTCCTGAAGCCGCAGGGTGTGCTGGCGGTGACCGAGCTCACCTGGCTGACCGCCGAGCGGCCGGCGGCGCTGCAGGCACACTGGGCCCGTGAATACCCGGAGGTGGATACCGCGGCGGGCAAGATGGCGGTCCTCGAGCGCCACGGCTTCTCGCCGGTGGGCTACTTCCCGCTGCCGGCCCACTGCTGGCTCGACAACTACTACCGGCCCATGCAGCAGCGCTTCGACGGCTATCTGGATCGTCACGGCCACTCCGACGCCGCCCGGGCGCTGGTCCAGGCCGAGCGGAGCGAGATCGCACTGTACGAACGCTACCGTGACTACGTGGGCTACGGGTTCTACGTGGCCAGAAAGGTCGCCTGAAGCGTCGCCTGGCCGCCGGTCCGGCTAGCGCCCCATCGTGTGCAGAGGCTGGAAGCAGCCGTAGATCAGCCGAGCCGGGTCGAACGGAATCTCGCCGGTCACTGCCAGAGCGTCGTCCTCGTGCATCCTGGCCTCCGAGGCGTAGAAGCTGTCTCGGTCCGGCCAGATCTGCCAGGCGCAGACGATCTTCTCGCCCGGCCTGGCCGCGACCGCGCGGCGGAAGTGGTGTGCAGCCCGTCGGGCACGAAGTCTTCCCAGCCTTCGACGATCTCCAGGCATCCGTAGCGCTTGAAGATGGCTGCGCTGTTCCGGGCCCATGCCCGGTAGGCGTCGAGATTCTCTGCGGGAACTGGAATTACGAGCACCGCGATGTACATGGCTCGCTACCCGCAAGCGCCATTGCGCGGCCGGGCGTCACCGTGGCCAAGGCTATCCAAGGTGACCGGCGAGCGCCGGCATGTGCACGAACTCGAACTTCAGGCCGTCCGGCCCCAGGAAATAGACGGCATAGTATCCGTCGACGGCGAACGGAAACTCGCCCGGTCCGTCTAGTATCTCGCCGCCGAGGCGCAGCACCAGCTCCGCCATGTCGTCCACGCGGGATTTCGAATCGGCGTTGAGCGCAATGTGATGCAGCCCGGGCTCGTAGACCTCGAAGCGGTGGTGGGCGAGCTCGCCTTTGGCCTCCCAGACGTTGAAGGCTATGGCCGTGTCCGGATTCAGGTTGATTGCGAGCCTCGTGCCGGAGTTCTCGCCGCGCTCGTGGTAGGTGTAACCCAGGAAGTCGAGCCAGGGCCCGAAGAATGCCATGGCGCGGTCGAGGTCGCTGACCGTCACGGCCACGTGATTGATCGTTCCCAGCCATCGGTTGCTCATGACCGTGCGCTTCCTCTGCTCCAACCGCCTGCGGTGGCGACGCGGCAGCGCCTGGTGCCGGCGCGTCGGTTGCGCGATCGAAACCGGCGCAAATTCCCCTCGACGCAGATTGGCGAGTATCCACCGGCGGATGCCGGCCGGCAATGCCCGCCTGCCGAGGCCGTCTCCCGGAAGATCGGCCAGATGGCGTCGAAGTCCTGCGGATGCGCGGTCCTGATCTCGATGGGCATGCGGCGTGTCCGGTGCGGCGGGAACGACGGCCCGATCATACAACGGCGCCGTTCGGCCGGCCCTGCCGTTTCCGCGCGACCCGGGTCGCGCAGGCCTCGAGTCACTGGGCCTTCGGCATGCGCCGCTAGCGCAGCCCGATCACCACCAGGGCGGCGAGCGCCAGCATCGCCGTGGTGACAGGCCCCCACAGGCGTCTTTCGGCAGGCGACGGCGTGATCCAGTTCAGCACGGTGCTGACGGCCTGGATGCCGAGCGCGGTCCAACCCGTCCAGGCCGGCCAGCCGGGCGGCAGGCCGGCGGCTGACGCCACGCCCGCGGCCATGGCGAGCAGCAGCAGAATGGACACCCCGGCGGCGACGCGGCCGCGTGCCGGCAGCGCGCCGGCGTGGCCCCCGCCCTGGGTCAGTCGGCCCCAGGGGGCGCCCGCGATGAGGCAGATCTGAAACGCCACCACCCCGACGATCATGGCGACGTACACCACGGCGGCCATCTGAATCACGGGCGGCCCCGACGTGCGGCGGCCTGCTGGAGGCAGGCATGTACGGCGACACCCTCCGGGCGCTTTCGCCTGGCCGCCCGATCCAGCGCCGTGGTGTTCATCCAGCCCGGCACCGTCGGATCGGCGCCGGCCTCGACGAGAATCCGGGCGACCTCCAGGGAGCACGTGGCTGCCACCGACGCCAGCGCTGTATCGCCGATGCGCGCCACATCGCGGGCATTCGGATCGGCGCCGCGCGCCAGCAGCATCCTCATGATCTCGACATGGCCGTGCTCCGCCGCATGATGCAGAGGCGTGTACGACAGGCTGTCGAACGCATTCGGGTCACGGCCTTCGTCGAGCAGGCGCCCCACCGCTTCCAGATCGCCATCCCCGGCGGCGCGATGCAGCCGCTCCCGCTCGAACCAGTCGTCGTCGTCATCCCGCATGATGGTCGGCTTCGCCTCGTTGTTCCGGGGCATCCGGAGGAAACACCTGCCGGCGCGGCCCGACGATCGAGCACCCATGACCCCTGCCTGTGCCCGGGACCGGCGGCGCGCCGCAAGCAGGACCGTGGATGTGCAGCGGACCGGGGAGCCGACATGGCGTGGGCCACTGCGCCTCAGGTCAGCAACGCCTCGAATGGCGCCAGCGTCACCAGACCGCCTGCCTGGCCGCGCAGCTCGGCGCTCCCGGCGATCAGCGCGTCGCCCTGGAGCTGGGTCAGCGCCAGGTACTCGGCGTTCGCCGTGCCGTCCATGCCGGCTCGCGCGGCCAGCGCCCAGGCGCGGCGCCGCAGCACGGCGTCGCCCAGGTAGCGGATCTTCAGCTTTGCGAAGCGCTGGTTGAGCCCGAGGCCGGCTTCCTCGGTGAGGACGCCCTGCCGTACCCGGCGGTACAGGACATCGAGCACCTGGGAGCGCAACAGGGTCGGCGCCAGCAGCGTGTGCGCCTGCGCCGGCTCGACCCCGGTTTCGACGATCCGCAGGGCGGCGTCGGCATCGATCACGAATCGCGTCAACGCCCGGGGCTCCTCGCCGGTGCCCCGTCGGCCTCCCGGTTCGCCGGAGCGGTGCGGGCCAGGTTCGCGACGTGCACGTCGTGCATGTCCTCGAGATCTGCCTGCAGTTCCGGATCGCGCAGCCTCGGCAGCATCTCCGCGAGCAGCCGCACCACCGCGCTCTGGCCCCGGTCCAGCAGAGTCATCTGGGCTGCCAGGCCCTCGCGAGCCAGCAGCTTGTCGTAGAAGGTGCCGGTGGCACGACTCGGCGTCCCACCCAGCCGGCGCACGTGCCGGCCGAGCATCGCGCAGAATCGACCCTCGTCCCGGGCCAGCGACCGCAGCAGGGCGGTCGTCTCCGGCGGGTGGTCTCGCCTGCTGAGCTCGCTCAACCCGCGCGCGCCGGCGCGTTCCGCTTCCAGCAGCTCGTTGAGCAGCGACAGCAGCTCGACGTCGCCGTAGGGCTCCCGGCGCATCTCGTCGGCGTAGCAGGGAGAGGAAGCGGGCGTTCCCGCGGGTTCTCGAGCAGCCATGGCGGGTGAGCCTCGTCGATCGCCGGGCGATGGGCCGAGTGTAATCAGCGCGACCCTGGCTGTCGCCCTCCCGCGGGGGCCCCTTCTCAGCGCGCCTGCAGCAGCGCCGGCTCGTACCGGATCTGCGGCGTTCCCAGGTGCTGCTCGATCCAGTCCTGCTCCAGGTGCGCCTCCACGACGGGTGTGCAGGCACCGACGGCGAACTCGCCGCTGGTGTTGCGGCTGGTGGGCAGAACGGATTTGTCTCCCAGGGACAGCATTCGCGGCATGCTCACCGAAATGGCTTCCCGGGGTTCGACGGCGCCCTTCCAAACCCGGAACACGTCGACCTGGAAGTAGGTCACGTTCTCTTCGATCGAGAGTGCGCCCTGCATCGGAATGACCGAGAACACGGCGTCGGCGACCTCGAAGAGGCTGGCGCCGGGGATGCACGTCCTGGCGGTCAGGTCTCCGGGGGAGAGCAGTAGACCGAGGGCGAGGAGCAGCGCTGAAACCGCTGACGCGGGGGCTGACCGGCAGGACCGGCGTGCCGGCGGAAGCCCGCGACGGGTCGCGCTGCCGCCGGGCGACCGTGCTGGCGCCGCAGGTTCGGGCAGACAGTCCGTAGTCCGCTCCGGGTCGGGTGTCGCACGCCACATCCGGTTCACCTCCGCGTTTGCCCGATCATTGGGCGGTCGCCCTCAGGCGCCCACGGGTTCGACGAGCTGCACGAGGTTTCCGCAGGTGTCGTCTAGGACGGCCATCCGCACCTCGCCGGCATCGCAGGGCGGCTGCGGAAATCGCACGCCCGCCCGCGACAGCCTTTCATGTTCCGCGTCGAGATTCTCGACCTGAAAGGACGCGAGTGGTATGCCGTCGGCCTTCAGCGCGGCACGGTACGCCGGCACGGCCGGGTGCGTGGCAGGCTCGAGCAGTAGCTGCGGCCCGTCCGGATCGCCCGGGCTCACCAGCGTTAGCCAGCGGAACTCGCCCATGGGCACATCGTGCTTCTTCATGAAGCCCAGCGTCTCCGTGTAGAAAGCGAAGGCCTTCTGCTGGTCGTCTACGAAGACGCTGGTGATGTAGATCTTCATGCTCGATCCTTCTCCACGTTGATTGCAGCAGGTCCATAGAGCGGCGGTCGGCGCCGACGGCCGCGCGGTACCTCAGGGCACGGGCAGCCGGCTGCCGTGGACGCGCTTCTGGGGCACCGAGTCGGTGTCGAACCCTTCCAGGCACCGAGTGTTGACCGCCCATCCGTCGAATGCGGCGGGTTGCCCCGGGCCCGGCGACTCCGACGGGTGGCGGGTCCGCGGTCGGCGCAGCGGCAGTATTCCGCAGACCGGACAGAAGTAGTCCTCCGCGGTCATCGTCCCCCACTGGTACAGCGTCAGCTCGCTGAGCGGGGTCACGAGCCGGACGGCATCCTCCGGCACGCGGAAGTTCAGGGCGCCCCGCATGTGGCAGATCGAGCAATCGCACACGCGAACGTGGTCGATGTCCGCCACCACTTCGAAGCGGAACCGCCCGCAGTGACAGGCGCCCCGATACGTTCGTTTCATAGCGTCGGCATCTCCGGCAGTCCCGGCGGGTGCCTGGCGGTCATCGCCAGATCCCATCCTCGTCGAAGCCGAGCGCTTCGAAATCGGTAGAGCGCAGCGCACGCTCCCGCTCGTGGTCGAGGAAAAACTCGTCGAGCTGGGGTGGCGGGACCGCGGTGTCCGACAGCATGGCGTGCACCTGGCCCCGGTGGTGAATCTGGTGCTGGAACAGGTGCAGCAGCGTCCGGTCGACACGCTCGGTCTGCACCCAGTCCGCGCGTTGATGATCCACGCCTGCGGCGAGCGCGTCGTCGGTGAGCTGCTCGCAGAAACCAATCAGGCGGCGGTCCGTCTGGCGCTGTCGATCGGAGAGTTCTGCCAGGTCCGGACAGGGGATCTCCGGATCGAATGCCGATACGCCGAGGGAACGGCCTTCGAGACCGCTGAGGTAATACCAGTCCACGGTCAGAATGTGGTTCAGCGTGTGGATGATGCTGGGGAAGAAGCTGGCTCGCTTCGCCGCCAGCTCCGGGGCAGGGAGGGCGCCGCACGCCACCAGCAGGCGGTGGTTGGACCACGCGTTGTTGTACGCCTGGGCACGGAAGTAGGTCGTCGCGCTCATCGGTCATCACCTCCGGGCGGAACCGCTCGGCCGCTCGAAGCGCCCCGGTGGCTCCCTGGTCGGGAGGGAAGCATGGCGCCGAATCGGCGTCAGCTCAACGGCTGCTCGACGCGCGCCGTTGCGGCGCCGGCGTCAGTCGGTTGCGCCATCGGGCATTCTGAAAGCCGCCCCGACCATCCGGGACAGCACCGAGCTGTCCACATCGGCCAGCTTCGAGAGGTGAAGGCATCCGCCGTGGTATCTGTGCTTGCCGAGATGGGCCACCAGAGACGCGTGCTCCGGGTACTTCGGCAGATAGAACGCGAACGACCGCGCCCGCGGCGCGAAACCCACCTGACAGATCTCCGCCGGCTTGCCGTCCGCGTAGCGGTAGTGGCGCTTGCCGAAGCCGATGATGCTGGTACCCCACATTCTTGGCGACATGCCCGTGGCGTCGCTCATGATCCGGGCGATGGCGCGGCAGTCGTCTCGCTTCCGCTCATCCGCGATCGAATCGATGAAGTCGTCGACGCTTTCGTCGGTTTCGTTGGTCTTGCGTCGGCTCATCGCTCGAGCTCCGTCAGTCGGTTGCGTCGGCGAACCGTGCCCGGGCGAACCAGATGGTGCGCCGAGCCGATTGCGACCATCGGCAGGTCACCGGCGGCGTCTCTCTGAGCGCCGGGCATTCCAGGCCAACGTCACGAACCGTTGCGTTCGAGCAGCCGCACCATTTCCTCGGCTACCAGCGCGGCCGACGGCAGGAACATGGTCGAGACGACGCGCTCGTCGACCACGACCGCATGCTTGTCCGCCAGCGTCTCCTTGTTCTGGGCCTCCGCTCCGTTGCGGCGGAGTTGATCCTCGACGAGAAACGGCAACAGGCTGCCCTCCTTGGCCCATGCCTTGGTGCGCTCCGTCGAGTTCGGAAATCCGGCTACCCGTTTCCCTTTCACCAGATAGTCGCCGCTTCCCAGCCTGGCGTTGGCAAAGCCGCCCGGGCCGTGGCCGCAGCCGCCCACCACGCCGCCGTGATCGTAGACCGCGCCGATGAGGGTCATCAGCGCTTCGTTCGATGCAACGTCGAACAGCGTACCGTAGCCGCCACCGACGTAAACGGCCCGATACTGGCTGGCATCCACCTCTTCCGGCTTCAGCGTGCTGCCGGCCTTGCCGAGAAAGTTCTCGTACCGGATCGCATAGCTGCTGATGCCCAGCGGGTCCACCATGAACTCGACGGCTCCGCCTCGAGGCGACACGAAGTCGACCTCGTAGCCGTGCATCACGAAGACATGGTAGGGCGGTGCATACTCCCAGAGATTGTTGCGCGCATCGTGCTGCTCCGGATCGCCCATATCGAGCAGGTTCGACGCAACGAAGAGCACCTTGCCCTTCGCTGCTGCGAACGCCGCAGCCGGAGCGAGTGCAGCGGCAACCAGTGAACACGTGAGTACGAAGACGAGGGGCTTCCAGGCCGGGGGGATCATGATCATTGGGTTCCTGTGTCGGGTCGCAGACACAGGCCATCAGCGGGCAGGCAGGTCGGCAGCCGGGTTGGGAAACTGGTTTGGGTGACGAGTTGGACGAAGCGCTGAATGGTCATCGTTGGAGGACGGACGCCTAGTGCAGGACGTCGCCGGAGTCGCTGTTCCTGCCACCACCGATGCGCTGTATCTCGGCGAGCCTGGAGCTGAGGACGTCATCCGAAATGACCCCTCGCTTGTGCAGCCAGCGGAACTTCTCCGTCTCTCGAGCGGCATCGTTGCTCGGGTCGATCTCGCCGTAGAGCTGCAGGAGTCTCTCGCGCTTGCGGGAGACAAGCTCTTCGACGATCTGATCATGTTTGGCGTCGTCGATGATGAACAGGCTGCCTTGGTCGGTGTTGAAGACAGTGTATCTGACCTGACGCCACTTGTAGGCCGCCAGACAGATACTGCCCACGAGTACCCAGAAACCGGTTCCCGAGAGCGGCCTGTCGTTCAACAGAGCGAACGTGACCTGAAAGCCGCCGATCAGGAGCCAAAGCAGGCCGACATTGCGCAACCATTCGTTTCGCTCGATCTGGGTCGACGTTTTCTCGGGAATGGCTCCATAGTCGATATCGACGTCTCCCGATCCGCTTCTATCCTTGAACGCGAAGTTGACCTCGTTCTCTCCGAAGTCGAAGGTGTGTTCGTTCCCGAACTTTTTCTGTTGGACGATCATTCAGCATTCCCCTGATTTACGGTCGGCCTCGCCTCTGGTTGCAGCAGCTCCAGCCAACGGTGGCCTGGATGAGTCATCGAAAGTGAGGCGGCCAACCACGATCGAGATGCCGGGGGCAGGCCTGGCAGGCACGCCTCCAGATCGGCCTGGTCTTTGGCACGAGGTGATCTTGCCTTGTAGAGCAGCACGCCCTCCGGTCTCAGGAATGGTATGCCGCCGCTGCGGTCAATCATCCTGCTCCGCGGTTGCTGGATTCGTTCGTCGCGTCGGAACACCCACCTCCGCGAGTCTCCCGGCTCGAGCATGAGGTCCAGGCGCCATTTCCCTGAAGCTGGATCCGCTACCCAGCATTGGTGCCGGGATGAAGGAAACTCCTCGTAGATGCCGAGAGCGGAAGTCTCTCCGGCGCCGGCTGCATAGAGTCGATAACGTGGCTCGAGAGCGCGCCGAAGGCTGCCGAAGTCATTGCGCGGGGCGGCGATCTCGATGTCGCTGTGGTCGCGGGTGCGGCGGCCCAGCCAGAGGTCGATGGCCCAGCCACCAACGACGCACCAGGTTGGGGTCGAGTGCTGCAGAACCGCCGCCACCTGTGCCGGCGACCAGGGTGCCCAGTCCTCAAGGGCGGGGCCTTCCCAACGTGAGTTCGCGTTCGGAGCGTTCAATATCGCACTGCCTGATGACTCGACCAGCGTCGCCGCGACCTGGCGGCCAGGCGGCGACGAAAATTGAATGACAGGTTGTAGCGTCCGATTGAATCGTCCTCTTTGGGCGCCGTGGCGTCCAGGACCAAACTCACCTCATTCGGACTCGTGATCGGATCTCGAACGGTCAGGAGATGTTGACGATCGCCCCGAATGGCGACGTGTCAATCAACCTACGAGCAACCTACGAGCAATTGAACCCCGCCGTACGCCATACGTCCCGCATCGAACCCCGAATCCGACGATCTGACGAGCTCCGCCATTCGTGGGTCGGCCGCGACCTTCCTGTTGGCCAGATCACGTGCGTCGCGAGATTCGAATTCGACCCAGCCGAAGACGATCACTTCGCCATCGTCTGCATCTACAACATCAGTGAATGAGCGCGTCCCCTCGAGCATCAGATCGTCACCAAGGTATTCCCTGTAATCGAGCGCACCGTGTTCCTTCCAGATCTCCGCCGCCGCTTCAACAAGACGCCGATAGTCATCCAGGCGATTCCGGGGAACGACCAACACGAATCCGTCAACGTATTGGGCCATGTTTGCTCCAGTAGCCGTGATTCAGTTCGGTTTGGGGTGCGATGAATTCTTTAACGGAGACGACTGATAGCGGCCTGTCGATGTCGTGCCGTCCTGGGCTGGCATTCCGCAGCGGGGCAAGCCGGTGGCCAGATTGAGAAAGCGATTCGGGTGACGGGTTGGACGGTTTGCTGCATCGCAATGGTCAGACGTCAATCCAAGTCTCCCCGACGTTGGGCATGAGCCATGCATTCAAGCCTGAACGCCTCATCTGTAGTGAGCCGACGGAAAACGTCCTTGAGCGCTTCGCTGGCCTCCTCCGACGAGACCGTGGCAAAGAGTGCGTCGCCCTCGGAATTGTATTCGACGTCATCTGCGTACGGTGATCGTTGAAGCTCCAACGCAGACCTGACCAGCGCTTCCCAGGTGTACCCGCCGCCTTGAAGGTCGCGAGACTGGAACCATTCGAGGATGTCTTCCCGATAATCGAAGTAGGAGACCTGAACCGCTCCGCCGAACTCCGAGGTGGTGAATCCATAGTCTGTGGAATCGGCCATCGCGCTTGCTCCGATCATCGCAACTAACGCAATAAGTAGCGTTCGCATGGTTGTCCCTCAAGCGACGCCTAACGCCGGCGAGCACTGGCCGGGCAAGCCGGCGGCCAAATTGCGGAAGCAATTCGGGTGACCGGTTGGACGGTCCGCTCCTTCGCCATTGTTGAACAGCGCTTCGCAAGAGACCACTGGGTCTGGTTGCGGCATCATCGGGTCATCTGAGCCAATCGAGGCGCTATGACGCGCCTCGCAAACTCTTCAGGGACGTCCTCTTCAAACGTGGGGAGATCCTCCGCAAAGACCTCCCATGAAGCCGCGTTTCTCATGAAGATGGAGGCGTCCGGAGGAAGACTGAGAGGGTTATCGAAAGCAGCGCCCCTGATGCCACGAAAGTAATCGTTTTCCAAGACTCTCATCCCGATTGGCGATCCGCACTCAGGGCAGAACTCGTGAATCGAATGCGTGCCCTTATCCGATGTGCATGAGTGGCCGGCTGGTTCACAGTTTAGAGCTACGTCATTCGAACTGAACCACACGTTCGCTGCATACGGTGCGCCCGATGACCTCTGGCAGTCTCTACAGTGACACAAGAAGATTGCTATAGGGAGTGAGGAAATCTCGAAGCGCACTTTTCCACAAGCACATCCGCCTAATAGGGTCTCCATGGGCAATACCCCCTCTTAGATCGCCCGCTCAGTGTAAGCGAACTAGCTCGAGGCAGCTGACGACTTTTGCCTACGGGGCCCCGATTCGCTGAATCGCCATGGTTAGGCGGCCGACTCGTTCTCCACATCCCACCCGGGGAACACTAGAGCGGCAGGATGACACTTCAGTGCCCGGCCAAGCTGCTTGGCGCGTTCTACGCCCAGGTTGATGCGGTCACGCTCGATTCCGGAAATCGTGGACTGGGGAATGCCTGAGACTTTGGATAGCTCGTTCTGGCTCATACCCTGCAATTCGCGAATGATGCGAACCGATTCCCCGGGAGAAACCTCAATGTTCCGGCGGGCCTTGCGATACTCGCTCATGTCACTTCCTCCGATAGTCGTGAGCCGTAACGCTCACGACCTCGACAAGCACCTCATTGCGTTCGATCCGATAGATCACGCGATATTGCTCGTTCAAACTTGATGATCGGTGGCCTTTCCAGTCTCCATTGAGAGCCTCGTCATTGAAGCCACGAATCATACGCAGCCCCGCAGGGCCGGAGACCGAGACGATATCCTTCCACTTTTCGTAGCGCTTCAGGATTTCGATAGGGAGCTTCTTCAGCTGGCGGGCAGTGCGCCTGTGTTCAAAGATCTCCCACATTGGGCGATGGTATATACCAAATATGGTATGTCAATCTGTGGCAGGATAGCCCGTAGATGTCGGAGCCGGCCGCCTAACGCCGGCGATCAGCGGCCGGGCAAAGCGGCGGCCAAATTGCGGAAGCAATTTGGGTGACGGTTTGGACGGCCCGCTGCATTGCCATGGTTGGATGGCACTATGCCGCAGACTCGAGGTTCTCTCTAATGATCCTTGGATGGCGCGCTGCGATTTTAAACAGCGCAAGAGCCGGCCCGTCGGGCTTTCGCCGACCTTGTTCCCAATTCCGCAAGGTATGGACACTAATCTCCATGGCACGGGCGAACTCCGCTTGGCTCAGCCCGACAAATCGTCTGAGTGCGGCGATATCATCCCCAGAGGCCACGCCTTCCCGTGCAAGCCGAGCCCTAAGCTTTGCTGGGATAGCATTCCTAAACTGCTCGTCTGAAATTTCTGGGATGTCGCTCATCTGTACTGATCCATATATTCTCGATACCGATCGCGCTCTCGATTCGTCGCCATGCGGGCTCCGATGATGCGGACCGTATCTTCGGCTCGCTCTGTGTAGATCACCGCCGCGACTCCACGGTGAATCTCACCGATTGCGATGAACCGATCTTCGTCTTGCGAGTGAGCAGCGTCGAAGATCTCTAGATAGTCCTGTGGTTCGCCCCCGATTCAGTGAGCAGTTTGGTTAAGAGTCTTCGCCTCGTATTCGAGGGGACTCATCCTGCCTGCCGCCCCATGGGGACGACGTCGATTGTAGAAGCGTTCGATGTAGTCGAACACGTCCAGCCGAGCCTCCTGTCGGGTTGCGTATCGGCGTCGGTTGACCCGCTCCCGCTTCAGTAAGCCGAACCAACTCTCCACGACCGCATTGTCGTAGCAGTTGCCGGTGCCGCTCATGGAGCATTCGATCCCATGCTCATCGAGCAGATCCTGGAAGTCTCCGCTCGCATACTGACTGCCGCGGTCCGAGTGATGGAGCAGCCCAGCGTCAGGCCGTCTTGCCGAGAGCGCCATCAGCGGCGCTCTAAGCACGATGTCCCGCGTGATCCGGTGGCTCATCGACCAGCCGACGATCGCCTTCGAGTACAGGTCCATCACCACAGCCAGGTACAGCCAGCCTTCTGCGGTTCGGATATAGGTGATGTCTGCTGCCCAGCGCTGATTCGGCCGGTCGGCGGTGAACGACCGCTCGAGGCTGTTCGGCGCGACCCGGAAGCCGTGATCTGACCGCGTCGTCACCTTGTAGCGTTTCTTCGGGCAGCCCTTGAGGCCCATCTCCCGCATCAGGCGCGCCACTCGGTGTTTGCCGGCTCGGAAGCCGAGGGTCAGCAGTTCGTCGCGGACCTTGCGGCTGCCGTAGACGCCATCGGACTCGGCGTAGATCGAGTCGATCTGCTTCTTCAACCGCCCGTTGTCTCTCGCCCGCCGGCTCACTGGGCGACGCGACCAGGCGTAGAAGCCGCTCGGTTTGATGTCGAGCAAGCGGCACATCATGGCCACCGGTAGATCATGGCGATGCTCCGCCACACACCGATACTTCACTTCCCTTCCTTCGCGAAGTAGGCCGCCGCGCTTTTTAAAAAATCCCGTTCCTTCTTCACCTGCGCCAGCTCTCGGCGCAGCCGCATGAGCTCTTCGTCGCGTGCCACACCCTGACCGCCGAACGCCTTCGCGCCATGCTGCTCAAGCTCGCGTTTCCAACGTCCAAGCAGGTTGTCACGGATCCCCAGATCTCGAGCCACGCCCGCGATCGTCTGGCCAGGCTGGCTCGCCAGTTCCACGGCCTCTCGCTTGAACTCCGGCGAGAACTGCCGTCTTGTCTTCGTCGTCATGAGCACGTCCTCCCAAGGTCATTATGCCCCCTAAGTCAGGTGCTCACTATTTCGGGGGCGAACCACGTATCGTGAAATATCCGGGCCTCACCAACGCCTGGGTGATGCCGATTAAGACGCGCATCGACATGCTGGCGACCGGTATCAAGACCCCGGTCGGCATTAAAGTCGCAGGCCCCGATCTCTCCGTTATAGAGCGCATCGGTAAAGACCTCGAGCGTGTGTTGGCCAATGTCCCCGGCACCGCATCGGTGTATTCGGAGCGCGTTGCCGGCGGGCGCTACGTCGACGTCGACATCGACCGACAACGCGCTTCGCGCTTTGGGCTCAATATCGATGATGTGCAAGACATTGTGCGCACCGCGGTCGGGGGCATGAACGTTACACAGACAGTCGAAGGACTGGAGCGCTACCCGGTCAACCTGCGCTATCCGCAGCGTGTGCGTGATTCGGTTGAGCAGCTGCAACTGTTGCCTATCGTGACGCCCCAGGGTGCGCGGATTGCGCTCGCTGACGTCGCGGAAGTCAAAGTCGTCGACGGTCCGCCCATCATCAAGAGTGAGAATGCTCGGCTCAACGGTTGGTCTTACGTTGATATCACAGGGCGCGATCTCGGCTCTTACGTCGCCGAAGCACAGAAGACGGTAGCCGACCTGGTTGACTTGCCCGCGGGCTATTCGCTGGCCTGGTCGGGTCAGTATGAGTACATGGTGCGGGCCATCGAGCGGCTGACCATCGTTGGCCCTGTGACACTTGCCATCATCGTCTTACTGCTATTCCTAAACTTCCGGCGCTTTGCGGAAGTTGCGATCATCATGGGAACGTTGCCGATGGCGCTCATCGGCGGATTTTGGTTGTTGTACCTACTCGACTACGACATGTCGGTGGCCGTCGGCGTAGGCTTTATCGCTTTGGCGGGTGTCGCGGTTGAGATTGGTGTCGTGATGTTGGTCTATCTTAACCAAGCCATTGAGAAACACATCGAGACCGCCAACAGCGAACATCGGGGACTCACCTTGGCGGACGTGCAGCAAGCCGTCATCGATGGCGCTGTGTTGCGCGTTCGACCCATCATGATGACGGTCGCCGCGATCATCGCAGGATTGCTGCCGATCATGCTGGGGGGTGGTACCGGTTCGGAGGTCATGCGCCGGATTGCAGCGCCAATGGTGGGCGGCATGATCAGCGCCACCGTTCTGACACTGATCGTCATTCCCGCTCTGTTCTTGATATGGCGCCGTCGGCCCTTGCATGCCCTACCCGCGGCAAAGACAGATGATGAAATCGCGCTGGGCACTTGACCTGTAAGCGGGACATACGTTGTAGCTTAATCGTCGCAGCCACGTACGAGTTCAAAACGAGTGTGGTGTAGAAGTGAGCAGGACGGTGTAACTGAAGGAGTAATTGGAGAGAACCATGAAGAAAAAGAGTCTACTCGGTCTCGCTCTTGTGGCGGCGGCTGCGCTGGGGGCGACACCCAGCTGGGCCCAAACCGACGCAGAGCGAATCGCCGAGCTGGAAGCGAAAACCACGGCCATGGCCGAAGCGTTGCAAGCGCTACAAGAAGAGCTTGCCGCGGCTAAGGAGTCTGGCAGCGTGGGCGAGGTTGAAGAGTTGCGCAGTGAGGTCATTCGAGCCTCGCAATATGCGAAGCAAGCCGCGGTGTCCGCGAACGAGTGGAAAAACACTACATCCGTTACCCACTTGGCGGGTTACGCATCAGCCGACTATATCGAGCCCGAAGAAGGCAACGGCGCCTTCACAGCCAATTTCAACCCGATGTTTCACTACATGTATGGCGACCGGCTGCTGTGGGAATCAGAGCTCGCTATCGAGCTCGATGAGAATGGTGAGACCGAGGTGGAGCTGGAATACAGCACCATCGATGTGTTCTTAAACGACTATGTGATCCTTGTGGCGGGCAAGTTCCTGAGCCCGCTCGGTCAGTTTCGACAAAATCTTCACCCGTCTTGGATCAACAAATTCGGTTCGGCACCACCGGGTTTCGGGCACGACGGAGCGGCTCCGGCTGCCGATATCGGTCTGCAACTTCGAGGTGGCGTCAACGTCTTTGGAAATCAGAAGCTGACGTATGCGGGATACGTGGCAAACGGTCCAAAGCTCATCGGCGAAGATGGGGAAATTCACGGCATCGAGACTGAGGGGATAGCCAGCGATCCAGACGACGCCAAGATCATTGGCGGGCGCCTGAGCCTATTGCCATTGCCGAAACTCGAGTTCGGTGTATCGGCGGCGTTTGGTGATGCAGCCGTTGTCGAGAATGACGACATGGACCTCGATGGGGATCCTGATCGGGATTACGAGGTGTTCGGTATCGATGCGAGCTACCAATGGAACAACTTGGATCTACGCGGTGAGTACATCATGCAAGACATCGCCGACGCCGCAACGAGTGTGGCGCCAGAGGGCGGAAAATGGGAAAGCTGGTATCTCCAGAGCGCCTATAGATTTGGCGATCAGGCGAAGTGGGAAGGCGTGATTCGTTACACCGACTTCACATCCCCCCATGCCGACGAGAGTCAAGAGCAGTGGGCGTTCGGTGTTAACTATCTTGTCACGCCAAATGCACTGATCAAGTTGGGATATGAACTCAACGACGGACTGAGCGGGGAGGCGACCGACGAGAATCGATGGTTACTCCAAGTAGCTTACGGATACTGATGTAGGAGAGGTAGCAAATGAACAATCGTGTATTAACACTGGGTTTGGCTTTTGCACTGCTAGTTCTTGGTGCGACCGTATCGACGGGTGTGCCCTCGGCAAACGCGGAAGAGTCCGAGATATCCACCGATGCGGATCCCATGCAGTTTGCGCGCGGTGCGCAAACCTGGGCAAACAACTGCGCACGTTGTCACAACATGCGGGACCCAAAGGAACTGCGTGACGACCAATGGCAGGCCGCTGTCGCTCACATGCGAGTGCGGGCCGGTCTGACCGGTCAGGAAGCCCGTGACATTTTGAAGTTCTTACAAGAGAGTAACTGACATGCGCTTAACAATGATTTTGATGTCATTGGCGCTGTCGACCGTTGCGGTAGCGGACCCTGCGGAAGTTGCCGCAGGCGAAAAGCTCTACAACCAGACCTGTGTCGCATGCCATGGGCCTACAGGCAAAGGTGCGATACCAGGGGTTGCGGATCTGACCAAATCGGATGGGGCGCTGGCGAAGTCGGACGATGTGCTGTTTAAGAGCATTAAGGAAGGCTTCCAAAGCCCAGGCGCGGCGCTGGCGATGCCGCCCAACGGCGGTAATCCCGCGTTGAAGGACGAGGATATCCGTGCGCTATTGGCCTATCTGCGGTCAACGTTTAGTTCCGACGTACGGGGCGTTGGAGCAAACTAAGGCGTTGGGGTGGCGATGCAGGTCAAGGAACTAGCCAACTTAACCGGCGTCCCCGCTCATGTCATTGGCTACTACACGCAGATTGGGTTGTTAACCCCCGAGCGCGATCCGAAGAACCGTTATCGCGACTACGCCCAGGCGGACGTCAGTCGCGTTCGGTTCATTCGGCATGCCAAATGGTTGGGCTTCACGCTTCGCGATGTGCGGTCCATTCTAAGCGATGTCGATGACGGTGTTTCACCATGTCCAGAGGTGCGTCGACTCATCGAGCAAAGAGCGCGCGAAAATCGGGTACGCCTCGAGCAGTTCAACCGCTTGCAGTCGCGTGTCGAGGAAGCCAGAGCCGGTCTCGAAAATCAGGACACTCGCATAAGTGGATAGGCTGCTCGACAATGGGCTGATGCCCGATGGAGCAGAGATGAAGAGACCAAGAAGAAA
>MDTG01330071.1_pt1 | contig 17084 bp, 16 predicted proteins | sample 811421 | NCBI WGS metagenome assembly MDTG01 (sample SAMN05326645, study PRJNA326480) | marine metagenome | isolation source: seawater | place: Pacific Ocean: South East | collected 2011
GTTTAAAAAATTCCCAATAGGTATCAAATATTATCTATTTGCATTTATATCTACTTTAAAAATTTTAAAAATTAGGCCGGATTTAGTGATAACTAGAAATTTTTTTCTATCCGTTATATTATCTTTTTTTAGTATTAAACATATTTTAGAAGTTCATGATTCATTAGAAATTGAGGGAAGAGTAATAAGAATTTTACAAAAAAATTTAAATTTTTTAAATCATAATAACTTAATTAAAATTGTATCAACTACAAATACATTAAAAAAATATTATGTAAATAAATGTGGAGTGAATTATAGTAAAATTAAAGTTCTTCATAATGCTTCACCTTTGATTCCTAAAAAAAAACCATCATTTTTATCAAAAAGGAAGTTCAACATAGGTTTTTTTGGAACAATATATAAATCTAGAGGATTAAATTTATTTATTAAATTATCCAAAATAAATAATAATAATTATTTTGTATATGGAGGCTCTAAAAAAGATATTACTGAATTAAGAAAAAAATATAAAAACAAAAATCTTTTTTTAAAACATTATGTTCCACAGGCAGAATTAAGTGTTGCGTTAGAAAAAATGGATATATGCTTATTGCCCTATAGAGATAAAATTACAGTTGCAGGAGACGTAGGAAACATGGCAAATTTTACATCTCCTCTTAAAATTTTCGATTTTATGAAAATGGGTAAAATAATAATATCATCTGAAATAAAAGTGCTAAAAGAAATTCTTAATAATAAAAACTCTATATTAATTAAAAATTATAAAGACTATAGAGAGTGGGTCAAAGCTATAAATAAAATTAAAAATAATCCATCAAAACAGATATTGCTAAGAAAAAATGCTTTTAAATTTGCAAATGAACGTGATGCTAAATGGAGGGCGAAAGAACTTTTAAAAATTTAATTATTTTAAGTTTTTAAATTTAATTTTATTATAAATAACACTAGATCCAATTCCAAAAAAAATAACCAATGTGAGTAAAACAGGTGTGAAATATCTAGTATATCCTATCCAGGAAGATATTGTAAAAAAGTAGGCAGATATTAATAAAAAAGGATAAGTATAGTAATATTTGTTTTTTAAGGCTGTAATTATTCCTAATAAAATTATTGAATATAATAATACTGAATAAAATATTCTATATTTAATTGTTTTTTGATGAGTATCACTTTTGTAGTATGATGAACCATATTTAGATTTAAAAATTTGCTCAACCGGATTCAATAAAGTCGAATGTAGAGAATTTATAAAAATTGTTTTTAAAGCTAAAAATTTATTCTGTAAAATAATTTTAAAAGCATATTTTTGTTTGAATTTTAATAATTCGTACCTTTGTTCTTCCATATTTATATTTAAATTTTTTTTAATAATAAAATTTTCTTGTTTATTACTTAAAATTTTTTTTACCTGTTCATCTGATAAATCATCTCTTTCTTTAATTATTGCTGGAATGAGATAATCATACAAATCACTTTTAGTTTGCCATGGCATGAAGTAAAAATTATTAGATTTTTTGTAGTTTGAATAACCTATTGCAAGTATAAATATAATATAAGATAAAAAAATTATTATTATTTTTGTATATGACTCTTTCTTATATTGTATAACTGTCAATAATATTACAACAAATGGCAATAGAAAACTTACTGATCTTTGTAACATTAAAATAATTAGCAAAAATCCAATTAATAGATAATAAATATTTTTTTGTGGTAAATTAACCAAAATTGTCAAAAGTAAAATTAATAATGAAAAAAAAATTGATTCACCATGAAATGAAATATGATACTGATTAATTGAAGGCTCAATTAGTAAAAAAATTGCAGAAAATATAGGAATTTTTGAATTTGGAATTTTTTTTTTTAAACTTAAATAAAAATAAAAAACTACCATCAAATAAAATAATTTTTGAATAATCAAATATAGAAATTTGCCCCCAGAATTTATTGTAAAAACATCGTGTAAATCTTGATTTGGATTATCAAAACTTAACTGTGAAAAATCTTCTTCAAAAAAATCAAAATTTACCAAATAGCCATAAAAACCAATTATTTTAGATGGCAAGAAGTGACTTTTATAACCAGCTTTATTTAAATTTTCCTCATTCTTTTTTTTTGATAGTTTATTTTTAAATTTTTGCGCTTCTATCAGAATGTAAAAAAGTGGAGCTTCATTTATTACTCCATGATATTTAATTCCATTTTCTGCTATAAAATAATTATCATATTTTTTTAAATGTGATTTTGCGTGTATTATTGAAATGATTAGAACAATAGAAATTGCTATATAAAGTGAAAATGGTATAATTTTTTTCATAAAATCTTTTATTAAAATCTGGTATTTAAAGATATATAATAAAAAAATTATAATTAAATAATAAAAAATTATTATAAATAATTTATTTAAAAATTATTATAGTAGTTTAAATTTATGAAAATTGTTATTTCCTCAAATTTTAAAAGATATTTTAAAACACATATAGATTTTGTTGATCATTACTTATTAAATTATTTTGAGGCAAGAGGTTTTAGCCCAGTTATTTTGCCAAATAAGTTGGGATTATCAATTAAGTTAATTAAGTCAATGAGCAGACCAGACCTAATTATATTACCTGGTGGAAACGATGTTATAAAAAAAGATAAATTAACAAATATAAGATTAAAAGTAGAAAAAAGATTAATCAATTACGCGATTAAGCATAATATTCCTATTTTAGGAATCTGCAGAGGCATGCAAGTATTAAACTATTATTTTAATGGTAAATTGAAATTAGTGAATGGACACATGAGGACGAAGCACAAAATTTATTTTGAAAAAAAATTTTTTGATAAAAAAATTCTTTTAGTTAATAGCTATCATAATTGGTCTATTCCACAAAAAAATGTTTCCAAACTATTTAGAGTAATTGCTGTAGATTCTTACAACAATGTAGAAATGTTTGAGCATAAAAAACAAAGAATTTTAGGAGTTATGTGGCACCCAGAAAGAGAAAATAATATGAAAAAATTCAATAAAATTATTAGTTATTTAACTATAAAAAATAATCGATCTATTTAAACTTTCTTAAGATATTTTTAATTGAATTTTGTCTAGTATTAATTTTTTTTGGTTTATTTAATTTGAAATTACTTATTTTCTTAATTTTACAAATACCTGTTCCCTGGAAATTAAATTCCACGTGCATATTTTCCATATTATTAAAATAAATTTCTAAAATAATATTAAATGTCTCTAAATTATTTATTTCAGCATAGAATCTATTTTTATCTGAATTTTTTAGGTATGGTAACCAACTTATATCATCAATGAAAAAACAATGATTTATTTCTAAATAATCATAATAGCTATAAATGATTTTTTCAACATGCTTTGCTTCATGGACTGTATCTAATAAAATTAAATGAAATTTTTCTGGAATTTTTTTTTTTATTAAAGAAAAATTATCATCTCTTGAAAGAATAAAAGTCCAGTTTAAGTCATTAAATTTATGACTGTAGTTTACATTGTCTATTGAAAATAATTTACAGTTATTTTCTTTTGAGTATTCCAAAAATAATTCAGTAGAAATAGCTTGCTTACTAACTCCAAACTCAAGAATATTTGAATTCTTAATTTTTTTTAATTCAGGCAAAATAAAACTTATCAGTTTTGAATGATGTCTTGATCTATAATTATATTCATTAATAAATTTTTCAAAATTACTCATAATGCGTTTTTAAAGTTGTTAAGAGGTATCTATTTCTATATACCCTGCACTTTTCTGATTAATATCATTTGAATAATTTTACATATTAACTAAATTAATTAATGTAAAGAAATTTATGACATTGAAAAAAAAATTTTTTTATTGGTCGCCATGCCTCAATCCTGTTGGGACTGTAAAATCTACTTTAAATTCAGCTATCGCATTATCTAAATATAGCCGTGATTATGAAGTTGTTTTAATAAATGTCTGCGGGGAATGGGATAATTATAGAAAAATTTTAAATAAGAATTCTATAGAACTTATCGATTTAACTTATAATTATTTTAAATTTTTACCTAAAACTGGCTATATTGGTAGTCGAATATCTTATATAATAATTTTCCTGGTTTCTTTTTTTCCATTGCTATTTCTATTGAAAAAAGAAAAACCCAATACTATTATTTTACATTTGATTACATCTTTGCCATTAACATTATTGTCTTTTTTTAATTTAAAAAATAATTTTATTTTACGAATTTCAGGTTATCCAAAACTAAATATTTTAAGAAAATTTCTTTGGAAAATAAATGCTAGTAAATTAAACTCAATTACTTGCCCAACAATAGAGCTTAAAACACAGTTAGAAAAAAAAAAAATTTTTAACAATAAAAAAGTTTTCTATTTACCTGATGCTATAATTAATCTTAAAGAATATTCAAACAATACAAATAAAGAAACTACTAAGTTGAATTTTGCTTTAAATAAGAAAATTATTTTATCTGCTGGAAGACTAACAAAGCAAAAAAATTTTATTTATTTAATAAATGAATTCGAAAATTTTTACAGATTTAATAAAAATTTTATTCTTGTAATTTTGGGTGATGGAGAAGATAGAAAATTATTAGAGAATACTATTAAAGAAAAAAAACTTGAGGAAAGTATTTTTATGCTTGGCTATAGAAACGATATATATAATATAATGAGAAAAAGTGATGTTTTTGTTTTAAGTTCATTATGGGAAGAAATGGGCTTTGTTATTGTAGAGGCAGCGATGAATAACTTGTATGTAATATCTAGTGATTGTCCAAATGGTCCGAGAGAGTTTTTAAATAATGGAAGAAATGGTATTTTATTTAACAGTAACAAAAAAAATTCATTAAAAGAAAGTTTAGAAAAATTTGTTAAAATGACAAATGAGGAAAAATTTAAAAATAAAGTGCAACTTAAAAAAAATGCAAAAAAATTTACAAAATTTAGACATTTTTTAAAATTGGTGAATATTCTTGATTTTAAGTATTAAGCCATCGAATTGATTAATTGAAAATATTTATCTAAATTTATTTTATAATCAAATCTATATAAAGCTTTAGTTGATTTTTTTAATAGTTTTTTACAATTTTTTTTATTACTATTAAAATAACTTATATGTTTTGCAAGATTATGGTAATTTCCAACTTTAAATAATAATCCTCCTTTTCCATTCAGCAATATTTCTTTAGGACCCGTTCTGCAATCACTAGAGATAACAAATTTTTTTAAAACTAGTGCTTCGAGCAAAACATTCGGTAAGCCCTCATATTTAGATGAAAGTACAAATAAGTCTGATTGTTTTATCAATGGGAATGGGTTTTTTACAAAATCCACTATTTTTACTTTTTTTCCTAAATTATTTAATTTAATAAAATTTAATAATTTTTCTTTTAATACACCTCTTCCAATAATTACCATTTCAAAATTTATTTGTTCTTTTATCATATTTAAAGCTTTTAAAATCGTAATCTGGTTTTTTTGTTCAGTGAATCTGCCAATATTAACTATTTTTAACTTGCCATTACCAAATATATTTTTTGATTTTAGTTTTGATTTTTTAACAATTTCCGAAAAATTTAAAGGATTATAAATGCAAACTGATTCTAAGTTTAATTCTTTTTTTAAATCTTTTTTAAATTCCAAACTATTTACTATTATTTTATTAGAAAGATTTAAAAAAAATTTGAATAAAATTTTTTTTATAAAATTTTTTGACCAACCAATTGGAGCTGTGTTAGATCTTGTTATAACTTTTACAAAAAAAATTTTACATATCAATATACAGTAAATATTTGCCTGGAAAGCAAAAACAATAACATTTCTGCTTTTTAAAAGTAATTTAATTAAAAGAAAAATAGAAAGAATATATTTAATTTTTCTATTGAGGTTATCCCAAAAATCTGAGCGAAGAGATATAAAATTTATCGATCTATGAAATTTTTTTTTATATTTTTTTGATATTGAAATTAACGATAAACTTTCAACCCTTGTTGCTAAATAGTTTGTAACTATAAAAAGATTCTTTTCAACTCCCCCTCCTTCGATTGAAGGCATAAAAATTACAATTTTTTTATTAAGAGTTTTAGTTTTTATATTTTTGCCCATCTAATTACAGAGTTTACAATTTTATTAAAAGATATTTTTGGGGCTATATTATGATACAATTTTAATTTTTTGATATTTGCCTTAGTAATAAATAATTCTTTGTTATTTAATTCTTTGATTTTATAAATTACTTTTTTTTTAACTTTTTTTTCAATTTGAACTAATAAATCCATTAAACTGTGAGATTTTCCACTTCCAACATTAATTAGCACAAATTTTTTTTTAAATTTTGACTTTGCAAAAAACCAAACTATTTTTACTACATCCCAGACATGAACATAATCTCTTTCTGGAAATAAATTAATTTTTTTTTCTTTCTTACAAAATAATTTTATTTTTTTTTTATTTTTTAACGACAAAGCTATTATTGGAAATATTCTTAAATTATCGTTATTTTTAAGCTTAAAGTTAAATGATGAAATATATCCCGCAACATTAAATAATCTTAATATAATTAGTTGATCAAATTTGTATTTAGTTTTTTTTAATAAATATTTTTCAATTGATAATTTAGTTTTTCCATAATGATTTTTTGGTTTAGTTGCATCTATTTCTTTAAAACTTATGTTATTTTTTTTTTCATAATATACATTTGAAGAAGACAAAAAAATAAATTTTTTTATTTTTGCATTTTTACAAGTACTAATAAATTTTTTTGTTTTATAAACATTGTTTAGTGTATAAATTTCTTTTTTTCTTTCCGATTCTACCGGAAAAGAATATGCCGCCGCATGTATTACTGTATCAATTTTTTTTTTTAGAATTATGTTAAAAACTTTTTTGCTATTACCAATATCCATTTTAGTAAAATTTTTAGATATATTTTTTTTTGAACCTCTTGAAAGGTTATCAATTGAATAATAACCTATGCCCAATCTATCTAGATAATGGCATATATGTGACCCAATATATCCAGCTGAACCTGTAACTAAAATCATAAGTTAAATAATTAGAAATTTCTATACTTTATAACTTCAATTTAATAAATTAAAAAATACTAATTATAAATTGCTAAAAGATCAAAATTACAAAATTTAGCTGGAAATTTGTTAAAAAATAATGATTCTAGAGATTGAATACAACTTTTTGAAAATTTTAAATTTAAATAAATAATGATTTCAGTAATTTTAACTTATTATAAAAAAAAAAAATTTATCAAAAAATGTTTAGAATCAATCACTAATCAAACCTATAGAAACTTTGAAATCATATTAGTTTATGATGATGATGACAAAGAAGATCTAAAATATATTAAAAAAATTTCAAATAAAATTTCAAAATTAAAAATAATTGTTAATAAAAAAAATATAGGAGTAGCAAAATCAAGAAATGTTGCTTTAAAAAACTCTAATGGTAAATATATAGCCTTTTTAGACTGCGATGATTATTGGAAAAAAAATAAATTAAAAGAGCAAATTAAAATTATGATAAATAAAAAACTTTTATTTACACATACATCCTATTTGATCGTTGATGAAAATGAGAGAAAATTAGGAAAATCTGAGGTCAAGAATACATTAAGTTACGATGATCTTTTAAAATCATGTGATATTGGTTTATCTACAGTAATTTTTCATAGAAAACTCTTAAAAATTGCCAATTTTCCTATTATTAAAACAAAAGAAGATTATGCTTTGTGGCTAATTTTTGCCAGAAATAATATTAATATAGCTGGTATTAATAAATATTACTCAAGCTGGAGACAAAGTAAAAATTCACTATCATCAAGTATAATTTTAAAATTTGTTAATGGATTTAAAGTTTATTATAAGTATGAAAAAAAGAATATTTTTTTGTCTTTATTGTTTACAGCTAGACTGGCAATTTATTATGTAAACAAAAAATGCATGCAAATAATAAATTTAAATAAATGAAAAAAAGAAAAAAAGCACTTATTACTGGAATAACTGGACAAGATGGATCTTATTTAGCTGAACTTCTTTTAAAAAAAAATTATATTGTTCATGGAATAAAAAGAAAATCATCTTCTTTTAATACCGAAAGAGTTGACCATCTCTATATTGATCCACATTTTTCTACTAATTTTTATCTTCACTATGGTGATCTTACAGATTCAAATAGTGTTTTTAATTTAATATCAAAAATTAAACCAGATGAAATTTATAATTTAGGAGCACAAAGTCATGTAGGTGTTTCTTTTGAAAATCCTGAATATACATCAGAAGTGACAGGCCTTGGTACATTAAGAGTGCTCGAAGCTATGAGATTTTTAAATTTAAAAAAGTGTAAGTTTTATCAAGCAAGCACATCAGAATTATTTGGAAAGACATTTGGGAAAAAAATATTTGATGAAAAATCAAAATTTTATCCGCAATCACCATATGGGGCATCGAAATTGTTTGCTCATTGGATTACTCAAATATATAGAGATTCATATGATATGTTTGCTTGTAATGGCATTTTGTTTAATCATGAAAGTCCAAGAAGAGGAGAAACGTTTGTTACAAAAAAAATTACCAGATTTTTAACAAGATATATTTTTGGATTAGAAAAACTTTTATACTTAGGAAATATTAATGCAAAAAGAGACTGGGGACATGCTAAAGATTATGTTGAAATGCAATGGAGAATATTACAGCAAAAAAAGGCTGAAGATTATATAATTGCAACAGGAAAAGCTTATAGCGTAAAACAATTTATAAATGAGGCTTGTAAACATTTAAAGATCAAAATTCTATGGACAGGAAAAGGTGAAAATGAAAAATGCTATCATTTATTAAATGGTAAGAAAAAGTTATTTATTAAAGTAGATAAAAAATATTTTAGACCTTTAGATATAAATTATTTAAGAGGGAATCCTAAAAAAGCATATAAAAAATTAAAATTTAAACCTAAATATAATTTTCATAAGTTGATTAAAACAATGATCGATCATGATTTGAATGAAGCGAAAAAGGAAAAAATTCTTATCGAAAATCAATGATCAAAAAAAATTCAAAAATTTATATAGCTGGCCATAATGGAATGGTTGGATCAGCTATAAAAAGAAAATTAATTGAAAAAGGGTATACAAATTTATTAACTATTAATAAAAAAAAATTAGATTTGATTAATCAAAGGAAAACTTTAAATTTTTTAAAAACTAATAAACCAGACTTAGTTATTTTAGCAGCAGCAAGAGTAGGGGGTATAATTTCCAATAGTAAGAATAAAGATAAGTTTCTTTATGAAAACTTACAGATACAAAATAATGTTATACATGGATCATATCTGGCTGGTGTAAAAAATTTTTTTTTTCTTGGTTCGAGCTGTATTTATCCAAAATACTGCAAACAACCCATGAAAGAAAAATACTTGCTTACAGGACCTCTTGAAGAAAGCAATGATGCTTACTCCATAGCAAAAATAGCAGGATTAAAAATGTGCGAAAATTATAATAAATTTTTAAAATTAAATTATAAAAGTTTTATGCCACCAAATATGTATGGTCCAAAAGATAATTATGATCTAAATAACTCACATTTTTATCCAGCTTTACTAAGAAAAATTTTTACCGCAAAAATTAAAAAAAGAAATACCCTAGAAGTCTGGGGTAGCGGAAAAGCAAAAAGAGAATTGATGTTCGTAGAAGATTTTGCAGACTCGATAGTTTTTTTTATAGGAAAAAAAATTAAAGAACCTTATATAAATATTGGTACTGGAAAAGATTACACAATTAATTGGTATGCTAATTTTATAATGAAAAAGCTCAATATAAAATTGAAAATACGATATGATAAATCTAAGCCAGACGGTATGCCGAGAAAATGTCTAGATATTAAACTAGCAAAAAAGTATGGCTGGAAACCAAATAATGATTTTAATAAATCATTTAAAATTACTTTTAAAGATTTTTTAAATCAGACCAAAAATATTTTTAATAAAAAATTAAAAAAAAATTATATATTTTAAAATTTATAATGGATCAACTGATTAAAGCTTTAGTTATAATACCAATCAGTATTTCTATAAACTATTTATTTTCAAAATATAATATACTTATCGATGATGTAAAAAAATCTATTCACAAAAGTAATATGAACTCAATAAATAAAATTCCTCTTAGTGGAGGAATTATATTTTTAATTTCATTTTTTTTAATTAATTTTGATGCGCAAATTATAAATTTATTTTTATTTTTAATGTTATTTATTGGAATACTTTCAGATACTAATACTATAACATCTCCAATAAAAAGATTATTTTTGCAAATAATTGTAGTTGTTTCATTCATAGTATTTACAGGTACTAACGTTGAAACAACCAATTTAGATTATCTAGATATTTTTTTAGAAAACTATTTTTTTAGTATTTTTTTTACAAGTTTTTGTTTCTTAGTTTTAATTAATGGCTCTAATTTTATTGATGGAATTAATTCATTAGTTTTAGGTTATTATACAATTGTTATAATAGTTTTAATTTATATTTCTAACAACGCTAATTTAAGTTTAAATTTTAATTTATTAAGTAATTTGGTTTTCATTTTTTTTATAATGTTTTTGTTTAATTTATTTGAAAAAAATTTTTTAGGTGATTCCGGTTCTTATTGCATCTCTTTTTTAGTTGGATATTTATGTATAAACTTTGCTATTCAAAATCCCCAAGTTTCTCCTTTTTTTATAGCTTTAATTTTGTGGTACCCAGCTTGGGAGAATTTATTTTCAATTTTGAGAAGATTAAAAAAAAATTTTATTACTACTGAACCTGATAAAATGCATTTGCATCATATAATATTTTTATTTTTAAAAGAAAAAATTCATTTGAAAAAAATATATACAAACTCCTTAACAGGGATTCTAATAAATACATTTAATTTATTAATTTTCTTAATTGGATCTAAATTTTATAAAGAAACAAATATACTAGTTTTACTTACATTATTTAGTGTTTTAACCTATATAGGTGTTTACAAACTTCTTAGCCAGAAGTAGTCAAAAATTAATTATGCAAAATATTATAATTATTAAATTTCGAGTTTTTAATTTAGTGGATATTATAATTTAATGGAATATTTTTCGATTTTTAAACACTATATACTAAAAGTTCTTTATATAATTTTTTTAAAAAAAAAAAATAAAATAAGAATAATCAAAAGAGATGACATTTATTGGAAAATTAATATTAACGATGTTATTGGAAGTAGTTTATTTTTTTTTGGCTATTTTGAAAAAAAAAATATAAATTTTTTTAAAAATTATATTTCAAAAAATACTTGCCTGATCGATATTGGTGCTAATATTGGTGCTTTTGCAATACCTTTCTACTTTGCTTTCAAAAATAAAATTTCAAAAACTTATGCCATAGAACCTGATAAAAAAAATTATTTTTTATTAAGAGAAAATTTAAAGTTAAACAAAATTGATAAAAAAATAAAAACTTTAAATTACATAATTTCCTATAAAAATAAAGTTAATAAAGTTTATAGTCACTATCCAATATTATCAAATTCAAATAAAGGAAAACTATTTTTTAGAGAGGGAAAAGTAAATAATGTTAAAAAAAAAAGCCTAGATGAATTTAATTTTAATAATAAAATTAATTATGTATTAAAAATCGATGTAGATGGAAATGAATATCATGTGATAAAAGGTGCACAAAGATTTATCAGAAAGCATAAACCATTAATTTTAATTGAAATTTCAAAATCTTTGATTTCGAAAATACAATTTGAATCTTTAATAGATGTTTTAGAAAAATGTAATTATAAAATTATAATGTTTAAATTTTTTAAATTTTCGCCAAAAATTTTAAAGTTTGATCCAAGGAATCTTGGTATAGATTATTTTTTCATACATAAAAATTATAAGAAAAAAATATAAAAATTATTTATTTTTTCTAAATTTAAATAAATTAAAATACTCCATTAAAATTATCCATCCGTCACGTAATGCATTTACTTTTTTTTGCCCCGCAATTCTTTTTCTTTCGTATGAAGGTAGGCATGAGTATTTATGATTATAAAATTTTACCAATATTGGAATTTCAATACAAATTCCAAAGCTTTTATTTGATAGACCTAAATTTTTTGCTAGATCTGTTTTTCCACAAATATAAGTAAATAAAATGTCTGAAATATTTAGGCGATATAAGAGATTTCCAAGGAAAGTAAATAAAAAATTTCCAAATGAAGTAACCCAAGTATCATCATCGGTCCCAGAGTTTTTCATATATCTAGAAGCAAACACAAAATCTTCACCAGCCTCCAATCTATTTAACATTTCTTGTAAATCTTTTGGATTAAAAGATCCATCCGCATTGAAAATACAAAAATACTTTGTACCAACACTATTAATACCTTCAATTAATGCGTTTCCATAACCTGTAACTTTTTGTTCTACAATAGTACATTTAAAATTTTCAATTGATTTTATTGTTCCCGAATCTGTTGGATCAACTATAATTGTCTTATTACAATCAAATTTTTCTAATTCAGAAAGTACAATAGGCAAAGATTCAGACTCATTTTTTGCTGGTATAATTAATGTTAAATCTTTCATAATATTTATCTTATGAATTGTTAAATTATTTTACTTCAAGAGTAACTTTTTTATTTATTTATTTATTTTGGTAAGTTAACAGTATATTTTAATTTGTCATGATATTACTTCCAACCTTTTTAATAATAATTACTTTTTCTGTTATAGGATATGGAATAATTTATAGCTATATTGTAGATAAAGAATATCTAAATCAAAATATCGGAGTTATAGGACTTGTAGGATGTTTTTTCTTAATTTTTATATCATATCTAACAAATATTTTTACAAGCCATGGCTATTTCCATAATATTATTATATTAACAATAGGTCTATTTAGTTCATTTTTTTATTTTATAGTAATAAAAAAAAGTTATAAAAATTTTTTTAAAAATCAAAAAATAATTTTATTTATATTTTTCGCTTTATTGATAGGAATTTTTTTACACAAGTCTCATGATGACTTTCCCTCTTATCATCTTCCATATACTGTTAATTTAGTTGAAAATAAACTGGTATACGGGCTTGGAAATTTTAACCATGGTTTTAGAACTCCCTCTTCTTTATTCTACTTAAGTTCATTATTTTTTTTACCTGTAATAAATTATTTTTCTTTCCATTTTAGTGCATTTATTATTATGTTTTTTTCAAATATAATTTTTGTATTAAATATAATTAAGTTTTCTAAAAATAATTTTCTAAAATTTCTATGTTTATTCTTTTTCATATTTATAAATATTGTTTTTTATAGATTTGCAGAACATGGAACAGATAGATCTGGACAAATAATTGTTCTATTACTAATTGTATACGTTCTAAAAATCATTAATGATAAAAAAATAGTCAGCAACAATGTAAATTTTATTTTGGTTCTTTTAGCTATAATGTTTACTTTAAAAACTTACTTTTTAATTTATATCATTATTCTCATACCTATTTATTTTAAAATTAAATCTAAATTAAAAATTAAAGAATTATTTTTTAATAAACAAATGATTATTTTAATTTTAACAGGTATTTTTGTATTACATGTTAATTTTGCAAATACTGGTTGTTTAATTTATCCAATAAAAAAATTATGCTTTTCTAAATATAGTTGGTCTATGAGTGATCAAGAAGTAAATAGAATGAGTAAACACTTTGAAATTTGGTCGAAAGCTGGCCATACACCAAATTCAAGAGTTGAAAATCCAAAAGAGTATATTAAAGGATTTAACTGGGTCAGTGGATGGACTAAGAATTATTTTTTTAACAAAGTTTCAGACACATTGCTTGGGGTAATCGCTATTTTTATATTTGTATTTTTATTTTTTCTTAAAAATAAATGGAAATCCACAAAGGAGGAGAAATTTTCATATGTAAATTTATATATTCCAATTATTTTTATATTTCTGTATTGGTTTTTTTACCATCCAGCCTTAAGATATGGGGGATTCTGTATATTAGCTGCAATTATATTTATTCCAATAAGTAGCATTTTAAGCAAAAAAAAATTAAATTTTGCTGATAAAAGAAAATTTATTTTTTTATTAATAATTGGTGCACTGGTATTTAATATTAGAAATATAAATAGAATTGAAAAAGAGATTACCAGATATGACTATAATATATTAAATAATGCATATTACTTTTTACCTAAAGCCAAATATAATAAAATACAGCTAGAAGAAAGTATAATATTGAACAAGCCAATTCATGGAGCATGTTGGAACATCAAAAGTCCATGCACTCATAGGCCGGATATAGAGGTAAAAAAAAAATATAGTTATTTAATATATTTAAACGTGAAAAAATGAATAAAATTTTACAACTTTTATTAAATCTAATCGATTCTAAACATAAAAGAAATATTTATAGAAACTTGCAAAAAATATTTGGAAAAAAAATTGATATTGTATTTGATATTGGAGGTCACAAGGGAGAAACGTCATTAGACTTGTTAAAAAGATTTGAAATTAAAAAAATATTTATTTTTGAACCAGTTTTGGAAAGTTTTGAAAAAATGTCTAGCAATTTAAAAAAATATGAAAAAAGATGTCAAATAAAAAAATTTAACTTTGCATTAGGAGGTCAAACTAAGGAAATTCATATAAATAAAACAGCCGAAAGTTCTTCTTCTACAATTAATCAAATAAATATTCAATCAGAGTATTATAAAAGAAAAAATAAAATATTAAAATTTTTTTTTAAAAATAAAGACTTTCAATCTAAAGAAAAAATTAAAATAAAAAAAACCTCAGATTTTTTTCAAGAAAATTCTATTTTAGAAATAGATTTAATGAAAATAGATACAGAAGGTTATGAATATTTTATACTTGAAGATTTAAATGATAAGATTAAAAAAATTAAAGCAGTTTATTTTGAGCATCATTATGATTTTATGATAGTAAAAAATTACACATTTTCTGAAATGCACTCATTATTAACTAAAAATGGCTTTATAAAATTTTATAAATCAAGAATGCCACTTAGAAAAACTTTTGATTATATATATATAAATAAAGAATTTTTTAATGATAAAATTTAGTATTATTATTAATTCTCATAATCAAAATAATTATTTAGAAAGGTGTATTCTTTCAGTTTTAAATCAAGATATTAATGAAAAGTTTGAAATAATAATTTCCGACACTTCTGATAAAAAGTATTATGAATTAGAAGAAAATTTCAAAAAGTATGAAAATATTAAATTTCTTTTTTTAGAAAGTATCTATAAATATCCAACACAAGACCAATTATATAAAATTGAAACAGCTGCAAAATATTGTTCTGGAGACTATATTTGTCTAATAGACGGAGATGATTTTTTTTTCAAAAAAAAATTAAATCTTATTAGTATTGAGCTAGAAAGTTTTAAATATTGTTGCATTCAAGACTTACCAATGATTTATAATGAGTCGTCGAAGAAATCAAAAAAATTAAATAATTTAAGTGGGTATTATAAAAATTTAAGCATATATAGAAATTTAGTTAACAATTGGCCCTTGGTACACTCAACAAGTTGTTTAACAATAAAAAAAGATATTCTTTTAAATTTTTTTAAGGATGCAAAACCATTTAATTATAAGTATTTAGCAATTGATATATTATTAGTTATATATTGCCAAATATTTTATAACTTTAAAAATTTAAATTCTTACCTTACCTATAAAAGTGAAGGTATAAAAAATTTAGACAAAACATTTAGTAACGTTTCAAGCAAAAGCTATTGGAAAAGACGCCAAGAACAACATAAATATTATATAAATATATCTAACAAAAAAAAAATATTTAAAGGAATTGATTATTATTTAACAAATATTATATGTTATTTATTTAAAATATTTAATTAATTCATAATATATATTTTGTTTGATTATTTTAATTAAAAAACTAAACATGACCGCAACCAATAAAATTATCAAGTGAAAAAAAAATACATAGTAGTAACTGGTGGAGCAGGATTTGTAGGTTCTAATTTAATTGAAAGTTTTTTAAAAAAAACAAAACTAAATATTATTAGTATCGACAATTATTCCAGTGGAAGTAAATCAAACCACATAAACAATTCAAGAGTTAGATACTTAAAAAAACATACTAAAGATATAAAATTTTTTTTAGATAAATATAAAAAAAATATTAATTCACTATTTCATTTTGGAGAATTTTCTAGAATTTATCAAAGTTTTAATAAGTTTGATCAGTGTTTTCAGTCAAATTCTATTGGCACAAGAGAAGTGTTTAAATTTTGTTTAGATAATAAAATTAAAATAATTTATTCAGCAACATCAGCAAGTGTAGGCAATAATGGAAAAGATAAAAACTTATCCCCATACGCTTTCACTAAATCAAAAAATTTAGAACTGTTGGAAAATTTAAAAAAATGGTTTGGTCTTAAATATGAGGTTATTTATTTTTATAATGTATATGGGCCAAGACATATTCGTCATGGAGATATGGCGACTGTAATTGGAATATTTGAAAAATTATATAAGAATAAAAAGGCCTTAACTGTCGTTAAACCTGGCACACAGTCTAGAAGATTTACACATGTTAAAGATACAATTGAGGTATGTTATGAAGCTTGGAAAAGAAATAAATGTTGGCATTATAGTATTTCAAACAAAAAAAGTTACTCAATAAATCAAGTTGCAAAGTTATTTAATTCTAAAATAAAATATTTACCAGTTAGAGCAGGTGAAAGATATGCTTCAGCATTAGCCAATTTATCATTCTCCAACAAAGTTCATAAACGTTATGGAAAGATTCAACTAAAAGATTACATCAAGTCATTTTTAAAAATAAATAAATAAATATTTCAATAAATATTTTTTTATTTTAAATTTAATTATATCTGTGGCTAAATAACTCAATTAAATCTTTGATAATTAAAGTTTACAAAAATAAAAATTTCTATATAAGTTCCTTGCCTGGTGATTATTGCGAAAGGGTAATACCCGATCCCATTCCGAACTCGGAAGTCAAGCCTTTCTGCGCCGATGGTACTTTGTCTTAAGACACGGAA
>MDTG01356172.1_pt1 | contig 17082 bp, 18 predicted proteins | sample 811421 | NCBI WGS metagenome assembly MDTG01 (sample SAMN05326645, study PRJNA326480) | marine metagenome | isolation source: seawater | place: Pacific Ocean: South East | collected 2011
ACTTACCTTTTAATGACTAAGGCTCTGGATTATTTTGATCCAATTAATGAAGAAAGTTTTAAATCTAAAATGATATCTTCAGAATCAAAGTTTTTAGTTATATCTTTTACATCTGACTGGAGATTTCCTCCTAGTAGATCAAAAGAGATTGTGAAGACATTGATAAATTATAATAAGGATGTTTCTTACGCATGCATAGATTCAGATGGCGGACATGATGCTTTTCATATGAAGAATAAGCATTATTTTGAAGTAATAAAATCTTATATAAGGGCTAATAGCAATGGCTAGAAAAGACTTTAATTTAATATCTGATTGGGTTGAGTCAAATTCAAATGTACTTGATCTTGGATGTGGTGATGGTAGCTTACTTAAGATTCTAATTGAAAAAAGAAATATTAGAGGTTATGGCATAGATACATCAGTAGATAAAATTATTAAATCTCTTAATAATGAAGTAAATGTAATTAATGATGATATTAATAATAAACTAGATTATTTTTCGGATAACAGTTTTGATTATGTGATTCTGGCTCAATCTCTTCAGGTTGTTAATAATCCTGTGGACTTGATAAATGAAATGCTTAGAGTAGGAAAAGAGGCTATAATATCATTTCCTAACATGGGGCATTGGAAATCTAGACTGTATTTGTTTCTAAAAGGAAAAATGCCTGTTACAAGTGATCTGCCGCATAGCTGGTATTCAACTCCGAATATCCACTTATGCACCATTAGAGATTTTAAAGAAATGTGTCATAAGAATAATTTTACAATTTTAGATGAGGTAATTAGTAACAGCAGAGACGAAAGAATTTCATCCAACTATTTGAGTAATCTTACAGGAGCATCTGCTATTTTTAGAATTAAGTGATTCTAGCATTTTTTAAGGAAATGAAATCCTTATGCTTGACATAAATAAGTTCAGATACTTTTCTGATAGTATAATCTTCGTATTTATCGATCTTAGAGTCTGTGAGAGCTATATCCCACATAAAACCTATAATAATTAACTTTTCCTCATATGAGCACTCAGTATTTATGATATCTGTCCATTCGAAAAGAGATGTCATAGTATTGTGCTTATCATCGCTAATAGAGAATATATGATCTAATTCTTGATCTGTAAGATTGAATCTATTTTGTACTAGATTTTTTATGTTCTCCTGCTCAGCTGTATCAAAATCATCATCACTTTTTGACACTTCAATAAGTAGTATACACGTAGCCAGCTGAAGTTTATGGACATCATTATCATTTACACTTGAAGATATTTCAGATTTACTAAGAAGTTTATCGAGTAAACCCAATTTTAATTAAAGGTTTGCTTAAGTGAATATTGCCCACTGTTGTCATATTCATAAAAAAATATATCTACAAATGGATGATCAACGGGATCAATATTATGGTCGGATGATAAATTAGATTCTGCGACGTACGTTTCATTGCCTTGTCCATGGACAAGAACATGATACCAGGGCTTATTCTTGTCAGGTTTAGATTTGGCAACTGACTCGTACCACTCGTCAGTACCCTGAAAATTAGGGTCAGCATCTACAATTACCCCTCTATATTTAAATTTTGAGTGATAAACAATTTGACCAAGGCTAAATTTTGCGTTTTTTGGTAGAAAATCTGACATAACTTATTATATTGACTTATTGAGAAATTATCAATTTATGGTTGATAAAATATCATTTATATAAGAATGTTACATTTACCCTACGATCTTCATAGGAATCACGAAAATGCAATTCATCAGTCACATGATAAAGATTAGAGTTAAATATTATAGCCCTATTAGCTTTGTATGAAATTCTAAGTGAGTCTGTGTTTTTAACCTCTTTAAACATTTTATCCATTGATGAAATAGAATTATAGTCTTGAAAATCTGAGCCTGAGGGAGGGGTACGCTTCCATATAATCATACCTCCTGTTTCTGAGTTTAAATTTGATGAATCATCAGTTACCCAGAAATTTACATTAATTTTTGCATCATCTGCATGTATACCTATTCCCTCTCTTTTGGAGTCATATTTGAATGCCCAAGCCTGTGATAGGTCATAGTCCATGAATATTTTTTTAAATGATTTTTTTAAATCTTGGCTAAACTCTAATAAAGCTTTGTTTGCCATTCCTTTTCCCAAAAAGGCACCAATATACCCTCTACTGTATGGATATTTGAATATATTTGCGCATCTAAAAAAAATATTTAACTCATTTAAGAATGATTCAGTTAAGAAATTATCTATAACTACTATTTCTGGATCAGAGTTAATATACTTATTCTCAATTTCTGTGAATTTAAGTTCTTTATTGATATAGTTTTTTTGTATCTTTGGTGGTTTGTTATATTTTATAGTATGAAGAGATGAAATAAATTTATAATCTTCGTCATTATACTCAGTAATACTTTTTGAATTAACATTATTTAGATTATTATAATATTCTTGAGATATTTTCATATTTCTTATTCCATCTTTATCAGAATCAATATGAGTAATTTGTTCATATTCATGTTTTACAAAAGACTTAATAATATTTTTGTTTTCTAATTTTTTAAGAGTATCTACCGATGGAATGCTATTAGAATAATGTTTCTCAGAATCCTTAAATAAATTTAATGCTTTTATTATTTCTCCAAGGTGGAAATACCTCAGGGCACATTTAGCTTTTACACCTAGCGACTGAGACTCGCTTAATATCAACAGATGCCTCTTATATTTTTTTATGTCATCATCATTCTTTTCTTTTTTTATTTTTATGTAGAATATATCTAATATTTTTAATCTCATGTCTTCGGTTTGTAGCGAGAGATTGATAGCTTTTTCAAGTATATCGATTGCATTTTTATATTCATTTTTAGACAAATAGCAATTTGAAAGATTTTTATATGTATTAGCAAAATATTTATCTTTTTTTAATGCATCTAATAGCAATTGCTCACACTCAGTATACGCTTGAAGATTTCTCAACGCGATCGCATGATTATTTAGCAATTCACAAGTAGGATGACCCGAATTATGAGCATTAGAAAAATATGTAACTGCTTTAGCATATTCCTTATTTTGTGACAGAATTAGACCATGTAGATGATTCGCATCATAATTGTCTGAATCATGTTTGAGAATTTCTAAATAAATCTTGTCAGCCTCGGAAAGCTGTCCGAGTCTATGCATCTCAAGAGCTTTTGCTAACATTTGTTTTTTTATATTATTTTTCATAATTTGTGGCCAGGGACAGAATCGAACTGCCGACACGAGGATTTTCAGTCCACTGCTCTACCGACTGAGCTACCTGGCCATATCTTATTTTTCTGGAACAAAACCCTGAGGTGCTTGTGATCCGTCACCAAAAAAGAACTTTTCCATTTCTTCCTCTAAAAAAGTACGTGCTTTGGGATCAACTGGTGTAAGTCTCATCTCATTTATTAGCATTGTCTGATGATTAACCCAAAGTTCCCATGCATCTTTTGAAATTTCTTTTTGTATTTTTTTCCCTAACTCACCTGGATATGGTAAATAGTCTAGTGCTTCAGCTTCTTTTTTTAATTTTTTACACATAACTGTTTTCATATTCTGACCTATATATATCTAATATTTTATGCTGATACCTGGGCATCCCTACTTTTATGTCTGATAGATTATACCAATTATCACTTGATAAACTAACTTTTTTGCATTTTTTCAAAAAATAAAATTCCGTATTTATTTTTATTTTTTTGTTAGTAACTCTATGATCTATAGAAATGGTTAGGTGAGGTTTCGAAAAAGTAATATTGTTACTATTTTCCCATTTCATTTTGTCATTCTTTATCATAAAGAAAGGGCTTGAGTATAAGCCATGCCAAAGTTTACCTTTAATAATTTTTTCTAGATAGATTTCATTATCATTATTGATCAATACGAGAAGATTCATATCAATATTGTGTAGATTTTTTTTTGGTATCTCTTGACGTGAAACCTCTGGTTCATATAAACAACCAATTTCTTTTAATGGACATTTATGGCAACTTGGCTTAGTCCTTGTACATACCGCGGATCCTAAGTCCATCATTCCTTGATTAAAGTCTGCAGTTTTTTGTGAAGGAGTGACATATGTAGATTTACTCCATAGTTCTTTTTCAAGTGAACTAGTAGATTTCATATTTTTTATATCAAAAAATCTTGTTAGGATTCTCTTGATATTTCCATCGAGTATAGGCATGTTTGAGAAGCCAGAAAAAGTTGATATTGCGGAGGCTGTTGTTCTTCCGATTCCAGGTAAAGATATTATCTGATCGTACTCTCTTGGAAATTGATTATTGTATTTTTTTGAGATAATTTGTGCAGAAAGTAAGATGTTTTTCGCTCTTCTGTAATATCCCAATCCGCTCCATACACACATAAGATTATCTAGTTTTTCATTCGATAGTTTTTTCACATTAGGATATTTTTTTATGAATTTATAATAATATGGAATTACTGTTTTAACTTGCGTTTGTTGTAACATAATTTCTGATATCCAAATTTTAAAAGGATCATTAACTTTCCATGGTAAACTTTTTCTTCCATTAAGTTCGTACCACTTCAATACACTATTAGAAAAGCTCGTGCCCATAATCAAAAAGGAAGTTTAATATTAATTTCAGATTGAATTTTCTCTCTGAGTTTATCTTTAATTGATTCAACAGCTTTAGTTTTTATTTCTTCTTTAAGTTTTTGTACAATCACCTCCGAAATTTTTATATCTATATCAGGATTATTATAATTTCCTGTAATAAGAATGGGAAGTTGAGTATTGATCAAATATTTAGGAAAATACTGATTATATTTTTGTATAACCTTTTCATTTTTTTTTACAAATGTATTAGCAGATATATTGATGGTTTGCTGAGATGGATTTATTTTCCCAAAGCCATTTCCTTCAAGTAATTCAGTTTGGATATTAAGACTTTTAATATATAGATTATCATCTTCAAAATATCCATTTGCTGAAACTCTATCAATTTTAGAATATGAAGGATTTTTTATAGAATATCCTCTTCCAGAAAGTGTATTATAAGCTTTGATAATAGATTCATCAATGTTGATGCCATAGAGTTTGGAGTTTATAAGATCTAATGATTCTATATCATAGATACCATTTAAAACTTTAGATAAAGAGATCGATGCTTGGAATTTTTCTACTTCTATTAAAAGAATGTTATTTTTCTTTATCAACAATGACGAAGCCTTGACTGTCGTATTTATTCCTACATCTAAATCAAGATTACCAGCTATCTGAACATCTACATTTGCTCTTTTAGATATCTCATCTTCAAGATTTCTTTTATAGCTATTGATATCAAAAAAAATAAAGATATAAATAAAAATTATAAATATTGATAATAAAAAAAAATATGAAACTTTTTTAATCATTATCTACTCTTAAAAAATCTCCTGATTTTCCACCAGACTTATTTAATAATTTCACATCACTAATGATCATATTCCTGTCCAGGTATTTACACATATCATAAATTGTCAATAAAGATATCTCTACGCCCATGAGAGATTCTATCTCGACACCTGTTTTCCCCTCTGATCTCACTGTGACTATTGATTTTATTTTGTTATGTTTTTCATCAATTTTAAATTCGACTGATGCAGAACTTATTATAATATTGTGCGCTAAAGGAATTAGATTAGAAGTTTGCTTTATAGCATTTATTCCTGCTATTCTGGCTGTATTTAAAACATCACCTTTTCTATTTGTTTCTCCTATTACAGATGATAGTGCCATATCGTTTAATTCAATATAACCAGCTGCCTTGGCTTCTCGTTGAGTTATTTCTTTGTCACTCACATCGATCATTTGTAAGTCGCCTAATTGATTTATATGATTATTGTTCATTGTTTACTAACGTATTTAGATTACAATAGTATAGCAAATAAATTTCATTAGAGTTTTATGAAAATATTTTTAGCGACCAAAAATCAAGGAAAAATAACGGAATTTGAACAAATATTATCAAATTCAGCTGTGGATTTGGTTACATCTCATGATGTAGATATACCTGATGTTGAAGAAACGGGTTCTACTTTTGTAGAAAATGCAATCTTAAAAGCTAGAAGTGCTTCAAATTTTACAAAGATGCCATCAATAGCAGATGACTCTGGTATTGAAGTAGATTTTTTAAATGGCAGACCTGGAGTTAGGTCTGCTAGATATGCGGGCAAGGAAGCAACTAATGAGCAAAATAACTTAAAATTATTGAAAGAACTCAAAGACGTACCCGAAGAAAAAAGAACTGCATGTTACAGATGTGTAATAGTGTTTATGAGATTCATTGATGATCCTTTCCCGTTTATCGCTCAAGGTTCATGGTTTGGAAGAATTCATTATGAACAGGTCGGTTCTCAAGGCTTCGGGTATGATCCAGTATTTTTTCTACCTGAACTTAAAATGACTTCTGGCGAATTAGCGTCAAATGAAAAGCATAAAATAAGTCATCGAGGTAAAGCTTTATCAAAGTTCTCTAACTATTTTAATAATAATTTCAAGCATGATTAATAAAAAAATATACTCTTTAATAATATTTCTATTTCTAACTTCATGTGCAAAAAATCCTGTATCTGGAATGCCAGATTTTGTTACTATCACTGAGCAACAAGAAATAGGTATGGGTCGCTCATATCACAAAGAGATACTTAAAAACTATAAAGTGATAGAGGACAAAGAAATTACTAAGTATTATACAGAACTTGGAGAAAAAATAGCTCAGGCTAGTCACCGTCCTGACTTAGATTGGAAATTTACTATTATTGATGATCCAACATTAAATGCTTTCGCAACACCTGGTGGCTATGTATATATGTACAGAGGTTTATTGGCACATTTCAACTCAGAAGCGGAACTTGCAGGTGTCCTCAGTCATGAAATTGCACATATTACAGCAAGACATGCAGTAAGAGGCATGAGTACAGCTCAGGTTACAAATGTTTTAATTGGTCTTGCTGCGTCTCGAGTGCCTGGAAGTTCACTGACAAATAGTGGATTTAATTTATTAAATCAAATAGTAAATAAAGGGTATAGCAGAAAATATGAATCTGAAGCTGATGATATAGCAAAAGAATATTTGGGAAAGACAGGGTATAGTCAAGATGCGATGGCTGATTTTTTAGAGACAATGAAAAGTACGGACCAACTAGAGAAAGAAATTGCAGAAAAAGAAGGCCGGCCTGTAAGTACTGGTTATCATGGTCTATTTTCTACGCATCCATCAACGGAGGATAGAATTTTTGCCATGGAAGAGACAGAGAGTATGCAAGGTATAGAGAATAAAGATGAGTTTCTAATGATGATCGATGGCATGTCTTATGGAACAAGTGACGAAGAAGGATATGTAAGATATAATGTTTTCTATCATCCATTTTTTGCTATTAAATTCACTTTTCCAAAATTATGGAGTCTACAAAATCTTCCAGATAAATTATTACTTACAAAGAATAAATCAGAAATTATGCTTATGGCTGATAACCTCTTAAGAGACGATATTGATAATGGGTTAACTCCAAAGCAATATCTTGATCAAAATATTGATAAAACATCCTTCTTATCAACTAATATACTACTGGAAGAAAATAAGTTAGATGAAAATAAGTTAGATGGTTATACATATTTATATGAGACCAAATCGCTCATAGAAAAAAATTATACAAGATACACAGTTTTTTTTGATAATACTGGCAAAGATAATAAACCAAAAGCTTGGATATTTGTTAAAAAGTTCAGCGAAATTTCTGATGATGCTGAATCAAGTATAATTGAAAGATCATTTCAAAAAATGTCAAAAGAAGAAATCGCTAAATCAAAAGGACTAAGAATTAAGGTGATAAGGTATAAAAAAGGTATGTCATATACCGAATTAGCCAAGAATAGTCCACTTGGAAGATTTGCTGAAGGAAAGCTAAGATTACTAAATGGTCATTATCCAGAGGGTGAACCTGTTATTGGAAGTTTAATCAAAATAGTGGAGTAGATAGTGAAAGGAAATATTTTTTATGCTCAATCTGGGGGAGTTACACCTGTAATAAATGCAACAGCTGCCGGTGTGATTGATGCATATAATAAAAATAAAAAATTCTTTGGAAAACTATACATAGGTAAAAATGGCATACTTGGTGCTCTTAATGAGGATTTGATTGATATATCCAAAGAGGATAAATCTGAGATAGCATTACTAAGGAAAACGCCCGGAGGAGCTTTCGGATCTTGCAGATTAAAGCTCAATGATTACAAAAAATCTATCAAAGAATTTAACAGAATTTATGACGTCTTCAAAGAACATAATATAAAATATTTTTTTTATAATGGAGGAGGAGATTCTCAAGATACTACTTACAAACTCAGTAAATTTTTTAAGGAAAGAAATTATAAAATTATATGTATTGGCTTGCCAAAAACAATTGATAATGATTTGCCTGTCACAGATAATTGTCCTGGATTTGGATCAGTTGCAAAGTATATTGCAACTTCAACACTCGAAGCTTCACTAGATGTTAAATCTATGTCACAGACATCAACTAAGGTATTTATATTAGAGGTAATGGGAAGACATGCTGGTTGGTTGGCAGCATCTTCAGGAGTAATAAAGAATAATGAGGGAGATCCTCCACATATAATTTTATTTCCTGAGGTGATATTCAATGAAAAACTCTTTCTGAAAAAAGTGAGAGAAACAATAGATAAATATGGATATTGTGTGATTGTAGCATCAGAAGGGATTAAAAATCCTCAGAATAAGTTTCTTAGCGACAGTGGATCTAGAGACAGTTTTGGCCATGCTCAACTTGGAGGGGTTGCTCCTATATTATCAAGTATTATCACCAACAAACTTCAATGTAAGGTCCATTGGGCAGTCTCAGATTACTTACAGAGAGCTGCAAGGCATATTGGTTCAAAAGTTGACGTAGAACAGGCATATAATCTGGGTCGGAAAGCAATAACATATGCAAAAAATGATTTAGGTGATGTAATGCTAACAATACTCAGAGATAAATCCGTTGGAAAATATAAATGGACCATTGGTCATACTGATTTGAACAAAGTTGCTAATTTAGAAAAATTACTCCCAAAAAAATATATTAAAGATAATAATTTTCAAATCACAAAATCATGCAAAGACTATATTTTAAATCTTATATCAGGTGAAGATTATCCAGAATTTATAAATGGGTTTCCCAAATATGCTAATCTGAAATGTAAAACAATTAAGAGAAAATTAAAAAAATATAAATTATAATAGTTTTATATTTGGAGAGCCTTGGATATCCATTAAAGCTTCTATAAAAATTCTATCGCTGTTTAGACAAGGAATAAAATGAAATGTTTCTCCACCATGCTCAAAAAATTCCTCTTTTGACTCGCGTCCAATCTCATCTATAGTCTCGAGGCAATCTGAGGAAAAACCAGGACAAAATACATGTATATTCTTTATCCCCTCATTTGGAAGCTCCTCAAGCCTAGATGATAAATACGGCTTTATCCACTCAGCCTTACCAAATCTTGACTGAAATGCAACCTCGTATTCACCATCATCTAATCTAAGCTCTCGTGCTATTAAATTAGCGGTTTCCAAGCACTCTCTCTGATAAGGTTCATCCTCACCTATATACGATTGTGGTATCCCATGGAATGAAAAAAGAAGCTTATCTGGTTTTCCCATTTCTTCCCGTTCTGATTTAATTTTAGATGCACAAGCTTTAATATATAAATCATTCTTATGAAAACTATCAATAGCATTGATAGTAATACCTTTGAAGAAAACTTTATCTTTTTTTATGATAGTTTTTATTAATTCAAAAATTGATAATGTGGTAGTTGTAGAATATTGAGGGAACATCGGTAAGATTGTTATATTCTTGATTCCTCCTTCAATTGTTTTATATAATATTTTTTTGATGGAGGGGTTTCCATACCTCATTGCTGCATCAAACTTTATATCTATTTTTAATTCTCTAGCCAGATCTCTGAGGTGTCCTGTTTGAGCATAAGTATGAAACAATAATGGTGAACCCCATTTCGTCCACACTCTGCGATATAATTCCGCACTTTTTTTGGGTCTAGTTCTTAATATCACAAGATTTAATAGAATTAACCAAAATAGTCTTGGTAATCGGATAACATACTTATCAGATAAAAATTCCTTTAAATAAGTCCTGACTTCTTTTTCATATGGCTTATCTGGCGTCCCTAGATTAACCAAGATGGTTGTTTTAGACATTTATTACCCTGTTTTATATCTCTTTCTTATTAAGCTTGTTTTAGGCACATGAGACAACAAAAAATCCATTTGGTCAGCGAGTATAGTTCTTCCTCTTAATATCAAATACTCAATTCTTGAGGGGACAAAAGGTACGGCTAGTAAATCCATACCTGATTCTTCGAGACTCTTATTTCCCTTATGATTGTTGCATCTTTTACATGCTGTAACAGTATTCATCCATGTATCTTGACCGCCTCTTGATAGTGGCATGATATGATCTCTTGAAAGGCCTTTAAGCGAAAAGGATTGACCGCAATATAGACATGTACTTGCGTCACGCTTGAATAAAGTAGTATTGGTTAGTGGAGGCGTATAGTCTAAGTACGACACCTTACTATAATTTTTTGTTGCTACTATTGAGTTTAGTACTATTTTACTTTGGTTTCCGGTAATTTTGTTAGAACCGCCCCTTATTATTAGAGAACTATTGCCACATTCATATGTTACCTGATCATTGCAATATAGTCTTACCGCTGTTTGGTATGTAATCCATCCTATTGGCAGTCCAGCATAATTCAGCCTGAGGATCTGTCTAGTTATGTCCATATATTCAACATTTTACATCAAAAAATGGCATAAAAATTTTAAATTTATCAATTTTCAATACAATAATCGCACCAAACAATAGCATTTTTCAACAGATGATAATCTCTAAATGAGAATCATTATTATCATACGTTTATGATGATTTACATAATAAGTTCTAATTATATACCTTGTAAATATATGATTTATATGGATAAACATTATTTGCATATATTTTGTACAATCTGTGAAACCATATACATCATTGGGCTTATAGGAAATAAACAAAGATTTATTCACAGAATTTTCCACAGATTTTGTGGATAAATTCAGAGCCTATATAAACTAAAGCCTTTTAAAACATGGTTTATAATATGTGTATGCAAAATATTGTCAGTGTTGCCCTAGATGTGCCCTTATATCAATTGTTTGATTACTCAACTAGCAATATACAGCCTAAAATAGGTTGTAGAGTAAAAGTTCAATTCGGGAAATCTACTAGGATCGGCATAATAATGGAAATTAAGGAATTTACAAAAGAAGAAATAAAATACAAATTAAAAGAGGTCATAGAAGTAATAGATAATAATCCATTGTTATCCGATGAAATTATCAAAACATGTAAGTGGGCATCAAAATATTATCACTACCCATTAGGACAAGTCTTGTTCTCGGCAATGACGCCAATACATAGAAAAAACAAACCAGTACCAAAGAAGAAGATGAAAATAATTAATAAGGAATGCTCGTCAGAACTTCGCCTTAATGTAGAACAGGAATCTATTAGTGCTAATATTTTGAGAAAAATAAATAATCATAATGTTAATTTGATCAGGGGAGTAACAGGATCAGGAAAAACAGAGGTTTATTCTAAACTGGCAAAAAATTTATTAGAGAAAGATGCTCAAGTGTTGGTTATGGTTCCAGAAATTAATCTCACACCTCAGACAATTCTGAGGTTTGATAAGTATTTAGATATAGAGCCTATTGAATACCATTCAAATATGACGCCAGCACAAAAATACAGAGTATGGAAAGCCTGTACAGAAGAAAAAAAACTGATTGTAATTGGAACTAGATCATCTGTTTTTTTACCTTTTAATAACTTAAAGTTACTCATTGTAGATGAAGAACATGATCAATCCTATAAACAAACAGAAATGTTAAAATATAATGCAAGAGATATAGGAGTACTACGCACTAGAAATTTTAAATGTCCTGTTGTCTTGGGAAGCGCGACCCCTTCATTCGAAACAATTCATAATGTTAATATTAAAAAATACAAGCAACATGTTCTTACTAAAAGATACTTTAATTCAAAACTGCCTTTAATTACAATAGTCGATACTTCTATTGATAAACCGGATGAAGGTATATCAAGATCTCTTTATACTAGAATGAACGAGGAGCTTGATAGAAATAACAGAGTCATATTGTTTATAGGAAGGAGAGGATTCAGTAACAGTGTAATATGCACTGAATGTAAATCAATTATCAAATGTCCTAAATGTGATGTTTATATGACTTATCACAAAAACGTTGAAAAATTAATTTGTCATCAATGTGAATACAATCGTAAACTAGAAGATGTTAAAGATTGTTGTCATAAATGCAAATTGATACCCTTAGGAATTGGAACACAAAGAATTGAAAATAAAATAAAAGAATTATTTCCACATAAAAATGTACTAAGAGTCGATAGTGATAATATTTCATCAAATAAAGATCTTAAAGAATTTATTTCTAGTGCTAATAATGATGAAATCGATATATTTATAGGCACTCAAATGATAGTAAAAGGTCATGATTTTAATAATATATCTCTTGTAGGGATAATAAATATTGATGCTGGTTTATATAGTACTGATTTTCGGGGACTAGAGAGAACAGGTCAGCTAATCACTCAAGTTGCCGGAAGGTCAGGAAGGCAAGAGACACAAGGAAACGTAATAATACAAACTAATAATCCTGAACACGAATTATTACAGACAATCTTAAAAAAAGGATATGATTATTTTAGCAAGATAGCACTAAAGCAGAGACAATCTGTTAACTTGCCTCCTTTTAGTCATATTGGAACAGTTAAAATATCCTCATCTAACAAATATAAAGTAAAATCTTTACTCTTAAATATAAAAGAAATAAAAAAAGATAGACTAGTCTTCATCTATGGACCAACTCCATCGACGATCTCCAAAAAAAATGATCAATATTTTTATCAATTAATTATTGGTTCGAAAAGTTCTCGTCTTTTATCAGAACATATAACTAGAATTAAGTTATACTTATCCACTGTGGAAAGAAAATATAAATGGTCTATTGATATTGATCCAATTGAATAATGAAAAAAGAATTAAGTAAAAGTATTTTTAGAGTAATAAAAAAATTATACCCATCAATTGATGAAATAGATAAAATTACAATTGAAGTCCATAGAACTGTAGACATATCTCATGGTGATTTCTATACAAATATTGCTATGAAATTAGCTAAATGTCTTAAAAAGAATCCTTTACTCATCGCAAAAGAAATATCCAAAGAATTCGATATAACCAAAGAAATTGATATAGTTGAAGTAGCCTCGCCTGGTTATATAAATTTCTTTCTTACAAAAAGAAATAAATATCAAATGATTAATAATATCCTTAATAACGATGCATTACGATTTGATTCAGTTACAAAAAAAAATATTCATGTAGAATATGTTTCTGCTAATCCTACAGGGCCCCTTCATATTGGACATGGAAGAGGTATGATAGTTGGTGATACTACAGCAAATTTTCTTAATTTACAGGGCCATAGCATTACGAGAGAGTATTATGTTAATGATGCCGGTAGACAAGTAGATCTTTTACTGGTCAGCGTTATTCTTAGTCATTTAGATATGTCTAAACATATATTTAGTGATGAAGCAGAGGATCCGGACGAGAGACTATTAACTTACAGAGGTTCATATATAAAAGATGTTGCTGAGCTTATAAAATCTGACTTAAAAAAGTTTGACAGCAATCAAGTTTTAAAATTACTTAATCAGCCTATAGATATCTTGATTACTTATTTAAAAGATCATAAAAATTATCATAGCATTAGAAGGTCTCTGGTCGATGCAATAATTAATGAATATATACGTAAAGATTTATCTGCTTTAAATATTAAATTTGATAGCTGGTTTAGGGAAAGTAGCTTATATGAATCCGGTCTATTAGATAAAACACTAAAAGAAATATCTGATAAAGATTTAAGTTATGAAAAGGATGGCGCTTTATGGTTTAAGAATAGTAAGTTTGATGAAGAAAAAGATAGAGTATTGATAAAGAAAAACGGAGATATGACTTATTTTGCCACAGATATTGCTTATCATGTCCACAAATTCAGAAAATTTGATTTATTAATTAATATTTGGGGAGCAGATCATCATGATTATGCTACTAGATTAAAAACAGCGCTAGCAGCACTTGGCTACGACGTCGAAAAACGTTTACAAATACATTTAATACAATTCGCAAATCTTATAAGATCTGGAAAAAATATCTCTATGTCTACAAGGAGTGGCGATTTTTACGCAATCAAAGATCTCATAACGGAAATTGGGGATGACGCCACAAGATTTTTTTATTTAACGAAAAAGAAAGAACATCATTTAGAGTTTGATATTGATGTGGCAATAGAAAAGAACAAAAATAATCCTATATATTATATACAATATGCGCATGCACGTATAAGAAGAATACTCAAAGATTTAGATGAAAATAATATTATCAAAGAAGATTTTGATAATTTAAATTCTAAAAGTGAAAATGATATTATAGAAATCATAAATAAATATGAGGAAACTGTTTCTAAGGGTATAGGAGAAATAAGACCTGATATAATAACGAATTATTTATATAAATTAGCAAAATTATTTCACTCCTACTATGCAGAAACAAAAATTTTAACTAAACCAATCAAAGGTGAAAAAATAAAGCTTATACGATGTATAGATAAAATAATTTTAAATGGAATTGATATAATTAATATAAAACCTATGAATGAAATGTGATGAAACAAAATACTATTGCTCTAGTCTATGATTTTGATGGGACATTAACACCAAAAAGTATGCAAGAATATACAATTATTCCTAGATTGAAATTGAATTCGAAAAAATTTTGGGATGAAATTATTAATGAAGCTAACTCGTCTGATGGAGAAATTATGATGATATACATGCGAAAGTTAATAAATTATGCGGAGTCGATGAAGATCAAAATTACAAAAGAAGAGTTTAATATCATGGCTTCTAAAATAAAATATTTTAGTGGTGTGAAAGATTGGTTTAAGAATATAAATAATTATGTAGATAATTCTCATAAAGGGATAAATATCTCTCATTATGTTATTTCTGCAGGACATCATGAAATCTTAGAGGCAACGACAATAAGAAAGAATCTAACAAATGTATTTGGTTCTAAATATTATTTTGATAATGAAGGTAATGCTACGTTCCCAAAAATTGTTGTTACGGACACCGCAAAAACACAATTTTTATTTAGAATCAATAAAGGTAAAGAAAAGATGTCTGAATCCATAAATAGTCATATGCCAGAGGAGGATAGGCCTATTCCTTTTGAAAATATGATTTATATTGGTGATGGGTTGACAGATGTTCCCAGTATGGCTCTAATAAAAAAACAAAATGGTCATGCAATATCTGTGTATCCAAAGGATAGCTCACAACAAGCAAAGGTTTCTAAAGAATTACTAATGGCTGAAAGAGTAGATTTTATTGCAGAAGCAGACTATAAGAAAAATAGTGTCTTATTTAAAAGAATGTGCTTACTGATAGATATGATAAGTGCAAGAATAAAATATACTAATATGGTTTCCTCTCATTAATTTTCATCAATAACTTTCATATTTGTTGTTCTATCTAAGAATTTATATTGAATATTGACTGTGTGGAAGTAACTTTTTAAATGGTCCATTACAACTGAAATATCAAATTCCTTGCAACTATATATATCTAACTGTACTAATCCAGGATTAGGTTCATCCCAAATATGAATTACAATATGGCTTGTTTCTATTAAGGCCATACATGTTGTGCCTCTATTACCCGGCTGATCGACATAACTTATAGTTGGTCCTTGCATTAACTTCATTTCAATTTTATTTATGAGTGTTTTCATCCAGTCTAAAATTTCATGGAGAGATTCCTCGGCAGGGCATTCTGTAACTTCAGCTCGTAATAAAAGATGTTTATGGTCTAATTGCATAATATTATAAGTTAAATATAATCATACATATATTTAAGTAACATAAAAGATATGAGTACAAAAAAGATTTACCATGAATATGATTCTGCTACATGTACATCTATTGGAGTTGAGTATGAGAAATATTTACATCAAAGTCAAAGCAAATATCAAAAAGTTGAAGTTTTGAAAACTAAATTATATGGGAATGTTCTGTATTTGGATGGCTGTTTCATGCTCTCAGAGAGAAATCAGGAATATTATCATGATGGATGTTTTAATCTAGTTTCAAAGAATGTTAAAGATATATTAATTATTGGTGGAGGTGATTTTGCAATAGTAGCCAAATTAATAAAAAGAAAGATTATAAAAAATATAACAGTCGTAGAAATAGATAACAGAGTTTTAGAAATATCTAAAAAGTATTTTCCAAATAATTTCAAACAAAGTAAAGATGAAATGAAACGAATTAAATTATTTCAAGAAGATGGTATGAAATTTCTGAAACATAATACGTCTAAGTTTGACTGTATCATAATTGATTCTACAGACCCTATAGGAGCTGCAAGAGTTTTATACTCAAAGAATTTTTTGAAAAGGTGTTACTCCAATCTAAATAGTGGTGGTCTGATTATACAACAATCTGGATCACCAATTAAAGATATGAAGAAAATAATATATCCTCTAACTAGAAAATATTCGGAATTGAAATTTAAAAAGATTCGGCTTACTACTTTTCCTATGCCTTTATATCCAACGGGTACATGGTCATTTATTTCAGCGAAAAGAGCGTAGTTTATGCTACGCTCTGATCTATATATTTATTGCTCAGGATAAACTGAGGGTTTAGTGCCAGAGGCTTTACTGAATTCAGGGTATGCTTCTAATCCACATTCAGATATATCGACACCTTCTGTCTCTTCATCTTCGGTTACTCTTAAGCCAAATAATACTTTTATTACAGACCAAAAAATGTAACTTGTGATAAATGTCCATAAGAAAATCATAATGATTCCATAAACTTGCGCTCCAAGA
>MDTG01006020.1_pt1 | contig 17080 bp, 14 predicted proteins | sample 811421 | NCBI WGS metagenome assembly MDTG01 (sample SAMN05326645, study PRJNA326480) | marine metagenome | isolation source: seawater | place: Pacific Ocean: South East | collected 2011
CCGTTGTCATGATAAGTTTTTACTTGATTCTGATTTAACATGATTCTCCTAACAATAAAAATCAAAAAGCTATACTGATTAGTTTGAAAACGCTAAAGGTTTTAAGTTCAGAAATAAGAGCAATTTCAATTACGTATATCCCGGGCTCGTTATTATTACCATCCCAAAAAATCTTTTGCCTACCCGCGCCTTGCAGACGGCCATTATTTTATCTAGATAATGTATATTTTAACTCAACCATTCTCAAGACAATAGTCATCCACCATTTATTGTTTTCAATCAGACGGTGATCTATCTTTAAAAAAATGAAATCGCTTAAGATACTTAAAAGACGCCTTATCACTATAGTAATTTCTTTGTGCTTTGGCTGTGATCGTCAGTCCCTCCCTACACAATATGAAATTCCGACAGCTCCTGCTCGAAAAGTCGCGAGATCATCCCTAGAGAATAAATTCTCAGCATATCATGCATCAAATGAGCTCTTCTTTATTCATGCCCCCAAGTGGAAGAACGGACATCAAGCTGCGGTTTCAATTACTTATGATGCTCCATGGGGCCATAATCCTGTTTTCTCACTCGCAACCGACGCTGCTATAGCCCGTGGCTTAAGCATGGATGTAGAAATAGTTAGTGAAAAATTACTTTACTACAGTCGTTTTCCAATAATCGGAAGAATGAGAAAAGAGCTGATTCCTAATGGAATCGGCGTATTTGGACATGGACATTCCCACATAGATCATGATGCATTGGGATTTCACGATGCTTATCATTCTTTCCGATATAATTTCAATTTAATGAGGGAATGGGGTCTCAATCCAAAAGTTTACGCCTATCCTCTCTTTGCTGGCCGAGATCGACGAACACAATCCGCGAATCGACAGGCTGGGTTTATTGCCGCTAGAGGCGGAACAGAAAATCCCGAACATTACTATATATGCGAGACAGAGCCCTGTAATCCTGAAAGTTGGTTTAATCTACCTTCGGTAATCATGGGCACTGCGAATTCACGACATATTGCCAAACATATCGAACTGCTCCCCATACTCAACGAAACTTTAACTCGTACGGCTTGGACGATAATGACATACCATTCCATCGGTAATCCAGAGGGATGGGGCTTTTATGAATATGAAGAGTTTCTCCATGATCTTGATTTTATTAAATCAAACGACTTTTGGTCCGGTAATTTCTCGAGCGTTGCTTCTTATGCAATCCAGCGTTCTGGCCTTCAAATTCAAATTGGTCAATATTTTGGTCGGGCAATGCCGCGCCAATTCGAAATATATATCGGTGACGGATTGGAAAATCGAACTTATCAAGAGCCATTAACTTTAGATTTTTATTTCAACAAGCGTCTTTCTATTCAATCCATCCGTATTCAACCATCCCCAACAGATGGAAAAACCATTTTCACTGTAGAAAATAATCAGTTACGATTACAGGTGGTTCCCAGAGAGCGTCAACATACTTTGTCATTTATGTTTTGACGATTACAGAAACACACGGAAAAAAAGAGGGGATAAATTTCAGAAGTATCTAAAGAGACATAGAAAAAGTGCGTAAAACAATTCCACGCAAACGGATACTTTTTTCTTCCAGAAGTACTACCAAGCAATTGAATAACTGCTCTAAGAGCCGACCTAGATAAAGCCCTATATGAAAATCTCGTCGCTACTAGGGAGCATTCAAATTACATCCAAGAATGTTTGGCTACTCGTACCACTATTTACAACTAATTGTTACTTGACGGACGTTACTTGGTTTCATTCCGACCAGTGTTTATCGATAAATTGAGAATATCATCAATTGGCTAAACGAAACAGAAAACTGGCCCATGTCAACGCGGATCTCCTGGTGTCCACGCATATTCGCTTACTGCTTCCATATTCAATTCTATGCCCCATCCAGGTCCATTGGGAATTTGGATTCGGCCATCGACTACTTTGAGCGGATTCTTTATAATGTCATCCCTCCATTCTATGCCTGTGACTAATTCCAAAGGAGCAACATTTGGTATGGAGGCCATCAAATGAACAGCTGCTGCAATCCCCACCGGACCTTTTGTGTTGTGTAGTGATATAGGAACATGAAAGGTGTCTGAAATAGCTGCTATTTTTTTAACTTCTGTTATTCCCCCCACATACATTAAATCAGGTTGTGCGATATCAACACCATCCAGTTCGAGTAACTGACGAAATTGAGTCTTTGTATTGAGTCGTTCACTACCCATAACTGGTATAGATATTGATTGACGTACTTTGGGATATGCCCTCAAGTCATCGGGAGGAACAGGATCCTCAAAAGCATACAAATTATATTGTTCCAATTCACGAGCCAAACGGATACTGTTAGCAACCGTAAAACGACCATGGCAATCCACCAGTAACTCTACATCTGGCCCTACCGCTTCACGCACCGCGGCAAAGTGTTCTGCGGTCTTCTTAGGAAGTCCATCATCCAAATATTGATCAAAACGGTATCCATCACTGGACAGGGCACTTCCCTTCAAGGCTGTGTAACCTTTTTCGACGCTATCTTGAGCCGAAACTGCACTTTCTTCCGACGAGTTGCCCCAAAAATGAGTGTATACTTGGACACTGTCCCGAAACCTACCGCCTAATAAATCAACTACTGGCAATCCAGCAACTTTACCTTTTATGTCCCAAAGCGCTTGGTCAATACCACTCAATGCACTCATCCAAACAGGCCCAGCCATACGCCATATCCCGCTGAATGATGATTTCCGATAAATATTGTGCCATAAAAATTCAATCTTTGATGGATCTTCTCCAAGCAATTCTCTCTTCATATGCTGAATGGCCTCAACAACTACGGGTTCCTTATTTGAGTATGTCGCTTCTCCCAATCCCACTAGTCCTTCATCAGTAAAAACTTGTACGATAGTCCATTTGCGGCTTGGAGAATTGATCAGCAGTACATCAATATCAGTGATTCTCATACTGTCTATTCCTTCGGAATCGTATTTAAAATGTTTCCGCACGTCCACCAATGGATGGTGCTGCCATTAGCCGTTGCTGTTGGTCAGTAGCGTCCGGATAGTCTTTTTTTTCATAGTATGTTTCAGACCAAGAAGAATGCCCAGGACTATATTTATACAACAAGCTTCTTCGCTCATGGTCTGCTGTCCATGGAACCGTACCATGCACCAAAGCCTCCGTAAAAATTATTACATCGCCTGCATCAACCTCTACCTGACGGACATAGTGGGCCTTCTGGTCAAATTTTTTCACCAAATCGGGAATATATTCAGTACAATTACTTTTGTGGGAACCAGGTATACAGCCAAAACCTCCATCATTTTCGTCAGCATGGGATAAACAAAAAGTAAAAACAGTTAGTCCGTTTCGTATAATGCCCTCATTGTAACGATACCAATGATCTCCAACTTCATGTCCACTTTGCATAGTCGGCCCACCATGTAGACCCCCTGCCTTACCATTCTTACGCATGAAAATACTGTAATCATGATCAATCCGGACATAGGGGCCCAAAAGTTCTTTTAAATAAGGCACAATTCCAGGATGATCCATCAAAGATTGTGTAGCAGTTCCCCATCTTGATACTTGCCCAGTACGCCGCAAGCCGGTTTCAGAATAATCGCCAGGCCAAACAGAATCTGCTAAGTTATTAATTTCATCCACTTCACTTGAATCCAATACTCCCTTCACAACCAAATAGCCTTCGAGATCAAAAATAAACTTTTCTTCGGGCGTCATTTTCTCCTCGTTTCTTTAATGTGTTTATGGAAAATTTATTTTACATTACTAACAGTAAAAATATTTTTAATTCAATCAAACCAAGGAAATTTAAAAATGTCTGCCAAATATCGCGTCGGCGTTATAGCTTCTGGTCGTATTGCACGCGAACACGGACGCGGTTGGGATGAATGCGAACATACTGAGATAGTAGCCATCGCTGACTCTCACCCAGAAGCCGCCTCAAGTTACGCATCAGATTTCAATGTCCAAATGCAATATGCAGATTATAGAGAAATGCTAGACAAAGAAAAATTAGATATTGTCAGCGTATGCTCTTGGGATCCTCAACATGCTGAAATGAGTATCGCGGCATGCGCTCGTCGACCTAAAGCCGTCCTCTGCGAAAAACCAATGGCTATTTCCTTAGGGGAAGCAGACGCTATGGTTATCGCCGCTCAACGTAACAATGTTAAACTCGCTATTGGACACCAACGTCGATTTTACTCCTCATGGCGTGAAGCTCGTAGAATGATAACCGAGGGGGTTATCGGACAACCCCGACGCCTTTGGTCAGCTATACGCGCAGGAATGATGAATACTGGGACCCATTGTATTGACTTTCAACTTTATGCGCTTGGTGATCCTCACGTAGATTGGGTGATGGGATCTGTAGAGCGACAAACCGATCATTACGTTTTCGGACATAGAGTTGAGGATCGCTGTGCTGGAATCATTGGTTACGCTAATGGTGTTGAGGGTGTAATCGAGAACGAATTAAACGAAACCTATGAAGTCGGAGCCCACATCTATGGTGATGAGGGTATGATCGTTGTAAATGACAATACGCTTAGGTATATGAACACATCAAGTAATGGCTGGAAGCATTTTGAACCAACCGATAAATCAGAACATGGTTACGGTAATGCCTTTGTAGATCAGGCCTATGGTATTTGTCGTTGGATTGAAGGTGACTTCGAAGACTACTACGGAAAAGCCGAACATGGCCGTGCTGCAACTGAGATTATGATGGCTGTATACGAATCTGCAAGAGTACACGAGCGAGTAAAGCTACCGCTCCAGACTCGTGCAAACCCTCTAGATGTAGCCGTAGAAAGTGGGGTTATGCCTGTAACGAGGCCCGGAGCATGGGACGAACGCTCTTTTCTGGTTCGTGGAGAGGGTATGAGCTGGACGGGAAAAAACTAGATGAATGAGATCCGGATAAGTGAACAGGAGCGAATACACGAACGATTATCCGACAAATCTTTAACCAAAGCTATCGATGCCATTCGCAAGGACGGATATATAGTGCTCCATGACGTGATTGAAAAGGTTAAAATCGAAACCCTCAGAGATCGCATGTTGGCAGACGTCGAAAAAATTCTTGCGTTAGATGCTGTACCCTACCAATTCAAAAAGGGACACATACAGCAAGATCCGCCACCATTCAAACCTTTTTTATACCAAGATGTGTTAGTAAATCCTTTTGTAATCGACGTCACGCACGCCTTATTGGGAGATGGCGTTAAAAACGCATTTTATAGTGGAAATTGTTGTCTTCCCGGTAGTCAGTCCCAACCTGTCCATTTTGACATGGGGCATCTCTGGCCAAACTATCATCCTGCACACGCCATTGTTGTTAATGTGCCAGTGATTAATATGAATCGAGAAAATGGAAGTACTGAGTTATGGCCTCAATCACATTTAAACACAGCAAAAAGTAAGATCACGAGCGACATTAAAGTACCTGATGAAATCGTCGAGAGCCAACGAAAAAAATCGCGTCCTTTTCAACCTGAAATGCCGGCAGGCAGTATACTCCTTCGTGACATTAGGCTCTGGCACCGCGGCATGCCGAATAAAACCGACAAACCAAGACCAATGATCGCTATGATACATTATCCTCGTTGGTATCAAACAAGTCAATCGGTCAAGCTGGAAAAGGGTTCAGAAGAAATTGTAAAAGACAAACGGCTCACAACCGTAGCAGAATTTGTAAAAGAACCTATCAATTATATCAGCCACAACAAAAACTATGATTACTGTGAATGAAACTAACTCTTTTAAGAGTTGATCACACGAGCTTCAACGTAATAACGTTTGTCCTCGGCTTCGCCCATAGAAAATGTTTTTCTAGGTAAAGGACCGTCGTTCTCTATAGCGTCGAAAAAAGCGTCTTTTTCCAATCCAGGAAGATAAAAGCCTGTGCATTTATTGTTATTTGCTAATTTTTCTAATGACTTTTGGCCATGTATGTAATCAACGGTTATGGATTTATTATCCTGCATCAAATCGTCTAAGAAAGACTGCAAAGTTGCAACAACTAACTGACTTTTTGTCCTGCCCACTCTGATCCAGCCGCGTCGCTCTCCACTGCAAAATTGAATTTGATGACCATTATTATAATTTTGATTTTCATTAGCCTGATATCCCCAGGTAAACTCTTGGTTACAAAAAAAATTTGTAGCGGCTTCCATCAATGCATCTGTTTCAATTCCGAATACTACTCTATGAATTGGTTCAAAATCCAGACCATGATCATGGAGATTAACCAATTCTACAAGAGCATAACGAGCCGGATGTTCCATTACATCTTGAGAGCAATCTGCTTTCTCCTTTATACTTTCCCAGACTGCTTTGGCCGTAGCAAAAGAATGATTCCCATCCCCCATGGCATACAACATTTTTGACGAGTCTTCCTTCAATTTACATAGGTTAGAAACAACTGATTCAATTCGTTTTTTGTCACTAATATGATATCCAGCGACGTGCCCTCCTCCACTCATCAATTCGCCTTCATAGACCGGTTGGGAATATTTTTCGAATAAGGGATCAATTACCGTAAAATCTGGGTCATCAATAAGAACCATAATATGTGGTATTTCGATCCGTGCTTTCGCACGAACTTCAATACGAGGGGGCAAACGATCTAAAACTGTCCCCTCGGTAGTTCTAATAAGTTCCCGTGCGCCTTTCCGGTAATCATAATGCTCTAAATCTAAAGCAACTATCAGACCCCTTCTGATCTTTCCACTACCGAGTTTACGATTGACCGCAACAAACCCAGGTGAAAGACTACGGAGTAATCCCCCCTCCAAATATTCCTCCATGTTGGCATTAATTTCTTTAACAGCCTCACTACGACTCTTCGATTCTAAATAAACTTCTGGAAATATCAGACGGAGCGTAGAAGGATCTTCGCCAACTTCACTATGCACTCTATCCCAATAGTCGGGTTCAGAAGTATATTGATCACAGGCAATAACTGACCACGTTTTCAAATTAACTTCTTGAGCAGGTAACAAAATATTGGGAACCATTAAGGCTACTTCAGGAAAATACTTTTTCATTTTATCTTTCTCCAATGAACCGTTTAGCCCATGCAATAAATTGTGGAAAAATAATTTCCGGTTCCTCCAGGTCTGAGTGCCATCTTTTTTCATGTTCAAACATTACCCATCCCGAATAACCACCTTCTTTTAATAGTGCCATAGCAACTTCCAATTGAAGCGATCCTTTACCCGGAACAACGTAGCGCCAACCATCTTTCATCGCCTGGGGATGAGATGGGTCTTTTATTGCATCTTTTACATGAACGTAACATGTGCGGTTATTTATTATTTTAAATGTTTCATGGTGCGATATATTTCCCATTCGAGCAGTGTGGCCAACATCCCAAAGTATACCGAAAGCAGGACTAGCTATGCGTTGAAGTAATACAGAACAATGATTAGGGTCGATCCACGTATCATGGGTCTCCAACATCCACTCAATCTCAAGAGCTCCATCGAGTTGCAATATTTTTTCCATTGTACGCGAGCCTTCATTAGCCAATTGGGCATGAGAATATCTATTCGAATCACCGCCACCAAACACCCTAACTCTCTCGCAACCAAGTGCACGAACAACCTCTATTGTGCGTCTAGCTTCCTCCAGATTATCATTTAACATTTCACTAACACAAATACGTATGCTCGAGCTTATACCAGAAACTTCAAGGCCAAAATTTTCGATCTTTGTTTTCGTGGTGGAAATGCATTCTTTGAATTCAGGTAACATCGTCACATCTATTTCCCCTTGCAATCCACGAAAATCTACGCCTTGGAAACCTAATGCACTACAATTCTCTACTATTTGATCTAACGTCCAATCCGGACAACCTAACGTTGTAGTGCTAAGTTTCATTTAGATTTTTTCCCTTCTGCAACGATTCAACAATTGGAATTATATCCGTAACTCGATTCACCTGCTTCCAAGCACCTACAAAATTTAATCCGCAAGTCAATCCACGAGGAATTACGACGCAGCGTAATCCTGCAGCCTTGGCAGCTTTTAGGCCGCGGGGTGAATCCTCAACTACGATACACTCTTCTGGTTTTAAACAATTTTGTTTCATGGCTTCTAAATACGGCTCTGGATCAGGTTTTGACTTAAGGTAATCTTCACGAGCCAATACAAAGTCAAAAAAATTTAACAATTCCGTTTGCGAGTGAATGGAATCGAAATGTGCTTTCCTCGATGAAGTAACGATTCCCATTTGAACTTGAGGTTGTAACACGGTCAGAGTGTCTTTAACTCCCTCAATTGGGGTAACGTCTCTTGATAGTAACTCAGTGTAACGCAGATCTCTCCATTGTTGAGCATCCTCAAGCTTTTCACATAAATCTCGTTTTCCCAATAAAGCGATAAGACCTTCACTTTTACGTAGAAATGAGTCTATGAAAGAATCTTCATCAAGCACGATATTGTAACGTAACAAAACCTCACGACATGCCTGAAAATATAAATGCTCGGTATCGACTAAAACTCCATCATTATCCCACAAAATAGCTTTCAACATACGTTTCACACTTGTTTGAGTTATATACAAAATCAAGACCATGTCCATTTTGTATCTCTTTGATCTAATCTGTCAACCATTACATTATTTAGTGTAACTCATCGGAACTGCGCGTTTTGAAAAAACCTTATGCAAAAGCAACTAATCTAAATGGGTCTCAAGTTTCGTAACCACTTTCTTTCATTGCCGGTAACAAAAAATCAAACGTGTGATTTTCTTGATCGACTTTCCACCGTCCTACCGATTCTGGCCTCACAACAATACGCCCTAGCGGAATACCTAAAAAGCTTTCTAATTTCCCTAATGTCTCTTCTTGACGCATTACAAAATCCTCAAATCTAATGTCTATACAATGGGCAGGGCGAGGCGTTGCTCGCATTAATTCATATTGATACTTCCACGAGATAGCACGACGTCTACGGAGATCATTTGTTCTTGGATATTCAATGCCAAAATCCAACAAGTCGTCAGTTTTATGACTGCTCAAAATACTGTCTCGTGGATCCCTTAACCAATGGATATATTTGGCTTTAGGAAACATCCTTCTAATCCATGGATAAATAAGCGTTGTCTCGGGCAATTTCCACCCTTTTTGTTCCGCCGAGTCATTTAATACATCTTGTAAATATGCATTTATCAAGTCAATAAATTCTGGGTCGATCTCCATATCGTTTAAAGCATCAAACGTCCAATTTAGCCCTCCCTTCCACTTCACATATTTAGCCATTACACGACAAGCATCATACAATTTTTTTGGCGGTATCTTATCTCCTGACCGATTCTGACAATTACCCATAAACACTCCACTTGCGTAAAGCGTATGGGAAATAGCTCTGGTTCCTCCATGACCTCGACCTATGATTGTTATCAAAGACATTACTATTCACACACCTTTCTTATCCACAAATGATACATAGCAATAACATGTGACTCTTTACTCTCAAAAAAATGTCCATTAATAGAATCAAAGACCATTTAGTCAAATTTATGGTCATTAAGAGGTTGGCAAGAAGTTTCGTGAAAAAATTAATAATTGAAGAGGGACCTTACGATAAACTACAAAAGGCATATTGAACTTTACAAACCTTTCTCTCTAAGAAATGTAAAAACGCGTACTAAAATTTTTCATCGAATGTGATTAAAGGTTTCCAACCTAAACGCATTTCAGTATAAGCCACATCGGTTGCAAGAGATCCGCCTGGAGTCGCCATCAAATAGAAACTTTCGTAGCCTATGTTTTCTGCTTCCAAAGCACAGACAAGAGCCGATGCTACATCGCTTCGATCAATAGCCCCCCAGTAAAATCCATCAATAGTCGAGCCGTCGGTGGTAACCATCTTCTCAGTATCAATTATACCCCAGGGTCTCAATGCAGCTATGGACATTCCATGCTGTTCGTGAAAATTGCGAGCGAGTTCCTCCTGTAACACTTTCGATAAAGCATAAGGACCCGAGGCTTTTAATGGGTAAAGATCTCTATGTAAAAATGTCGAAGGTGGAGCAGGGTAACCAGTATGTACTGCTCCACTTGAAGTATGAACAAAACGCTGTATGCCACATTCTCGAGCCGCCTCTAGCAAATTATACATACCACTTACGTTAATAGTAAATCCCGATCCATCTCCACCATACGAGTCATTGGGGGCCATTATTGTATTAACAATGGCGTCATGACCTTTTACTGCCTTCAATACCGCGTTATAGTCTAGAACGTCGCCTGCCAAAGCCCCATCCCAACCCGTTACAGTACGAATATCAAATGCCGTAACATCGTGTTGATCATTCAACAAATCTAACGCTATACGACCGACAAAACCTGCTGCACCCGTTAACAATACTCGCATGTGTTATCCTTCGGATTCATCATTAAAGGAAGTATTACTGACTTCCTGGCGCAGCGAACGCATCATAGATCTTATGTCTCCAATACCTCCGATAACTACCACAATCTCAACCAGGAAAAATAAGAATACCGAGATTACAAAGATGCTGGTCCAAAATATTTGCCAACCGGCCATAAAATTCTTCCTTTCGATTATTTCGAAAAAGGCGTCAGTGCTTTAGGAGGGTGGGAACTTTGTGTCAATAACGACCCCACTATAAGAAATAAAAAACTTGCGACATAGGTTACGATACCCACTAGCTTGTCTTGGACAATCCATTCTAAATGATCGGGCAAAACGCCGGTGTCGCTAAAGAAAATGGACACTAGCGGCAGTGTGCCTGCTATGCACAGAGAAGCCAACGTCCCAGGAGTATTCGCACGCTTCCAATAAAGTCCCATAGCAGTGGTAAGAAGAACACTGGCACTATACATAGTGCCAGTAATTGCAATAAATCGAAAAAATGTATCCGGCGGAGAATACAGATAACCCCAACCTAAAACAAACAAACCACATCCAATCACAGAAAGCCGGGTTAATAAAATTTTCTGTCGATCTCGTAATGAAGGTTTTAGAGGTAAGACTATGTCATTTACTAAAATTGAACTCCAGCAAAGTAGGTAACTATCAAAGGTAGACATAAGTGCTGCCAGCGCTGCGGCCGTTACAAGGCCTCGGACGCCGGCAGGTAAAATTTGTGATAGATAAGCGGGCATAGCTGCGGCTGTATCCGGCGTACCATCTATCAATGGTAATGGGATCGCACTATCTCCAGCAAAATAAGCAAAGGCACAAATTCCCCACATCATAGGCATTAATGCACGCCCAAGAAATGATAGGCCAATGAAACCGTAGAGTTTTCGTGAAGTTTCCCCATCAACCGTTGAAAGTGCTCTAGAAAGTGCGGGTGGCCACATACCTGTAAATGGTAGACCAAAGATTAACCATACAATAAACAGCAATCCTAAATCGTCACTGGCAAAAGGATCGAATCCACCAATACCATATTCATTCTGGACAACATCAATTACCGTCTCATAACCAACATGAGTAATAGCAAAATATGTGGTAAGAACAACACTAGTAAAAAGAATGATAAATTGTACATAGTCGGTTAATACAACCGATACCATCCCTCCAATAACGGTATAGGCCAAAACAAGCAATAGGAGCCCTATCATTAGATACGGAAGCGCCTCTGGAGGTAGACCTACCATATAGAGCATGAACTTTGCCCCTAAAACTAGAAATAATCCCATGTTCATCAAACCAGCCGCAAAAGTTATAACAGCGGCCAAAATTTGAGTACTGCGTCCATATCGTACTCCGAAAAATTCTGCAATAGTGCGCATACGTAATTCACGGAGACCTTTGATAATAAACCCCGTTTTCCCGACAAATACGAAACCCAGTAACGAGATTAAGCCTATGGTAAACGCAGAAAATCCACTTTTATATCCCTGCTCAGAAAAATACATGAGCGTTACCAGCCCTAATTCAGTAGCACCCATCGTAGCCATACCCAAATAGAGTCTTAAGCTGCGGCCTGCAAGCAAAAAAGAGTCATAGTTACTTATCAGTCGGCGGGTAACAAGCGCTATACCAGTAGTCAATAACAGGAAAGCAATTACAACCACCCAATCAATCCAGATAAAATTCAAGGAATCGACTCCCATTTAATAGAAAATTTTTAGGGAAAGATTTTATTTCCGTTGGACCTAAATTACCGAGTGCAGAGTAGGACGTCAAAAGTTGGACAAAACAAACAATTTCCTTTAAGAAATTATTTACTACATTACCTACTTTTTTAAGGCTAATGCAATAAGCTGTGGAGGACGGCCTGATCCGCCTACTGGTAAGACTATATACTGACGTCCCCCTTCCATATAGCTCATCAAATTTCCATTAACTTCTAAAGGCAAATCAAAATCTCCTATTTTTTTTCCCGTTTCTAAATCATAAGCACATAGAGTAGAATAAAACGCTCCTAGCACCATCTCCGGTAAGGTTGCAACAAATGTCCGCGTCGGCCAACCCAGGTCACTCAACTTCATATCAGCTAATTTAGGATGATCCACAGGGCCTCTACCTGTTGGCTTTACCCACTTATGCTCACCTGAGGACATATCGATTGCAGTAATTCTACCATATGGAGGTCTCGTTATTGGCAATCCGTGCGGACCTTCTAGGGGCTCGCGTGTGCGCGTAGTATACTGAATCATGCCGCCTCTTTTTACGGATTTTAAACGAACTAATGAAGGTAATGTGTGGGAAGGTATATACAATGTTTTGCGTACAGGATGAAAAGAAGCTCCTGCCCAATCCGCGCCACCAAGTAAACCCGGTATTACTATTGTTCCCCGAAGACTAGGAGGAGTATATAGACCACCAAAATCAAATTGATTCACTATGGCGATAGCTTCATTCCGTAAATCATCTGTAAAATCTATGAGATCTTCTTCTCTAAGTCCCTGTAGATCAAATGCGGCCGGTTTTGTCGGAAAAGGCTGAGTCTGGGAGGCGCGTTCACCCGGCACGGTCGAAGCAGGAACTATACGCTCTTCAATTGGCCAAATTGCTTCACCATTTTCTCGATCAAAAACGTAACAAAACCCTTGCTTTGTAACCTGTGCTACTATTTTGCGTAGCTCTTTATCGATCGTGACATCCATCAATATGGGCGGAGCTGGTGGGTCATAGTCCCACAAACCGTGGTGGATCAACTGATAATGCCACACGCGTTCCCCAGTGGCCGCTTTAATACAGACTAAACTATCACCAAAAAGATTATCCCCTAAACGGCTACCGCCATAAAAATCCTGACTTGGTGTACTAACCGGCAAATATACGTAACCGAGCGAAGTATCAGCACTCATTGCGGCCCAAACATTTGCTGCGCCAAAGTAATTGTTAGAATTCTCCTCCCAAGTTTCTACGCCAAATTCACCATTTCTTGGAATTGTATGAAAAATCCATTTCAACTCGCCACTACGAACATCATAACCACGAACATCACCGGGAGGCATATGCGCAGGAGGTAAACGACGCCGAATGTCATTCATTGCTGATCCTACTATAATAACTTCATCACACACAATCGGTGGCGAGGTAACTCCCGTTATTTCCGGGTCCTGTGGACGGTCTGATCCTTGCAATAAATACACAAAACCACCTTCACCAAAATCAAGATCTATCTTCCCGTCTATCGCATTAACGCTATATAACCTGTCATTAGCTGTTCCGTAGAAAATACGCTCTGTTATCCCGTCGCTCCAGTAGGCAATACCGCGAGAATTTCCTAAGAAAGATGGCCTTTCTTCCCATATAGCAGGATCAAAACTCCAGATTTCTTCTCCCGTTTCTGCATCGATCGCACAGAGAACACCCAACGGAGACCCGTAATAAAGCCTATCGGATATTTTTAATGGAGTTCCTCTATTAGCGCCGTGACCTATTCCAAACGTTGAGGCGATTTCTCTATCGGGAGGAGTATATTGCCATGCCGTGTGCAGGTGCTGGAAACTTTCAGGATTTATTTGATTCCCATCTGAATATCGTTTGCTTGCAGCATCCCCAGCATAATACTTCCAGTCTGTACTCTGTGCATAATTGGTAATATTTAACAAAATCAGACAAATTAAAGATGCGAAAACCAATAGACTAACCTTTCTAAAAAAACAAACTTTTATTTTTCTATTTGTGAAAATAGATACTCATACAACTGACAACAATTAGGTTGACGTGAACCGTTTCATATCGGTCATTAATTAACATTCTTCTCTTAATCATTTCCAAGCTTAAATACTATGTCAGATAAACCGCATGTCTTACTAATCAGTACTGACCACTGGCCTGCTGCTCTCTTGGGCTCTGCTGGGCATCCTTCGATCTTGACCCCTACGCTGGACGAACTGGCGCGTAGCGGAACTCGGTTTACCAACGCATATGCAGAATGTCCCATATGTATACCTGCACGAAGAACACTGATGACTGGCACTTCTCCGAAGACACATGGTGACCGTGTTTTTAAAACAAATGAGCCGATGCCAAATATTCCAACTTTAGCCCAAACGTTCCGCAATGCTGGCTACCAAGCCTACGGCGTCGGCAAACTACATGTTTATCCGCAACGCGACCGGATTGGATTCGATGATGTGATACTAGCTGAAGAGGGGCGACCCCATCTAGGTGCAATTGATGATCATGATATATTCCTCTCTGAACAAGGGTTTGCTGGACAGGGATTCGCGCATGGGATGAGTAATAACGAGTATTCCTTTCGTCCATGGCATTTACCCGAGAATACGCACGTGACCAATTGGGCAACAAGCCAGATGTGTCGAATGATAAAACGCCGCGATCCCAACAGACCTGGTTTTTGGTATCTTTCGTACTGTCATCCACACCCTCCCTTGGTTCCGCTCAATAGCTACCTGAATCTATACTCGGACATAGAAATCGACGAGGCGTTTGAAGGTGCCTGGGCCGACGATCCAAAAAATCTTCCATTTCCCTTACAACAGATAAAAGGAAAAAATTCCCATATTAACAAAGCGGAAATCAAAAGAATACGTCGTGTTTTTTATGCTCTTTGCACTCATATAGATCATCAATTGCGCTTGGTTCTCGGTACACTACGCGAAGAAGGCCTACTGGACGATGCGATTTTACTTTTCACTTCAGACCACGGCGACATGCTTGGAAATCACGGCCTCTGGGCAAAACGGCTTTTTTATGAAGGTTCAGCTAACGTACCGATGATACTGGTGGGAGGCCGTAATAATCGTGTCAAATATGGATCTGTCGAACATCGTCTGGTTGGATGGCGTGACATAATGCCGACGCTGTTAGATCTAGCTGAAATAGACATACCAAAAACCGTAGAAGGATTCTCTATGATTGGATCGGAAAAACGTGATTCGCTCTATGGGGAATGTGGCGAAGGTAGCACAGCAACTCGCATGATACGTAATGACCGGCATAAATTGATTTACTATCCCACGGGAAATCGATTGCAGTTGTTTGACCTCCAAGAAGACCCATGTGAGAAAATAGACCTGAGTGAATCCGACCAACACAAATCAACGTTATACCATTTGACGACTCTGCTTATAAACGAATTATATGATCAGGATATGCTGTGGGTTTCTAAAGAAAAACTAATAGGACTACCTGAACTTTCGCATATACCAAGTTCAAATAAAGGCCTTTCGGGGGTTCGCGGGATTCACTTTCCTCCTCCACCGATCGATAATTCTGGCTCCGTGGTAGGTTTTCCATAGGATAACAAAATTGGACCCAAAAAATTTTCTTTTTATCCTATCGGATCAACATCACCGACGGTTTAGCGGTACCTACGGCCACCCATGTGTTGAAACTCCGAATCTCGATGCTTTAGCAGCAAGAGGAACTCGATTTGAAAATGCATATACAAATTGCCCAATTTGTATTCCATCGCGGGCTTCTTTAGCAACGGGACGCTACGTACATGACATAAATTTTTGGGATAACGGACACCCGTATGATGGATCTGTCCCTTCTTGGCACGCCCGCTTAAGAGAACAAGAGATTTTATGTGAATCTATTGGAAAACTGCACTTCAAAGGGCTAGGAGTCGACCATGGGTTTTGCAATGAAATTGAACCTTTACATGTTGTGGATGGAATAGGTGACGTTTTAGGATGTATTCGAACAAACCCACCTGTGCGCGACAAGGTTCAGGAATTGAGAACTGCCGGTGGAGGCGATTCATCTTACCTAAAATACGATGCAAGGTGCGCTACCCATGCACGAAACTGGATAAAAGACCACAGAAACCATGAAAAACCCTGGGCTTTATTTCTCAATTTCGTTTGCCCTCATCCCCCTTACATAGGCCCTATTGAGTTTTATAACAGATACAAAAACATGGATTTCCCACTACCACCCCAATGGGAACCCACTAACTGGCCTACCCACCCAGCCATAGAGGAATTTCGACGTTTCTTTAGTTTCACTGATGGGCATACAAAAGAATCCGTACGCCGAGTAAGTTCCGCATATATGGCAGCTGTATCATTTTTAGACCAACAAGTTGGCGCGGTAATGACCGAACTTCATCAATGTGATTTAGCTGAAGAAACTTGCATAGTATACAGTTCTGATCACGGTGAATGCCTCGGCGCTAGAGGTTTATTTGGAAAGTTCACCCTTTATGACGAAGCTGCTGCCATTCCTCTTATTATGGCCGGACCCGGTGTGCCAAACAATAAGGTGATCCAAACGCCCGTATCCTTAGTAGACATATTTCCAACCGCCCTAGATTGTGTTGGAGCCAATTTGGTGGACGAGGGTTTGCCAGGCTGCTCGCTTTTCAACATTGCAAATAATTCCAACACTTGTGTTGAGCGCACGGTTTTAAGCGAATACCACGCCCTCGGCTCTACGGATGCTGCTTTTATGCTTCGTCAAAACCGTTACAAATTTATTTACTACGTAAACGGTCCGCCACAACTCTTTGATTTGGAAAGGGACCCCTTCGAACTACAAAATCTTTCGACCAAGAAAAAACATTCAAATCTTACAATAAGTTTGGAAAAACATTTACGAACTATACTTGACCCAGAAGAAGTGAATCGAAGAGCGCATAAAAATCAAGA
>MDTG01235871.1_pt1 | contig 17077 bp, 16 predicted proteins | sample 811421 | NCBI WGS metagenome assembly MDTG01 (sample SAMN05326645, study PRJNA326480) | marine metagenome | isolation source: seawater | place: Pacific Ocean: South East | collected 2011
TCAAATAATTTTTTTGCTTTATCTGTTATTTCTGAAATTAGATTTGATCTTTCTTGTTTGTTTCTTATTGAAAAAGCTTTAGTTAAATCAGCCTTGAATTCTTTTTCAAGTTTTTTCTTAACTTCGGAAAGATCTTTTTTTTCTACAACCCAGTCAGGTTTTTTGCATTCTTTTGCAAGGTCTTCAATCATTTTAATTATAGGAACAAAATTTTCGTGGCCAAATTTCACTGCATTAAGCATTTCTTCCTCTGTTAAACCATTTGCTTCGGATTCAACCATTAAAACTGCATCCTTTGTTCCTGCAACTACTAAATCTAATTTTGAATTCTCTAATTCCTTTTTTGATGGATTAAGAACATATTTGCCATCAATAAATCCTACTCTTGAAGCAGCTACAGGTCCCATAAATGGCATGCCTGATATAGCTAAAGCTGCTGATGAAGCAATAATTGATAAAATATCTGCTTCATTTTCTTTATCATAAGATATTACCGTTGGAAGTAGTTGCACTTCATTTCTAAATTCATCTGGAAACAATGGTCTTATAGGTCTATCAATTAATCTCGAAATTAATGTTTCACTTTCTGTTGGTCTTGCTTCTCTTTTAAAATATCCACCTGGAATCTTTCCTGCTGCATAATATTTTTCTTGATAATTTACTGACAGTGGAAAATAGTCAACTTCAGGATTTATTTTTTTTGCCCCAACTACGGTAGCCATTACGACAGTCTCTCCACATTGAGCTATTATTGCGCCATCGGCCTGTCTAGCAATTTTTCCAGTCTCTATACTTATTTTTTTTCCTTCTATTTCAATTTCTTTTTTAAATACTTTAAACATTTATTTCCTTAAATTTAATTTTGATATTATATCTTTATACGATTCCATCTTATTTTTCTTCAAATAGTCTAATAGCTTTTTTCTTCTATTTACTGCTTTTAATAATCCTACAGAAGAATGTTTATCTTTTTTAAACTTTTTAATATGTTTTGAAAGATTCTCTATTTTATCTGTTAACAGTGAAATCTGTACTTCAGATGATCCAGTATCCTTTTCATGTATGGCTACTTCTTTTATTTTTTTTTTCATAATTTTCCTTTTATTTATGTGTCTGTTTTATTAAATTTTCAATTTTTTCTGCATAATCAAAAGAGTCATCTTTAACAAATAAAATTTTTGGTAAAAATTTCATTGTTATTTTTTTTGATAAAACTTTTCTTATAATAAATGAAAATTCTTTTAATTTTTCTATCACTTCATTAGAGTTTTTGCCGCCTAAAGGTAAAACAAATGCTCTTGCTGTTTTTAAATCTGGACTCATTCTAACTTCAGTAACAGTAATTCCTTTTGTCTCTAAATTTGGAATTTTTGCCTCTCCTCTAATAAATATCATACCTAGAGCTTGCTTAATCATTTCACCTACTCTTAGTTGTCTTTGTGTTATAGGTTTTCCTTGATTTCTCATTATACTCTTCTTTCGGTAATTGTTGAATTGTAAGCTTCAATTATATCATTTTTTTGGTAATCATTAAAATCTTTGATGGTAATTCCGCATTCCAAACCAGCTGCAACTTGTTTAGCTTGATTTTTTTCTCTAAAAATTGATCCAATTTTTCCGTTAAAAATTATTCTTCCATCCCTAATTATTCTCGCATTAGAGTCCTGTGATATTTCTCCATCAATAACTTTGGAGCCAGCTACTTTACCCACTTTTGATACCTTGAATATTTCAAGTATTTCAGCAGATCCGATTATTTTTTCTTGTATATCAGGAGTTAGTAGTCCTGACATTTTATTTTTTACAAAATCTAAAACCTCATAAATAATATTATATGAAGAAATATTAATTTTTTCTTGCTCAGCAAGTCTTTTTGCTTCTTTATTTGGTTTTACATTAAAAGCAATTAATATTGCTTTTGAGGCTTTTGCTAGAGTTACATCTGTTTCTGTAACCATTCCAATATCAGCCAAAATTATTTTAGGTGAAACTTCTTCATGTTGTATTTGTGCAATTGCATTTTTTATAGCTTCTGAAGAACCATGAACATCTGATTTTATTATAATATTTAAAACTTCTGTAGATTTATCTTTAAATGCTGAGTCCTGTGTAACAAATGTTAAAGGATTTTTTCCTTCCTGTTTTTCTTGAATTCGTGAATCACAAATTGCTTTAGCTTCTTTTTCACTTTCAAAAACAATAAAATCATCTCCAGATTTTGCTGCTCCATTTATTCCTAAAACTTCTACAGGTGTTGAGGGAGGGGCTTCTGCAATATTTTTTCCTAGATCGTTAATGATTGCTCTTACTTTTCCCCATTTTAGTCCACTTACAAAATAGTCTCCTTTTTTTAAAGTACCAGTTGTTACAATAATGTTAACAATTGGTCCTTTACCTATGTCAATTTTTGATTCTATTACTGACCCGGTAGCTTTAGTTTCAAAATCAGTTTTTAAGTCAAGTAATTCTGACTGAAGTTGAATTGATTCTAAAAGTTTATTTAAATTTTTTTTTGTTTTTGTTGAGATTTCTACCATTAAAGTATCACCTGACAGTTCTTCAGCAATCAGTTCATGTTCAAGTAATTGATTTTTAATTTTTTGAGGATCAGATTCTGGTAGATCACATTTATTAATTGCTACTACTATAGGTACTTTTGCTGCTTTAGCATGTTTTATAGACTCAACAGTCTGCGGTTTTACACCATCATCAGCTGCAACTACTAATACTACTATATCAGTTAATTTAGATCCTCTTGCCCTCATTTCCGTAAAAGCAGCATGTCCTGGAGTATCAATAAAAGTAATTTTATTTGATTCTGTTGTAATTTGATATGCGCCTATGTGTTGTGTTATACCTCCAAATTCTCCTGCAACTACGTTTGCTTTCCTAAATTCGTCCAACAGTGATGTTTTGCCGTGGTCGACGTGACCCATTACAGTAACTATAGGAGGTCTACTTTTTAGATTCTCAGATTTAAATTCTTTTATTTTATTTATAATTTCTTCAGTTTTTTGTTCTTTAATTGGATTGTGACCAAATTCTTGAACTAAATATTCAGCTGTATCAGCATTAATACTATGGTTAATAGTTGCGGTAACTCCCATGCCTAGCAAATGTTTTATTATATTGCTTGACTGTTCTGCCATTCTGTTGGCTAATTCTCTAATTGTTATTACTTCTGGAATTTTAACATCACGTTTAACTGGCTTTAAAGGTTCTTTATTTTCTTCTTTTTTTAAGTCTCTATTTTCTTTTTGTTTCGCCCTTTTTAATGAGGCTAAACTTCTTCCTTTGGTTTCTATATCTTCACTATTTAAAGCTCTTGAAATAGTAAGCTTAAGTTCTCTACGCCTCGACCCTATTTTTCCTTTTACAGGAGTCTCTCCTTTTAACCTTTTTGTTGCACGTTGCTCAGCTAGTTTTCTTTTTTCAAAATCATTTGGTGTATTAATCGATGGTTTAGTAAATACAGGTTTTTTTGAAAAGGAAGATGGTTTTGATCCAAAAGACGGTTTTGATGCAAAAGACGGTTTTTGATTTTTATTACCAAAAGTTGATCTATTTACATATCGATTAGATTTTTTTTCAATTAAAACTGAATTTTTACCTTGAGTTTTTGCAATCTCAATATTGCTCATTGTTTTTTTTGAGCTTCCAGAAATAGTTAATTTTGTTTTTTTTTTTTCCATTAAACATCTCTCAATCTTTATAAATTATATTTCTTGCCGACATAATTAAATCATCAGCTTCTTTTCTTGTTAAAGCAAAATCTTCTAAAAAACCTTTAATTTTTACTCTTTCTCCTTTAACTATATCAAACGTTCCAGTTAGTTCATCAGATGATAAATCAGCAAAATCATTTAATGTTAAAATTTTCTGCTCACCTAAGGTGACTAACATTCCTGGAGTTAAACCTTTGTGATTAATTAACTCATTTTCCAAACCTAAATCTTTAATTTTTTTAGCAATTTCTTCCTGATCTTTTTGATAAAATTCTTTTGCTCTTTCTATTAATTCTTTAGCAGTTTCTTCTTCTATTCCTTCAATTTTTGTCAAAGCTTCTATTCCACTATCTTTAATATCATCGATTGAAGAAAAACCTTCTGCAACTAAAAGTTGGCCTAATGTTTCATCAAGTTCTAAATTTTTAACAAAATTGTCAGTCTTTTCTTTAAATTCAACTTGTCTCTTTTCTGAGTCCTCTTGGTCAGTCATAATGTTAATTTCATAATTAAGTAATTTTGTTGCTAATCTTACATTTTGACCTCTTCTACCTATAGCTTTGCTTAAATTTTCCTCTGTCAAAATTACGTCTAATTTTTTTTGATCATTATCAACATTTACTCTTTGAACTTCTGCTGGAGATAATGCATTTGCAACTACTACAGCAGTATCTTCAGACCAATTTACAATATCTATTTTTTCTCCTTGCAATTCATTCACAACTGCTTGAACTCTACTACCTCGCATTCCAACACAAGCTCCGACTGGGTCTAAAGATGCATCTATAGCTTTAACACAGATTTTAGCCCTACTTCCTGGATCTCTTGCTGAAGATTTTATTTCTATTAACCCATCGTAAATTTCAGGAACTTCTTGTATAAAAAGTTTTTCCATAAATTTTGGATGTGCCCTAGAAAGAAATATTTGTTGACCTCTTGGTTCTCTTCTAACATCAAGACAATATGCTTTTACTCTATCTCCAGGTTTAATATTTTCTCTGGGTATCATTTCATTTTTTTGGATTATTGCTTCTGTTCTTCCAAGATCAACTATAACGTTTCCGAATTCCAATCTTTTAACTATACCACTTAAAATTGTATCTTTCTTATCAATAAAATCATTAAACTGTCTTTCTCTTTCTGCTTCTCTAACATTAAATGTTATTACTTGTTTCGCAGTCTGAGCGGCTATTCTTCCAAAATCAAAAGATGGTAATGGTTGCAGTATTTCATCACCAAGTTTCTTGTCTTTATTTTCTTCACTTAAATTAACCGCATCTTTTAAGCTAATTTCCAAATTTGTATTTTCAGGATTTTCAACAATAGTTAGTTTTCTATAGATGCCTATATCTCCATTTTCTCTATTTATTAATACTTTAATCTCATTTTCTGAGCCAAATTTTGATTTTGCTGCCTTTGCTATACCATTTTCCATAGAGTCTATAATAAGCTCTTTATCTATAGACTTCTCCAATGCTACAGCTTCAGCTATTCTTAATAATTCTAATTTATCTGCTCTTCTATTTAACATTTTCGTTTAATCCAAAAAAAAATGGGCCGAGGCCCATTTTGAAATTTCAATAATGTAAGGTGAATATATGTATTTTTCTTATATTTTCAACTTTATTTACTTACTAAAAATGTCTGATTTATCGGTTTTTTCCCAAGAAAAAGACCCATCAGCTCCTGGATCTCTTCCGAAATGTCCATAAGCTGCAGTTTTTTCGTATATTGGTTTATTTAAACCTAACATCTCTCTAATGCCTCTTGGACTTAAATCAAAATTATCATTAATTAATTTTTCAACATGTCTATTTTTTTCTTCATCATTATCAAAAAGATCAACATAAATTGACAAAGGTTTTGAAACTCCAATTGCATAAGCTAATTGAATTAAACATTTATCTGAAATTTTTGAAGCAACAACATTTTTTGCTAAATATCTCGAAGCATATGCAGCTGATCTATCAACTTTAGTAGGGTCTTTTCCTGAGAAAGCTCCTCCACCATGTGGAGCTGCACCACCATATGTATCTACAATTATTTTTCTTCCTGTTAATCCACTATCGCCATCAGGACCACCAATTACAAAATTTCCTGTAGGATTTACATATATTTCATTTTCTTCTAATCCATTTAAAAGATTTTTTGGAATAGATTTTTCAATGTAAGGTTTTACTAGTTCTCTTACTTGAAGTTGATTTACATCTGCTGAATGTTGAGTTGATACAACAACTGATTTTACATTTGCAGGTTTTCCATCTTTATATTCAACTGTAATTTGACTTTTTGAGTCAGGTTCTATATTTTTTAACTTACCCGATTTTCTGTCTTCTGCCATGAGTCTTAAAATTTTATGTGAATAATGTATTGGTGCTGGCATAAGTACATCTGTCTCGTTGCATGCATATCCAAACATTATTCCTTGGTCTCCAGCTCCTTCATCTTTATTGCCTGAAGAATCTACTCCCATTGCTATGTCAGCAGATTGTGAATGAAGATGGCTCTCTATCTTTGTAGCATCTTTCCATGTAAAGCCTTTTTGATCATATCCAATATCTTTAATACATTCTCTAACTTTTTGTATTAAATCATCTTTTTTAATTTCTGGACCTCTTACTTCCCCAGCTAAAACAACTTTATTTGTTGTTGTTAAAGTTTCACAAGCGACTCGTGACTGTGGCTCTGCACCTAAGTAAGAGTCTACAACCATATCTGATATTCTGTCACAAACTTTATCTGGATGCCCTTCTGAAACTGACTCGCTAGTAAATAAGAAATTTTTTTTCATGCTAACTCCCTTTTTCTTTTTTTTTTAAAAAAAAAAATCAAAGTAATATAAAATAATATAAAATAAAAGAATAAGTTGTTGCCATAAGTGCTAAAAAAGGTCTTTTTATTATTTTTAAATTTTTTTATTTCAATAACTCCCTTCTGGGTTGATTCTAATTTGTTTATAATCTGTCCAGTAGGATCAATATAAGCTGAAGTTCCGTTATTAGTTGAACGAATTAAATTTTTTCCCTCCTCTATAGCTCTAAATATTGAGTGTGAAAAATGTTGATGGAGACCAATTGAATTCCCAAACCATCCATCTTCTGAAATATTTATTATAAAATCATAGTCATTAGTTCCTTTATTTAATCTTCCAGAAAAAATTATTTCATAACAAATGAGTGGTAAAAAATTTATTCCATTTATATTTAAAACTTTTCTAGTTTTACCTGAAGAAAATGATTGATAACCACCAGTAATTTTTTTTACTCCTAATTTTGAAAGTAAACTTTCAAATGGTAAAAATTCACCAAATGGCACTAGATGATTTTTATTATATTGTGCCAGTATATTTGCATTATTATCTAACACTACAAGAGAATTAAAAACTTTTAAATTTTCACTACTGTTCATACCTAAAATAATTTTATGATTTTTAGAATAATTATCTTTAAAATACTTTTTATAATTTTTTATATCATTTAAGTAAATACTTGTAAGAGTTCCTTCTGGAAAAATAAAGATTGTATCTTCTTTAATATGTGGATCACTTAGTTTTATTAATTCCAATATTATTTCTTTAGGGTTTTCATTTTGATAGAATCTATCAATATTAATTTTTGGGGAAATAATTTTTATTGTATTAGTCATTTTTAAATAATTATTTTTTTTATAATTTTTTATAACTGCTAAGCCGTAAAAATAATTTGAGGCAAGTAATAAAAATAAAAAAACTAAAGATATTAATTTCAATTTTTTTTCATATTTAAAAAAAAATATTGAAGGAATTAAAAAAATAGTAATTGATAGTAAATTAAATGAATAAGTTCCAATTACAGATAAGATTTGTAAAAAATTTATATAATTAGTCCAACTAAAAGCTATTAAATTCCAAGGAAATCCACCAAATATAAATCCTCTCACAAACTCAACTAATGAAAATATTGCTGAAAAAATCAATATAGAGCTAAAATTTCTTTTTAATTTAAATAAAGAACAAAATAAAATAGCTAATCCATAAAATACTGCAAGGAATGATGGAATAATTATTAAAGCTATTGGAATTAAAATTTTAAATTGAGTATCAAAAGTTAATGCATTTGTAATCCAATATAAATTAGAAATAAAATAACCGAATCCAAATAACCAACCAATTTTGAACGCTAACCATTTTTTTTCTTTCAAATAAGATACAAAGAAAATAAAAAAAAGTGGAAAAGTAAAAAAATTTATAATTATAAAATTATAGGGTGTTAAACTAAATGAAGTAATTAAACCCAACAAAAAAGGAATTAGGTAAAATAAAAATTTATTTTTTATGTTAAAAGTCAATTTTTTTATTTAAAAGTTTTAATATTTTATTTTCTTTATTATTCATTTTTTTAAAATCTTTATTTTTTTTATGATCATATCCATTTAAATGTAAATATCCGTGTATCCACATCTTATCAAATTCTAAGTTGAAATTTGTTAAACTCGACCTTTTATTAATAATTTCAAAACTAATCGCTATATCTCCAATATAAATCATTTTTTTGTAATTATGGCTAGAAGGAAAAGATAATACATCTGTTGGTTTATTTTTTTTCCTAAATTTTTTATTAAGTTTTTTCATTTTTTTATTATTAGTAAGCAAAATGGTAAACTCTTGATTTTTATTTTTAAATAAGGGAAATTTAGATAATTTTTTTATTTTCTTTTGAATATAATCTTTGGGTGATTTAATCTTATTTTTCCATCTTGGATGATCTATAATTACCGAAGCTCTTATCATTCATTGCTATTTTTATCAGAGTAAGCTTTAACAATTTTAGAAACTAAAGGGTGTCTAACTACGTCTGTATGATCAAAATCAACTACAGATATTTCTTTTAAATGTCCTAAAAGTTTTTTAGACCTATTTAAACCTGATAGTGATTTATTGGGTAGATCAATTTGTGATGGATCACCATTAATAACAATTTTAGAATTTTCTCCTATCCTTGTTAAAAACATTTTAATTTGAGTGTCAGTAGCATTTTGTGCTTCGTCTAAAATGGCAAAAGAATTTTTTAGAGTTCTTCCTCTCATAAAAGCTAATGGAGCAATTTCTATATCACCTACTTCAATTTTTTTTTGTATTTTTTCAAAGTCTAAAAGATCATAAAGAGAATCATAAAGTGGTCTTAAATATGGATCTACTTTTTCTCTCATATCACCAGGTAAAAATCCCAATCTTTCTCCGGCTTCAACAGCTGGTCTTGATAATATTATTCTTTCAATTTTCTTTTCTAAAAGCATTGTTAAAGCAACAGCGACCGCAAGGAATGTTTTTCCTGTGCCAGCAGGACCCGCGGAGATTATAATTTCGCTTTCCCTCAATGCTCTAACATAGTTTTTCTGCTTTTCAGATCTTGGGATAACAGATTTTTTTGGAGTCTTAATAATATATTCAATATTCTTTCCAGAATTATTTAGTTTTTCATCTATCATAAATTTATTTATTGACGAAATTATATCTTTTTTTTCTATAGTACCATTAATTTTAAATTGTTCTGATAAAAATTTAATTGCATTTTTTACCAATTCATTCTTTTTTGGATCACTTTTAACAATTATCGAATTTCCTCTAGAATAAATATTTGTATCTGTAATATTTTCTAATTCTTTTATATTATTATTAAACTCTCCAACTACACCAAGCAATGTTTCGTTACTTTGAAAAATTATACTTAGTGTATCATTATCAGAATATACTAATTTTAAATCTGAATTTATTGTTTTATTAATTTTATTATCCAAGCTATGCTGCTCTCATATTATTATTTTCAATTTTGCCAAATAAAGTATTTTGATTTGAGTTTTCAATTTTAACATTTACGATTTTACCAATTTTGCTTGTGTCACCTTTAAAAATTACTGAATTTAAATACTTATTTCGTCCAAATAGTTTATCTTGACCTTCTATTTTGTTTTCAACTAAAACTTCTATGGTTTTATTTACAAAAGATTTATTCATTTCTAACTGAAAGGAAAATAAATATTTTTGTATTTTAATTAATCTCTCTTTGGATATTTTTTCATCAATTGTTTTTAATTCTGCAGCTTTTGTTCCAGGTCTAGGACTAAAAATGAAAGAAAATGAGTTTATAAATTTAATTTTTTTTATTAGTTCTATAGTTTGATTGAAATCAAAATCTGTTTCTCCTGGATATGAAATAAGAAAATCACTTGAAAAGTGTATTAAAGGATTAATTTTTTTAAGATTATCGTAAATATCTAAATATTCTTCAACTGTATGTTTTCTATTCATTTGCTTTAGAATTTTATTTGATCCACTCTGTATTGGTAGATGTACAAAAGGCATTAGTTTTTTTGAAGTTGCATAACATTCAATAAGATCATTTGTCATATCTTTTGGATGCGATGTGGTATATCTAATTCTTTTTAATTCTGAAAACTTTTCTAACTCATTTATCAAATTTGAAATTTTATATTTATTAAATCCTTCTACATATGAATATGCATTTACGTTTTGACCAAGTAATGTAATTTCTTTTACACCATTTTTAACTAACTCTTCAGCTTCATTAATTATTTTATTAAACGGTCTCGAATATTCAGGTCCCCTAGTATATGGAACGACACAAAAATGGCAAAATTTATCACAGCCCTCTTGTATAGTTAAAAAAGAAGAAATTTTATTACTAGTATTTTTAATTTGATCAAAATATTGAAATTTTGAAATTGTTTCAAAATCTGTTTCTTCTTTTTTTTGTTTTGTAGTGTGACTCTTTAAAATATTATTTATTTTATGATATGATTGTGGTCCAATAACAATATCGATATATGGTTCTCTTTTCAACATTTCCTGATTTTCTGCTTGAGCAACACATCCTGCAACTACGACTATAGGTTTATTTTTATTTTTATATAATTTTTTTACTCTTCCTACCTCATGATATACTTTTTCTTTTGCCTTATCTCTTATGTGGCAAGTATTTAAAATATAACAGTCTGTATTCTTTTGATCTTGTGTTTTAATAAATCCAATTTTTTTAACAGAATCATAAATACGATTAGAGTCATACTCATTCATCTGACATCCAAATGTTTTAATAAAAATCTTTTTTTCCATTAATTAAGATTTTTTTTTGACACCATATAATTCTAATTTATGGTCTACTAATTTGTAACCATATTTTTGAGCAACTTTTTCTTGAAGTTTTTCTATTTCTTCATCTACAAATTCTATAATTTCACCAGTTTTAATATCAATAAGATGATCATGGTGACTTTCACTAAGTTCTTCGTATCTGGCTTTACCACCCTTGAAATCATGTTTTGTTATAATGCCCGATTCTTCAAAAAGTTTTACTGTTCTATAAACTGTTGCAATACTAATTTTAGGATCTATTTTTATAACTCTTTTATACAACTCATCTACATCTGGATGATCCGACTCTCCGTAGGTTAACTTAGACTCGCCCATTACTTTAGCAATGATTTTTCTTTGCTCAGTAAGTTTAACACCCTTAGATATACATTTTTGCTGTATTGTTTGTGACATAATTCTATTTTAACTTGAATATATAGGTTTAATCAAATTTTTTTTCAACACCCCTTCTTTATATAAATTTAATATTTCTTTATAATCTTTGTCAAATATTTGATCAGAGCTAAATCCATATAAATCAATGTTATTTGTTGTACAAAGTGCTTTAGCTACTGAAATAGATATTCTTATACCTGAAAACTTACCTGGACCTTGATTTATAAATATATTTTTTACATTTTTAATTTTTATCTTTTTTTCTTCAAAAAATTTAAATAGTAACTGTGTAAATTTATCAAAATTTTCTCTATCGTTTGGAAATTCACTAGTATATGATTCATCTTCAGATATGATTTTAAATAAAATTTTATCTTTTGCTGCATCGATAATTAAATTATTCATAATTTTTTTATTTATTGCTAATAGTAATGCAGATGAGAATAATATCAAATACTATTCAAAAGATCAGGGAACACTTGCATTAATGTATCATAGATTTGAAGAAAATAAATATCCATCAACAAATATTCGAATGGAAGTATTTAAAAATCAAATTGAAATCATAAAAAGAAAAAATATAGATTTTGTTAGTCTTAACGAATTTAATGATAAATTTAAAAATCCTAAAGATCATAAAAAAATTTTATTAACAATAGATGATGCTTTCCAATCGTTCTATGAAAATGCTTGGCCATATTTAAAAAAAAATAAAATTCCATTTATTTTATTTGTATCTACTGAGCCAGTAGGAAAACCTGGTTATATGACTTGGAAACAAATAAAGGAAATTGAAAAAGAAAATTTTGCAACTATTGGAAATCACTCTCATTCTCATGAATATTTAGTTGATTTTAGTTTTGATCATTTCAAAAATGACATTGATAAATCAATTGTAATTTTTAAAAAAGAGTTAGGCTACAATCCTATTTATTTTTCATACCCGTTTGGGGAGTACAGTCTAAAACAAAAAAAATATATAAGTAAAAATTTTAAGTATGCCTTTGGTCAAAATTCAGGGGTGATAGATATTAATAAAGATAAATATGAACTACCAAGATTTCCAATAAATGAGAAATATGGAGATTTAGAAAGATTCAAATTTCTAATAAATTTATTACCTTTTCAATTTAAAAATTTTTTTCCAGAAAATAAATTAGTTTCTAAAAATAATAATCCACCTGAAATGGTAGTTGAATTTTTTGATAAACAACAAAATATTGATAAAATTAATTGTTTTTCTAATGAAGGAAATAAATGGGAAAAATCTAATATTGAAATAAAAGATAATAAACTGTTTGTTAAATTCAGAGAAAAATTTAATTTTAGAAGAGGAAGAATAAACTGTTCGTTAAATGATGTTGATGGATGGAGATGGTTTGGTTTTCAATTTACTGTAAAAATAGATTAAATTATTTTTTTTAATTTTTCACTAGTAGGTAATAATTGAGAATCGTCGAAATCATTTAAAGAATTTTGTTTAATTATTTTAATTAAAATTTCAGTGTATTCATCTCCTGTTTCAGCATATTTATCTAGAAATCTAACCAGTTCTAAACTATTAAGTTCTCCATAATTATCTCTTTGGATAGCCCTTGCTTCTCTAAAACCTTTATAGCTTGAATGTGTATTAAGATTTCTTTGATAAGCTCTTACAGATGCTTGCAGAACTTTAAATTTCATAACTTTGTGAGATGAATCTGAATCTGATTTTGCAGGTTTAATTCCTTCACCTGAATAAGTCCACTGACCAAATAATGCATTTCCCTCTAAAGCAAATCTTGATGTTCCCCATCCAGTTTCTTTTGCTGCTTGTGCAATTGCCAATGAAACTGGAATTTCATCCATTCTAATTTTTAGTGTTGTTAAATCTCTATTTACCACACCATATTGTTTAAATTTTTTGTTTAACCAGTCTCTTTCAGATTTTGAATTATTGTTTTTATTTAATATTACAAATAATCTTTTTCTATCTAATTTAATTATATTATTTTCCTCTAAAATAAGTGGCAATACAATCTTAATGAATAATTCTTTTCTTTTTTTTGTACTTTCGATAAATTTTATTTCTTTAGGTAATAAATCTAAAGCTATAGGTTTAACTATTTTATTTTTTCTTATATCTTTTAAATTATAATTTGTTTCTTCAAATAGTTGCTCTAATGTTGCTGCACTCAGCCTAACTGTATCATTTGATACATCATCAAAATCAAAAACATCATAGAATAAGTCCTTAAAACTAACTTTTTCTTTTTCTTCTGGTGAAAGATCCAATTCCTTACCACTCATGACTTTTTCGAAATTCATTTTTGATTTATTTTCAATAATTTCGGCAGTATAAAAATTTTTATTATAAAATTTTACAAGCACTGGCAAAATACTAAAGAAACCAATTAGAAAGAATCCACATGCCCCAACTAATAAAAAGTTATGAATATTTTTATTTAAAGAATTTGGAGTTTTCTTATCAATTATATAACCTTTTTTAAGTAAAATATTTCTTATTTTTGATAATGATAATTTATTAAAATTTGTCATTATATTTCTTATATATTTTTTTTATGAAAATTCTAGAGAGCAATTACGTTTTTTACTTCAGGAATGTAATGACATAGAAGATTCTGTACACCCTGTTTTAAGGTCATTTTTGAGCTAGGACATCCTGAACAACTCCCTTGTAATTGAACTGTTACGGTTCCATTTTTAAATTCCTTAAATTTTATATCTCCACCATCTCTTTCAACAGCTGGGCGGACTTTCGTATCTAAAATTTTTATAATTTGTTTTTCAGTTTCAGAAATATCTTTATTAAATTTTTCCTCATTTTTTGAGTCAATTACAACATCATTTCCACTTGAGTAATAATCGTTTATAAATGAAATAATAATATGTTTTAACTCTTCCCAATCTATTTTTTCATCCTTATTAACTGATATAAAATCTTCAGCTAAAAATACTCCAACAACTCCATTTACTGATAATATATTCCTAACAAGCTCATTATTAGATTTGCTCTTATCAGTGATTTCTATGGAACCGTCATTTGAAACTTTTTTATTTGGTAGAAATTTTAAAGAATTAGGGTTTGGTGTTTTTTGTGTTTGTACGAACATAGTATTTATATAATCATTAAATTAATATTTTAAATAGACAATTATACTTAAAAACCAATAATTTTTTTCATATCTTTAACTTTTTTTGAAGCTATAACCTCAGCTTTTTCACTTCCTGCCTTTAATATATTGTCAATAAAATTATGATCCTTTTGTAATTTATTTATTTCGTTGGATATTGGAGTAATTTTTTCAACTACTATATCGGTTAAAATTTTTTTAAATTCAGAAAAATTTTTTCCACTAAATTCTTCGATTGAAATTTGTAAACTTTGATTTTTAAAACTAGAATATATTCCTAATAAATTCTCAGCCTCAGGCCTCTTAGATAAATCTTTTATATTATCTGGCATAGGTTTTGGGTCAGTTTTAGCTTTTCGAATTTTATTTACAATATCATCTTCACTATCTGTTAAATTAATCCTACTTAAATTAGAAGGATCTGATTTACTCATTTTTTTTGTTCCATCTTTTAAACTCATAATCCTTGCAAAACTTTTTTGGATCAGTGGATCTGGAACTTTTAAAAAATCCTTTACATTAAAATCTAAATTAAATTTTTGAGCAATATCCCTTGAAAGTTCTAAATGTTGTTTTTGATCTTCTCCAACTGGTACATGAGTAGAATCATATAGCAAAATATCTGCTGCCATAAGAACAGGATAAATATATAAACCAACACTAGCTTTTTCTTTATCTTTGCCAGCCTTCTCTTTAAACTGAGTCATCCTATTTAGCCAACCCATTCTTGCAACACAACTAAGTATCCAAGATCCTTCTGAATGTGCAGGAACTAAAGATTGATTAAATATAATACTTTTTTTATAATCTAATCCACTTGCTAAAAAAGCTGCTGTTGTCTCCCTTATATTATTTTTTAAAATTTTAGGATCTTGTTTGACTGTAATTGCATGCAAATCTACAACGCAGTAAACACATTCATTTTCGTCTTGATTTTGAAGTTCAACAAAATTTTTAATAGCGCCTAAATAATTGCCTAAATGTAGATTTCCGGTTGGTTGTACGCCTGAGAAAATTTTTTTAACCATTATTATTAATACTTTAATTTAATATCGGAAGTTTTAAAAGCTTTTGTAAGTATTGATAGCACAATATAAATGATTAAAGTTACTATAACTAATAATATCATTGTTATTAGTTTTTTGTCACTTTCATAATTCAAATAATTAGAAAAATGGTTAATTAGTATATAAAATATATAGCTACTTAAAGCAGTAGAAGTGATTATTTTAAAAAACTTGTTTAAAAAATTATAGTTTAAAGAAAAATAACTCTTATTAATTAAAAAAATTAAAAGTAAAAAAGCATTAAACCAAGATGATATTGTTGTTGCAATTGGAATAATTATAAAACCAATTTTATTAAAAAAATAAACACTTATTAAGATATTTATAAATACAGATATTAATGAAAATATAAATGGTGTTCTTGTATTGTGCCTTGCAAATAAAAAAGTAGAAAAAATTTTTATAAATGCAAACGCTGGCAATCCCCATGCAAAGTAAAATAGTGCTTTCGAAGAATTTTTAACACTTTCTATATCAAATGAACCATAACCAAACAAAGATGATGTAATTTGATCTGAAGCAATCAATAAAGCTAAACAAGCTGGAAAACTTAAAAATATACTTAATTCCAGAGCTTTATTTTGAATAAAATTTATTTTATTTTTGTTATTTGTTTGTATGTATCTACTTAGATTGGGAAGAACAACTGTCCCGATTGCAATTCCTGCTATTGCTAAATTTATTTGATAAATTCTATCTGCATAATATAGATAAGATACAGCACTTGCTTGAAAAGAAGCAATAATAGTTCCAACTAAAATATTAATTTGTGTTACTCCAGATGAAAAAATACTTGGTAGCAATTTATTAAAAAACACTTTAACCTTAGAGTCAATTCTAAACTTTAATGAAAAACTTGGAAAATAAAATTTTTTTGAGTAATAAATTAAAAAAATTAATTGTACTAATCCAGCTAATGTTACAGCATAAGATAGCTGGTATACTAATTCATAATTTAAATTATTTCCAAATAATAGAACAATAATTAAAAATATATTTAAAATTATAGGAGCTGCTGCTGCAACTCCAAATTTATTGTGTGAATTTAGAATTGCTGAAAAAAAAGAAGCTAAACTTACAAAAAGTAAAAATGGAAATGTAATTCTTGTTAAACTAATTGTTGTATCTAGCTTATCTACATTATCTTTAAATCCTGGTGCAATTAAGAATACAAACCCAGGCATAAATATTTCAATTATAAAAACTATAAAAAGAATAGATATGAAAAGTAAGTTAAATATTTTATTAGAAAATTTTTGTGCCTTTTTTTTTCCTAATACAAGTTCTGATGAGTAGCTTGGAACAAATGCAGCATTAAATGTACCTTCGGAGAACAATCGTCTAAATGTGTTTGGTATTCTAAATGCAACAAAAAAAGCATCTGCAATTGGTCCTGAGCCAAGATAGATTGCTATCAAAACATCTCTTAAATACCCAAGTATTCTACTAATTATAGTAAAGAAACTAAATGTGCTTGTTGACTTAATTAAGTTCATAAATCATATTAGTCTTAAAATTGCTCTAATTGTATATCTAATTACATATAATGAAAAAAAATAAAATTGAACATTATTCTGATAAAGAAGCATTAGAATTTCATAATTCAAATAAATCTGGCAAGATTGA
>MDTG01204391.1_pt1 | contig 17076 bp, 18 predicted proteins | sample 811421 | NCBI WGS metagenome assembly MDTG01 (sample SAMN05326645, study PRJNA326480) | marine metagenome | isolation source: seawater | place: Pacific Ocean: South East | collected 2011
GAGTGATTATAAACCATATGTAATAGGTAAAATTTCTAAAGGTAATAATAAAGTTAGATTAAATGGTTCTATCAATTGGTCCTAAAAAAATAAAGTGTGCAGTATTTATTTCTGGAACAGGAAGTAACCTAAAATCACTTATTCAATTTTCTAAAAAAAAAAATTCTCCTATATCATTAGAATTAATTGTCTCAGATAACTTAAAAGCTAAAGGATTAAAATTTGGAAAAATTTTTAAAATATCAAGTAAAGCTTTTAACTTTAAAAATAAAATAATTGCTGAAAAAAAAATAATTTATGAAATGAAAAATAAAGAAATAAAACTAATTTGCCTCGCAGGATTTATGAGAATTCTATCCAAAGATTTTATAAAAAGTTTTAAAGGTAAGATATTAAATATTCACCCATCTCTACTGCCAAAATACAAAGGTTTAAATACCCACCAACGAGCAATATCAAGTAGAGAAAAATATTCAGGTTGTACCGTTCATTTTGTTAATACTAAATTAGACTCTGGTAAAATTATTCTCCAAAAAAGAGTTAGAGTCTTAAATAGTGACACAGCCAAATCTTTAGCAAAAAAAATTTTGATCCAAGAACATAAACTTTATCCAAAAGCAATTAGGAAAGTATTTAGTCGTTAAAAAAGAAATCTATTTCAACTTTTGCGTTCTCAATACTATCAGAACCATGGACCGTATTTTTATCAATTGAAATTCCATATTTTTTTCTAATAGTACCCTCCTTTGCATCTTCTGGGTTGGTTGCACCCATCAGACTCCTATTTCCGATTACCGCGTTATCTTTTTCGAGAACCATTACGACAATGGGTCCTGAGGACAGATATGCGCATAAATCATTGTAAAAAGGTTTAGTTTCGTGAACTTTATAAAATTTTTCAGCTTCAGATTTTTCAATTTGTATTTTTTTTTCTTTTACAATTAAAAAGCCATTATTTTTGAACATTTCTTTAATTTTATTTTCAAGATTTCTTTCAACCGCGTCTGGTTTTATGATAGATAATGTTTGTTCTAAATTACTCATAATAGTCCTCTATCAATTTATTTAATAATCTTACTCCATAGCTGGTTGCTCCACCTGAATTTAATGCCCCACCGTATTTTGAAAATGCCATACCGGCTATATCTAAATGGGCCCAAGGTGTTTTGTTTAAAATAAATCTTTGCAAAAACTGTGCTGCAGTTGTAGACCCTGCACCACCAACATAATTAATATTTTGCATATCAGCATTTTTTGAATTTATAAGTTTATCAAAATTTTTATGTAAAGGCATTCTCCATAGTTTTTCTCCAACTTTGTCACCTGCGACTAATAATTGTTTCGATAATTTATCATCATTTGAAAACAATCCTGCATATTCAGAACCTAATGAAACAATAATAGCCCCTGTCAAAGTAGCAAGATCAACAATAAATTTAGGTTTATATTTTTTTTCTGTATAAGTTAAAGCGTCTGCTAAAACTAATCTACCTTCTGCATCTGTATTTAATATTTCTATTGTCTGACCACTGTAAGATCTTACAATATCTCCAGGTCTTTGGGCATTTCCACTAACCATATTCTCTACAAGACCTACAACACCAACAGCATTAACTTTTGCTTTTCTTAATGCTAAATTTTTCATAAGACCGACTACAGTTGCGGAACCTGCCATATCATAAGTCATATCTTCCATAAACTTTGCAGGTTTTAAAGAATAGCCTCCAGTATCAAAACATACACCTTTACCAACAAATGCTAAGGGCCTAGAATTATTTTTTGTGCCATTCCATTCCATTGTTACCAGGTAAGATCCGCGAATACTACCTTGACCTACACCAAGCAAAGCATTCATTCCAAGTTTTTTGCATTCTTTTTCATCATAAATTTTTATTTTTAAACCAAATTTCTTAAGTGTGTTTATTCTTTTTGCATATTCATCTGGATGGAGAACATTACCTGGTTCAGATACAAGATCTCTTGCAAAAAAGGCTCCTTCTTCGATAGCTTTAAATTTAATTTGATCATCGGATGAGGGGATCTTTCTTCCTAATACATTTAATATAAAAACTTCCGACTCTTTTTTTGATTTATATTTATTAAATACATATGATTTTAATTTCAAACCGTGAAAAAAGTATCCAATAAAATTACTTAGTTTAGTAGATGTGGTATTAGTATTAAATGTAAATTCTTTTATTTTTGACTTCTTTATATGCTCATAAAATTTGGCACCTAAGTTCTCAGCTGATCTGCTTGTTAAGTTTTTTTTGATGGAAACTAAAATGATTTGTTTTTTTGAGTCTATATTAAAATTCAAAAAATTTTTTTTTTTATCGCTTACCTTCAATATATCGGAGATAAAATTATAATCTATTTTACTAATATGTGATTTTAAGTCTAAAATATTAAATTTCTCATCAACAAATAAGACAAGATTTGTAGATCTATTTTTTTTATTATTTCTTTTGAAATTAATTTTAATAGTCATAAATTTAAATATTATAAAAACGAGATGGATGCTATATAATAATTAAAATAGAATATTTCAATGAAAAAAGTTTTGTTTAGAAAATTACTTTTCGATTATTTAAGTTTCTTTTTTATAGCACTTACATGTTCAACTATAGTTATATGGATATTTCAAGCTGTCAATTATTTGGATATAATGATTGAAGATGGAAGGGATTATTTGGTTTATATCAACTTTTCGTTACTCAATTTCCCTAAAATTCTAAGCAAAATCTTTCCTTTTGCTTTATTCTTTAGACTATTTTATGTTACGACAAAATCTGAATTTAATAATGAATTGATAATTTTTTGGAACTTTGGAGTTCACAAAACTCAAGTAATCAATTTTATTTTTAAAATATCTGTTGTATTACTATTGGTTCAAATAATTTTCACTGTAATTTTGGTGCCTAAATCTCAGGATAAAGCCAGATCTTTTTTAAGATCATCATCTGTTAATTTTTTTGATAATTTTATTAAACCACAAAAGTTCAATGATACTATAAAAGGGGTAACAATTTATAGCGACAAAAAAGATTCTAATGGAAATCTGACAAATATATATTTAAAAAAAGAAAAAGGTGGTCAATTTCAAATTACTTATGCAAAAAAAGGAAAATTTAGTGAAATTGGTGAAAACCCCATTTTAATTTTATATGATGGAGCAACCATCACATCTAAAGATAATAAAATAACTAATATTTCATTTTCAAAGTCTGACTTTTCATTATCTAATATTGAAACAAATACAACCACGTACCAAAAAACTCAGGAAATTACATCTTTAAAATTATTAAGTTGTATAAACAACTATTATAAATTTAAAAAAAATGATTTTGACATCAATTCAAAACAAATAGAAAATTGTTCTATAAAGAATATAGAAAATATTTTTAAGGAATTTTATAAAAGATTTATTATTCCTTTATACATTCCTTTACTAGCTTTGATACCATTTTTATTAATCACCTCTTCAAAAGAAAATTCAAATTATAATCGTGTAAGACTTATAACATTTTTGATTGGCTTGATTGTTATTATATTTTCAGAAACTACTATAAGATTTATAACAAGTGTTACTGCTCAAAATATTATGTTTATATCAATACCAGTAATATCTTTTACATTATTGTATTGTTTTTTATTAAAAAAATTTAATTTTTCTTGGAAAAAATAAATTATGAAAGTATACATGAAATTCATATCATATATTTTTTTTAAATCTCTTTTTTTTGTTTTATTAGTTACAGCGAGTTTAGTTTTTGTCTTAAATCTGCTAAGTGAATTAGAGTTTTTTAAAAATGAAAATGTAGAAATAAGTTTAACCTTATTTTTATCACTTTTAAACTTCCCAATTCTGATATTCGAATTATTTCCATTTATTATGCTGATAACAATTCAGTTGTTTTTTATTAAAATTTTTGAGAATAAAGAATTAGATATTTTTAAATACTCAGGACTAAAAAACTCAAATATATTGTTAATTTTAAGCAGTTTATCCTTATTCACAGGTATTTTAGTTATTACAATATTTTACAGTATATCATCAAATTTAAAGAATATTTATTTAGAAATAAAATCAGGATACACATCAGACGGAAAATATCTTGCTGTTATCACAAAAAATGGTCTTTGGATAAAAGATAAAGTTGAAAATAAAATAATTATTACTAATGCATCCTTACTTAATGAAAAATACTTAACTGATTGCTTTATAACAGAATTTGATGAGGATTTTAATGTAATTCGAAGTATTCAAAGTGATAAGATTGATATTTCAAAAAAAAATTGGGAAATATTAGATGCCAAAATTTATAAGGAAAATAATTATATAAATAAAAAACTAATTTCTATAAAAACAAATTTTGATATTGACAGAATTCAAACTTTATATTCGAACCTATCCGCTTTAGATTTTACAGAACTTTATGAATTAAGAGAAAATTATAAAAAATTAAACTATTCTACTACTGAAGTTGATATGTATCTTTTGAAACTTTTCTCCTACCCATTTTTTTTACTTCTAATATCCTTATTTTCTTCTTTAATAATGTTAAATATTAACCAAGTTAGAGGTACTACATACAAAATTTGCATTGGATTGTTTTATTCTGTTCTTATTTATTATTTAAATAATTTTTCTTATGCTTTAGGTACTACTGAGAGATTATCAATTTTATTGTCAGTATTTTTACCATTGTTCGTATTATTAATTATAAACAGTTTGATGATATATAGAGTGAATGAAAAATAATATTTTTAAATTTACATTGTTATTTTTTTTTTTAATCATTTCTACATATTCATATGGTTTTGATGAATTTAACTTTGACGTAACTGAGATAATAATCATAGAAAATGGTAATAAATTTATTGGAAAAAAAAGAGGAACAATTACATCTGATAACGGTATTATTATCAAAGCTGATGAATTTGAATATTTCAAAAAATTAAACATCTTAAAAGCAAATGGAAATGTAAAAATTATAGATGAAGTAAATAAATACGAGATTTTTACAAAAAACATTGTTTATGAAAAAAATGACAGCCTTATTTATACAAAGAATGGATCGAAAGCTGTAGACTTAATTAATCAAGTTGTCATTACAGCTGATACTTTCGAATATAATTTGTTAGAAGATAAAATTCTTGCAAAAAAAAATTCCATATTACAAAATAATCTAAAAGATTATAAAATATTATCAGAATTTATTTCATACGATAGAAAAAATAAACAAGTTTACTCTAAAGGAAAAACTAAAGCTTTTATCAATTCAGAATATGTTTTTGAGTCTAGTAATGTTTACTTTAATATGGATAAAATGGAGTTATTTTCAAAAGAAAAAACTAAAATCACTGATAGATTCAACTTATATAAATTAGAAAAATTTAATTATTTAATTAATAAGGAAGAATTAAAAGGTGAAAAAATTATAATAAAAACAAAATACAATTTACCTGATAGTGATAAATTTTATTTTTCCAGTGCTATTTTAAATCTAAAAAAACAAATTTTTTCTGGGACAGATGTAAAATTAAATCTTAATAAAAATATTTTTGAAAATCCCAGAAATGATCCAAGAATAATGGGGGTATCAGCTTCAAGTAATAACAAAGTGACAAAAATAAATAAGGCGATTTTTACAAGTTGTGCACAAAATAAAAAATGCACACCTTGGTCAATTAAAGCAAAAGAGATTATTCATAATAAGGATAAAAAAGAAATAATTTATAATAGTGCATCACTAAGAATTTATGATTTTCCAATTCTATATTTTCCTAAATTTTTTCATCCAGATCCAACAGTAAATCGTCGATCTGGTTTATTGCAACCAAAAATTAATAATTCTAATATCTTAGGAAATTCTTTTTCAATCCCCTATTATTCGGTGTTAGCGGAAAATAAAGATTTTACATTTATTCCTTATATATTTGACAATAATTTACAAATGCTTCAAAATGAATTTAGACAAGTTAATAAATATTCAAAATTATTTGCAAATTTTGGAGTAGTTAATAACTATAAATCAACTACAGACTCAAAAAAAAATAGTATATTTAATTTATTTGCAAATTTTGATTTTGATTTAGATTTAGATAATTTTATTTCAAGTAATTTACTTATGTCTATAGAAAAGGTAAACAATGACACCTTTTTAAAAATTTTTGACACCCATCTTCAAGATAGTATGTTAAAACCTGATGACAATGACAACTTAAAAAACGAGATTAAACTATCCTTAAATAGTGATAAATATATATTAGAAACTGGTTTTCAAAGTTATGAGAATCTTCAGAAAAATAATAATGATAGATATGAATATGTTTTACCATATTATAATCTTACTTCAAATTTAAGTGATGACTTTCTGAATGGATCAGTAGCTTTCTCCTCAACTGGTGAGAATATTTTAAACAATACTAATGTATTAAAATCTAACATCATTAACAATATAAATTACAATAGTGTAGACTTTAGTTTTATAGATGGGCTTAAAAGCAATTTTGGAGTTAATATAAAAAATTTGAATTCATTAGGTAAAAATAATTCGGAGTATAAATCGAGTCCACAAATAGAATTAATTAGTGAATTTAGTTTAAAAAATAATTTTCCATTATATAAACGATCTAAAAACCACTTTAACTATTTAGTTCCAAAAATTCTATTTAAAATTAATCCTAGTGATATGAAAAATTACCAAAATTCTGATCGAACTATAAATGTAGGTAATATATTTAATGATAATAGGCTAGGCATTAATGATACATTGGAAACAGGGAAATCCATGACTATTGGTGTTGATTATAAAAAAGAAAATTTAAAAGATTTAAATAAATTTTTTGAGATCAAGCTTGCTACAGTTTTAAGAGATAAAGAAGAAAAAACAATTCCACAAAAAACTACATTAAATAAAAAAAATTCAAATATATTTGGATCTATTACAAATAACTTCTCTAATTTTTTTAACATAGAATATAAGTTCGCAGTAGATAAAAACTTAGATAATATAGAATATAATGATTTTAGTACTGAGTTTAATTTATCAAATTTTACAACAAAATTTAGTTTTCTTGAGGAACGTGGAGAAATGGGGCAAAGTAATTTTTTGGAGAACAATACATCATTTATGTTTGATGAACAAAATTATATATCTTTTAAAACTAGAAGAAATAGAAAATTAAATCTTACTGAATACTATGATCTCGTTTATGAATATAAAAATGATTGCTTAACAGCAGGTATAAAATACAAAAAAACATATTATGAAGATAGGGATTTAAAACCGTCAGAAAATTTGTTTTTTACACTCAGTTTGATCCCATTAACGAGTTATGAGCAAAAGATTGATAGGTAATTTTTTATGTTAGGTAAATATAAATTAATTTTAGCTCTATATTGTTTATTACTATTTCCTAGCAAATTATTTGGCTTAGAGAATAAAATTTTATTCAAAGTAGATAATAAAATTGTAACGACTTATGATATTCTAAATCAAACAATATATCTAAATCTGTTAAATGATGAATTTAAAAACTTTGATAATCTAAAAATTTATGATCTAGCAAAAAACGCTATAATTCGAGAAATAATAAAAGAGAATGAGTTAAAAAGAATTTATAAAGATCTAAAAATTAATGAAAAATTCATAGAACAATTTGCAATAAATTATTTTGCTAAATTTAATGTTTACTCACTGGATGACTTAAAAAAATTATTAAAGAAAAATAAATTAGAATTTGAATACATAAAAAGAAAAATACAAATTCAACTTATTTGGAATGAATTAATTTTTAAAAAATTCTCAAGTATTATTAAAATAGACAAAAAATTAATAGAGAAGGAAATAACGAAAAAAAAAATTCAAGATGAACTGCTAATTTCAGAAATAGTTTTTAATATAGATAACAAGGATGAACTAGATGAAAAGTATAATTTAATAAAGAAAGAAATAACAAATAATAATTTTACCTCGGCAGCAATAGCTCATAGCATATCTGATTCTTCAATTAATGGGGGAAATGTCGGCTGGATTAAATTAAATTCTTTATCAAATCAAATTAAAAATAAAATTAAAAAAATGAAAATAGGCGATATTTCTAGACCAATTCAAATACCAGGAGCATTTATTATTCTAAAGATTGAGGATAGAAGAGAGGTTTTATTAGAACTAGATGTTAACAAAGAAATTGAAAAAATTGTAAAAAGAAAAACTAATGAGCAATTAAATCAATACTCAAACATTTATTATAATAAAATAAAAAAAGATGTGAGAATTAATGAATTATAATTCAATTTTGATAGTTAGTGGAGAACCGAATAGCATTTTCTTAGAATTATATTTTAAAGTTTTGAAATTAAAAAAAATAAAATTTCCATTAATACTTATTTGCTCTGAAAAATTGTTAAAACTACAAATGAAAAAATTAAAATTTAAAATGAATATTAGAACTTTAGAGTCTTCAAAATTAGATATTTATAATTTGAATAATAAATCAATAAACCTAATAAATGTTGAGTATGACCCAAAAAATGCATTTGAAAAAATTACAAATAAATCAAACTTATACATTGAAAAATCATTTCAAAAAGCATTCAAAATTTTAAAAAAAGGTAAAATTAAAAAATTTATTAATGGACCTATTTCTAAAAAAACCTTTTTAAGTAATAAATATTTAGGTGTTACAGAGTATATTTCAAAAGCTTTTTCTATAAAAAATAATTGTATGTTAATTTACAATAAAGAACTATCTGTAAGTCCTATAACAACTCATCTTCCAATAAAACTAGTTTCAAAACAAATTAATAAAAAAAATATTATAAGTAAAATTTTTTTAATAAATAATTTTTATATCAAGAAATTCGGTCTTAAACCCAGAATCGCTTTATTAGGTCTTAATCCTCATTGTGAAAGTATTCATAAGTTTAATGAAGACGAAAAAATAATTAAACCAACTGTAAAATATTTAAAAAAAAAAAATTAAAATATCTGGCCCTTACCCTGCAGATACAATTTTTTTAGAAAAAAACAGAAAAAAATTTGACATTATTGTTGGAATGTATCACGATCAAGTACTCACTCCGATTAAGACATTGTTTGAATATAATGCAATAAACATTACTTTAGGATTACCTTTTGATAGAATATCCCCAGACCACGGTCCAAACGAAAAAATGCTAGGTAAAAATAAATCTAATTACTTAAGTTTATTGAAAGCTATTCAATTTTTGGAAACACATTGATTAGAGCAAAAAAAAGTTTAGGTCAAAATTTTTTAAATAATAAAGGTTATTTGGAAAAAATAAGCTCTTTAATTTCAATTAAAGATAAAAATATTCTTGAAATAGGTCCTGGTACTGGAAATTTAACATCTTATATTTTACAAAAAAACCCAAAAAAGGTTTTTGTAATTGAGAAAGACAACTATTTAGCAAATATACTCAAAGATAAATTTTCTGAGAAAATAGTCATATTTAACAAAGATGTTTTAGAAATTGACGAGACCACAATTTTAAATGAAAAATTAATTGTATTTGGTAATTTACCTTATAATATTTCTACTGAGATTTTATGTAAATGGGTAATTAATTTAAAACATAATTTTTGGTTTGAACATCTTATATTAATGTTTCAAAAAGAGGTCGCTCAAAGAATTGTAGCAAAATTTAATACATCTGAATATGGAAGATTAACAGTTTTAACAAATTGGAAACTTAACATAAAAAAAATTTTTGATATTAAACCAGAGTGTTTTTCTCCAAAACCAAAAGTTCATAGTACTTTACTTTTATTCTCCCCTAAAAACACTTTTTATAATTTAAAAGACCCTAAAAACTTAGAAAAAGTTACAAGAGTCTTTTTTAGTCATAGAAGAAAAATGCTTAAAAAGCCCTTTAATCAAATGTTTAATGGTAATGAAGAAATATCAAATAAATTAAAAATTGATTTAAATTTAAGACCTCAGAATTTAACTTTTGAAACTTACTACAGGCTTACGAATGAATACGAAAAATTATATTGTTAATTTATTAATATGCTCTCTTATATATTCAGAGTCATAATCTTTTGAACCATTGCTTATTTCTGCCTCTATTAAATTTTTTATCCTTTGAAAACATTTATCTAAATTATCATTGATAACTACGTAATCATAATTAATCCAATGCAGGACATCCCTTTCAAATTGTTTCATCCTCTCATCTACAATAAGTTTATCTTTCATATCTCTATTTGATAGTCTTTCAAATAAAACTTCTTTACTTGGAGGTAAAATAAAAAAAGTAATTAATTTGTAGTCTAGTTTTTTATTTTTTATTTGATCTGCACCTTGCCAATCGATATCGAATAAAACATTTTTACCTTTATTGAGATTATTTATAACAGGAGTTTTTGTGGTCCCGTAAAAATTGTTAAATACTTTTGCATATTCTAGAAATTCTTGATTGTTAATTAACCTTTTAAATTCAGTTTCATCCACAAAAAAATAATCTTTATTTGTTTCTTCGTTATGCCTCGGTTGGCGTGTGGTATGTGAAATTGATACGTTAAAGTTATCTGTTTTTGATAACATCTTAACCAAAGTTGTTTTGCCTGCTCCTGATGGAGAAGATAAAACTACCATTACCCCATCTTTATCTGATGGCATAGAATTTTCTAATTGGCTTTACCTTCAATAAATTTAACTGCATCACCCACTGTTAAAATCTTTTCAGCTTCACTATCTGAAATCTCTGAACCAAACTCTTCTTCAAAAGCCATCACCAATTCAACTGTATCTAAGCTATCAGCACCTAAATCATCTATAAAACTAGACTCTTCTGTTACTTTTGCTTCATCAATTCCTAAATGATCGGCAACAATTTTTTTTACTTTGCTTGAAACATCTTCTGACATATTGATCCTTTTTTGTTATAAATTCTTATTAGTTTAAAAACATCTTTTGTCAAGCCATATACATTCCACCATTAACATGCAAGGTTTCACCATTAATATAGTCTGACTCATTCGAGCACAAGAAAAGTACTGCATTAGCTATATCGTTTGGATCTCCTAAGCGTCCAGAGGGAATTTTAGATATAATTAAATCTTTATATTTTTCGTCTAATTTATCTGTCATTGTTGTCTTAATAAACCCAGGGGAAATACAATTTACATTTATATTTTTTTTTGCATATTCGATTGATAAACTTTTAGACATTGCGATAATTCCAGCCTTTGATGCTGTATAGTTTACTTGTCCAACATTTCCTGTATGGCCAACCACTGATGTAATGTTCACTATTTTTCCAGATTTATTTTTAAGCATTTTTTTGATAGCTGATTTTGATATGAAAAAATTTGAAGTTAAATTTATATCAACCACCTTCTGCCATTCCTCTAAGGTCATACGTATTGCTAAATTGTCCATAGTAATTCCTGCATTGTTTACCAAACAATCTAGATTTCCACCTAATAATTTGGTTGCATTATCAATGAAATTCTCGATATTTTCTATCTGAGATATATCAAATTTTAATATTTCTATGTTATGAAAATCAGATTTTAATTTCTCCAATTTTTCAATTTTAGTTCCAGTTGCTAATACGTTTGCACCAGCCTGACTTAATTTTTTTATTATTGAATTACCGATACCACCAGAAGCACCTGTGACTATAATTTTTTTATTTTTTAAATTGTTCATACTTTTAAATTTCTTATATCTTCCGCGCTATTTATTGTACTTATTTTTACATCTCTATTAATTCTTTTCACCAAACCAGATAAAACTTTTCCTGGACCAATTTCAATAAAATGATTTACATTATCTTTTAGCATATTTAATACACTTTCTCTCCATCTTACTCTATTCTCAATTTGTTGAATTAATAGATTACGCAGATCATCTTTATTTGATATTGGCTCTGAAGTTACATTAGATATTAATCTTTTATCAGAATTTTGAAAAGTAAGTTTATTTAGTTCCTCATCCATTTTTTTTGTGGCATTGCTCATAAGATTGCAATGAAAAGGAGCACTTACAGGTAACTTAACATTTTTAATTGATTTTTCAGACAAGATTTTAGATAGATTATCTAAATCACTAATTTTCCCACTTAAAACTATTTGCCCGTTAGAATTATCATTAGCAATTTCAACAGTAAATTTTTTTTCATTATCTTTAAGTAATTGTTCAATTATTTCTATGGTCGTACCTATAACTGCCACCATTCCACCCTCTCCTCTTGGAACAGCATTTTGCATGGCTTCTCCCCTAATTTTTAAAATTTTTAAAGTATCTGAAAAATTCAAATATCCTGCACAACATAATGCTGAGTATTCACCTAAAGAATGTCCTGCAAAATACTTTGCTTCACTTAGTTTGACGTTGAATTCTTTTACTATAACATTAAAAATTGAGTAACTAACTAAAAATATTGCAGGTTGTGTGTTAATGGTTAAGTCTAATTCTTCTTTGGGCCCACGTAAGATTAATTTTGATAAAGATATATTTAAGATTTCGTCTGCCTCTGAAAATAACTTTTTAACAAGTTCAAAATTATCATAAAATTCCTTTCCCATCCCCACTATTTGAGAACCTTGACCTGGAAAAATTACTGAAAACATATAAAAAAAACTAATTAATTACCTTTTTAACTATTGTAATTGAAGTTTTATAATAGTATATCCTCACTTTTTATTAAAGGACATAAATGAATTTATACGAGCATACTATTATAGCTAGACAAGATGCTTCACCAAGTGAATTAAAGCAATTAACAGAAAAATATTCAAAAATTGTTGAAAAAAATGAAGGTAAAGTAGTTAAGACTGAGAATTGGGGACTGTTAAATTTATCTTACTTAATCAAAAAAAATAAAAAAGGAAGCTATATTCACTTTAAGATAAAAGGCAGAGGAAATGTTATTACTGAATTGGAGAAAAACGAATCTATAGATAAAAAATTATTAAGGTATTTAACTGTAAGAGTTAAGAGATTTGATTTAAAAACAAACTATTTTGGTAAACTTGAGCAAACGGAAAAAAAAGAAAGTATTAAAAGTTAATGCCTAAAAGACAAAGTGGAAATAAAAAAAGCAAACAAAGTAACTTTGCTAAACTAAGCATTTTTCAACCAAACAAATACAAATTTAAAAAAACTTGTCCTTTATCTTCCAAAGATGCTCCTGTGATAGATTATAAAAATGTAAAATTATTAAAGAAATATATGTCTGAAAATGGAAAAATTTTACCATCAAGGATTACTAATGTTTCACAAAAAAAACAAAGGGAATTATCTCTCTCAATAAAGAGAGCCAGAAATTTAGCTTTAGTATAATGAAAATAATCTTATTAGAGAATGTTAAACGTGTTGGATCTATAGGAGAAATCATAAACGTTAAAAGAGGTTATGCAAGGAACTTTCTAATAGCTAATCAAAAAGCTCTTTACGCCTCTAAAGAAAATATAAATGAAGTCGCAAAAATTAAAGCAGATTTATCAAAAAAAGATAATAATAAAAAAAAAGATGCTACTAAAACAGCAGAAAAAATTAATGGAAAAGAGTATTTAATAAAAAAATTAAGTACTGAAAATAAAGAATTGTATGGCTCTGTTAAACCTACAGAGATTGCGAAACTTATAATGAGTGAAGATAAAATGGATATAAAGCCTTCAATGATACAGCCAGAAGAGGAAATAAAATCACTTGGAAAGTTCAAAGTAAATATTTCTTTACACTCTGAAGTTGATGCTCAAATATTTATAAAAGTTTTGTCAGCTGACACAGTAGAATAATTATACATTTTTTTCCCCAGGATTAATTTAAAATTTATTTTAAATACTTTTGTTATAAGTTATCGTTTATGGAGAATAATCTTAACATTGTTAAAAACCAATTCAAAGAGTTACCTAATAACATTGAAGCCGAACAAGCTGTAATTGGATCAATTCTTGTTAGTAATGATATTTTTGATGAGATAAGCACAATTGTTTCAAGTATTAATTTTTATGACCCTATGCACCAAAAAATTTATGATGCAATTGAAACTCTCATTTATAAAGGCTTGTTGGCAAATCCGATTACATTGAAAAATTATTTTAAGGATGAAAAAGACGATTTAAATATTCCAGAGTACTTAGTTAAAATTACTAAATTTTCTACGTCTGTTAGACAAGCAATGGAGTATTCTAAAATTATATATGACATGTTTGTTCGAAGAGAATTAATAAAAATTTCTGAACAAACAATTGATAGTGCTAAGCTAAATGATTTTGATACAAATGGACAAACTATTATAGAACATTCTGAGAGACTGTTATTTGATTTAGCTGAAAAAGGTTCTTTTAATTCCTCACTTGTAAAATTTGATGAGGCAATGAAACAGACTATTGAAATGGCATCTGCTGCTTATAAAAATGAAGAAGGAATTGTTGGAGTCCCAACCGGTCTAAGAGATTTAGATGATAAATTGGGAGGCTTGCATCAATCTGATCTTATTATTATAGCTGGACGACCCTCAATGGGTAAAACATCATTAGCAACTAATATTGCATTTAATGCAGCTCAAAAATTACAAGAAAGTGGAAAAAAATCTTCAGTTGCTTTCTTTTCACTTGAGATGTCATCAGAACAACTTTCGACAAGAATTATTTCTGAACAAGCTAGAATTAGCTCAAATGATATTAGGCGAGGAAGAATTTCTGATGATCAATTTGATAAGTTTTTAGAAACTTCAAAGGATATATCAGAACTTCCTCTTTATATTGATGAAACTCCAGCGATAAGTATTGCTGCTTTAAGTAATAGAGCTAGGCGTATTAAAAGATTATTTGGTCTTGAAATAATTGTGGTTGATTACATCCAACTGATGAGAGGTACTACGTTTAACAAAGATGGAAGAGTTCAAGAAATATCTCAAATAACTCAGGGATTGAAAGCAATTGCTAAAGAACTTTCTGTACCAGTAGTAGCACTTTCCCAATTATCTAGACAAGTAGAACAACGAGACGATCACAAACCTCAATTAGCAGATTTAAGAGAGTCAGGCTCAATCGAGCAAGATGCAGACGTTGTTATGTTCGTCTTCAGAGAAGGATATTACCTCCAAAGAAAAGAGCCCAGAGAGGCCACTGTTGAACACGCTGAATGGCAAGCAAAAATGAATGAAGTTGCTCACCTCGCACAAATTATAATTGGTAAACAAAGACACGGTCCAATAGGTAACGTAACACTTGAATTTGAAGAGAGATTTACAAAATTTAAAGATACTCAAACTAATTAATTTCCAATATAAAAGAGCAAATGCTAGCTCGTATCTATCAAAACGTTATTTTAAAAAATCCAAAAGTAATACTTGCATTACTTACAATCACCATATTAAGTTTTGGTTATTATGTAAAAGATTTTAGACTAGATGCTTCGTCAGACACGTTATTGATCGATGGCGATCCTGATTTAGCTTATTTAGAAGAAATTTCTGAAAGATATGGATCTAAAGAGTTTTTAATTTTGACCTATACTCCCAACGATGGGATGGCTACAGATACCTCAATTAATAATTTGTTAAGTTTAAAATATAAAATTCAAAGTTTGAATTGGGTTCATAGTGTTGTAACTCTTCTAGATGTACCATTGTTGAATAACTCAGACGCTCCACTTCAAGAAAGATTAGAAAGTTTTAAAACTTTAAAAGACGAAGAAGTAGATAAAGACAGAGGATTTAAGGAAATTCTTAATAGTCCTATATTTAGAAACTTTGTTATAAGTGAAGACGGTAAGACAAGTGGCATAATCGTTTATATTAAGCAATTAGAAAAACTTGTAAATATTGAAAGTAAGTCTAAAAAGGAAATTGAAAATTATAAAGATCAAATCAAAAAACAAAATCATCAAAATATTTTAGAGATTAGACAAGTGATCCAAAGCTATGGTGATGTTGGTAAGATATATCTAGGTGGTATACCAATGATTACAGATGATATGATCACTTTCATTAAAAATGATATTGTAGTTTTTGGTATAGGTGTTTTATTATTTATTGTTGCAACATTATGGTTTGTCTTCAGAAAAATTATCTGGATAATAATTCCAATTAGCAGTTGTATATTTTCAATAGTAATAATGACAGGATTACTTGGAATGTTGGGATGGAAAGTCACTGTTATTTCATCAAACTTTATTGCTTTAATGCTGATTCTTACAATGGCAATGAACATTCATATGAGTACGAGATTTTTACAACTCAAAAAAAATTTACCTTCAAAAAACAATTTAGAAATTATCTCTTTGACTACAAAAAAAATGTTTTGGCCAATTATTTATACTGTCCTAACTACTGTTTTAGCTTTTTTATCATTAATCTTTAGTGAGATCAGGCCAATTATTGACTTTGGGTGGATGATGACTTTTGGACTAATTACCTCATTTTTAATTACATTTACAATTCTACCAACTTTTTTAAATTTTGCCCCGAAAGAAAATATTTCAATTAAAAAGGAACAAGACTCTAAATTTACTGCTTTCCTTGGATCACTTTCTATAAATAATAAAAATCTAATTTTTTTGGTAACAATTATCATTATCATCTTAAGTATTATTGGAATTAACAAGCTAGAAGTTGAGAATAGTTTTATTAATTATTTTAATAAAAATACTGAAATTTATAAGGGTATGAAACTTATAGATGAAAAGCTTGGAGGAACAACACCATTAGAGGTTATTATTAAGTTTCCCAAGAAAGGAAAAGAGACAAAATCAGCTGAAGATAATGAGTTTGAAGATTGGGGAGATGAGAATGATAATAATCAAGATAAATATTGGTTTACCAAGGATAAAATTGATAAAATTTCATCTGTCCATAATTATTTAGATAGTCTTCCTGAAATTGGAAAGGTTTTATCTTTTTCATCTATTGTTGATGTGGCAACGCAATTAAATAATAATAAACCTTTAGGCACTTTAGAAATGGGTGTTCTTTATTCTAAAATACCTGAAAGTATTAAAAGAGAAATTATTGATCCATATCTTTCAATAGAAAATGATGAAGCAAGAATTAGTTTAAGAATAATAGACTCTCAAGAAAATTTA
>MDTG01340873.1_pt1 | contig 17073 bp, 12 predicted proteins | sample 811421 | NCBI WGS metagenome assembly MDTG01 (sample SAMN05326645, study PRJNA326480) | marine metagenome | isolation source: seawater | place: Pacific Ocean: South East | collected 2011
ACCCGCGTACTAGTGATACCTGTTTAATCATAATGTACAAATAGAATTTGTCGGACTTAAGGAAAAACGCTTTTCTGGCTAATTTTGGGCGTATCCAGCCACCTTCTTTATATGCCACCAACAGTAGTATAGAAAGTTCTCAAAGGGCCCCTATGGGGCCCTTTGTAATGAGGGGAGAAAATGGAAGAATCGTACGGAGCAGGTAGCATCCAAGTGCTAGAAGGACTGGAGGCTGTTCGTAAACGGCCAGGAATGTACCTAGGAGACCCGCATGACGGTTCTGCCCTTCACCACTGTATCTGGGAAGTTGTGGACAACTCAGTGGATGAACATCTTGGCGGGCATACCGATACTATTGATATTACGCTGCATGAAGATAATTCCCTATCAGTGAGAGACTACGGCAGAGGTATCCCCGTAGACATCATGGAGGAATACGGGATCTCGGCTGCAGAAGTAATTATGACAAAGCTACATGCTGGAGGGAAATTCGACAATAGTTCTTACAAAGTTTCAGGAGGACTCCACGGGGTAGGAGTATCAGCAGTAAATGCAGTATCTGAATGGATGGAAATGACAATTCACAGAGACGGAGTCGTTTACTTCCAACGGTATGAAGCAGGAATACCTGTTGAACCCCTCAAAGAAATAGGATCCTGTGAAGATACAGGGACAATGATTTCCTTCAAACCCGATCTTAGTATCTTTACAGAAGTTGTTGAATTCAATCTAGAAGAAGTCAACACAAGGGTAAGTGAAACTGCTTTTCTAAATGCAGGATTAAAGATTATTATATCAGACGAACGTTCCTCTGAACCTCATATCGTCGAACATCTATACGAAGGAGGACTCGCAGAATATGTAAGTCAACTCAATGATCGTCGTGAAGTACTTCATTCGGAAGTTATCACAATTAAAGGAGAAAAAGAAATCGAGAAGGGCACTGTTGAAGTAGAACTCGCCTTGCAATGGTCCGATGCCTTTAGTGAATCAATTCGTTGTTATACAAATATCATCAGAAACAAAGATGGAGGCACACACATGTCCGGTCTACGGACAGCCCTAACGAGCTCTGTCAACACATATGCCAAGAAAAAGAATCTTTTGAAGGGTGATTCCCTATCTGGTGATGACGTACGCGAGGGTCTTGCGGCAGTAGTTAGTGTGAAACATCCTGACCCATCATTCTCTTCTCAAACCAAAGATAAACTTGTTAGTAGCGAAGTTACAGGTATAGTGCAAACTATTGTTTACGACAAATTAGGAGAATTTTTTGAAGAGAACCCATCGGTTGCCAAGCAAATAGTCGACAAAGCAGTCCTTGCATCTAAAGCACGGGAAGCAGCCAGAAAGGCACGTGATTTAACACGTAGAAAGGGTGTTTTAGAAGGTGGAGGACTACCAGGGAAACTTGCAGATTGTCAATCTAGAGACCCAAGTGAATGTGAAGTATATCTTGTGGAAGGTGATTCTGCAGGAGGATCAGCCAAAACGGGTAGAGACAGAAGAATTCAAGCTATTCTCCCACTAAGAGGAAAAATCCTCAATGTTGAAAGACAGAAACATAATGCTGCAAAGGTATTCCAGAATCAAGAAATACAAACGATGATTCGTGCACTTGGTGCAGGAGTAGGAAATAATAGTGAGGAAGAGGGATCATTCAATACTGAAAAATTACGATATAGTAAAATCATCATCATGACCGATGCGGATGTTGATGGAGCACATATACGCACACTGATGTTAACTTTCCTGTGGCGATTTATGCGCCCAGCGATTGTAGAAGGACATGTTTACATCGCACAACCGCCTTTATTCCAACTCTCTAAAGGCAGGGTTAGCAAGTATGCGTTTACTGATGAAGAGAGAGATGCAATTCTTGAAGAATTGCGAGGTGACAATCCAAATGCAAAAATCGGCGTTCAGAGATACAAAGGTCTTGGGGAAATGAATCCAGAACAATTATGGGAAACCACAATGAATCCAGAAACAAGAACGATGTTGAAAGTAACTGTCAAGGATGCAGAAGATTCAGATCGAATGTTTGAAACCTTGATGGGAGAAGATGTTCCAGATAGAAGGGCGTTTATCGAACGACATGCTAAGGAGGTGACGAATCTTGACATCTGAAGACGAAAATATCAATGAAGAAAGTGGAGACGCTGTAGAAACAGGTAATGTCCTAAATCGTCCATTAAATGAAGAAATGAAAACGTCATACATCAATTATGCAATGTCTGTAATTATTGGGAGAGCTTTACCTGATGCCAGAGATGGCTTGAAGCCCGTTCATCGTCGTGTTCTTTACGGTATGCATGAAGGAGGGCACACCTCCGACAAGAAATTCAGCAAATCTGCACGTTCTGTTGGAGAAGTCATGGGTAAATATCACCCACATGGTGATCAATCAATCTATGATACGATGGTAAGAATGGCACAAGAATTTTCCTTAAGGTATCCTCTTGTTGATGGTCAGGGAAATTTTGGTTCAATCGATGGTGACCCCCCTGCAGCAATGCGATACACAGAGAGTCGTTTAGATCGGATCTCAAGACATATGCTTGAGGATATTGAAAAGAAAACAGTAGATTTCCAACCAAATTTTGATGATTCGGAAATGGAACCATCGGTATTACCAGCAAGATTACCAAATCTACTTCTGAATGGAAGTGATGGTATCGCAGTAGGCATGGCAACAAGAATTCCCCCCCACAACTTAACAGAAGTTGCGGGAGCAATTCGGTTACACGTAAGTCGAATCCTCGAAGAAGGAGAAGAAGGCAGAGGAATACCTAACATCACCATTAAAGAATATATGAATCACGTCCATGGTCCCGATTTCCCCACGGGCGCAACCATCCATGGTGTTGACGGGATTTACGACATGTACTCAACAGGTAAAGGGCGATTTCATGTCCGTTCCAAGTGCGATGTACATGATGATTCAAACGGAAAAAAGATTGTCATTCATGAAATCCCATACCAAGTAAAGAAGGCAGACATGTTGGTGCACATAGCAGAATTAGTTACTAAAGGAACAGTAGTTGGAATTAGAGACATACGCGATGAATCCTCTAAAGAGGGTATCAGAGTAGTCATTGAAGTAAAAAATAATGCTGACCCACATGCTGTGCTCAACCAATTATTCAAATCTAGTAGATTACAAGAATCATATTCTGCAAATATGATGGGTATTTTGGATGGGAGACCAGTCCTACTTACTCTCCCAGTGATGATTCATACTTATGTCGAACACCGAGAAAGCGTTATTGAGAAAAGGGCTCAGTTTGAACTTGGAAAAGCGGAATCAAGAGCGCATATTCTTGAAGGCTTAGTTAAGGCACAGAAACGGATTGATGATGTTATCACTGTAGGTAAAGCCAGTTCGGCTAGAGAACAGTTTGAAGCAGTATTACAAGGAAAAGAATCCATGGCTGGAATTGCAGCATTTGATTTCACTGAACCCCAAGCTAAAGCAATTGCAGAACGTCGATTGTATCAACTCAGTAAAATTGATGTCGAAAAGGTTGAGAATGAACACGAGGAATTGAAAGTTAAAATTGCGGACTTGCAAGACATTATTTCTTCAAGGTCGAGACGTTTAGGCATTCTTACATTTGAACTGGATGAAATGGTTGAGAAACATGGCGACGAGCGTCGATCGGATATTGACCCAATGCCATTATCAATGGATCGTGAAGATCTTATTGAAGAGCGAGCAATTGTAATCACTCTAACTAATGATAATTACATCCGCCACCTGCCAGCTGAATCCTTCAGAATCCAGAATAGAGGCGGAAAGGGAATGAAGGGAGTCCAAACTAAAAATGAGGATTTTCCGACTACTCTGTTAACCTGTTTTAGTAAAGACAGATTACTAATTTTCACCAACAGGCCAGCAACGAAGAAAGTCAAAGACAAAGATGGCAATGAAAAGGAAGTCCCCTACATTGAAGGCCGAGTATATGGACTTAGAGCGTGGGAAACACCACAAGGATCGCGAACAAGTAGAGGAGGACATATCCGAAATGTAATCGGTCTGAAGGACGATGAAACAGTTGTTTCAATTGTTCCTTTGACTAAAGAATTAATTGAAAATCCAGAAAATAATTACCTAGCATTTGCAACCAGAAAGGGCAATATCAAAAAGAGTCTTCTTTCACATTATATCAAAATCAACCGAAATGGGAAGAAGGCGATTAATTTGTCAGAAGACGACGAATTGGTATCTGTTAGATCCGGCACTGATGAAGATAATGTGGTCATGGTTTCGAGTAATGGATTAGCCACTCGATTTATGTTGAGAGGAATTCGACCTCAGGGTAGGGTTTCCAGCGGAGTCCGAGGATTGAAATTGAAAAATGAGGCAGATTTGGTAGGGATGATAATCACCAATGACGAAAATACAAGTGTTCTGACTTTATCAAAACAGGGGATGTGCAAACGAACTCGCATAGGGAGTGGAGATTCGATTCCACTAATGAAAGAAGGACAACCAATTTTGGATTCTGATGGAAAACAAAAAATGGGGACAGATGGATATCGACTAGCCAAGAATAGAGGGGGATCTGGTGTTAAAACAATGAATCTCAACGAAGGTGATTCAATTTCAAGGGTTCATCAAATACCTGATTTGGAAGACCAATTATTCCTACTCTCAGGTAAAGGAATCGTGATTCGTATATCTGCTTCCCAAACAAAAGAAACATCTGGTCGCTCATCCAAGGGAACACGTGTGATGGAATTACGAAATAAAGAAAAGAATGGATTTATTGATGAATTAATCTACAGTGCACGAATGCCATCAGATTTAGTAGAACAAATGATTACTGAAAAGGTAAGTGCTGATTCATCGGAAGAAGAGTAACCACCGCTTCTCTTAAGCCAGCCTTATGGGTGGGCGTAGATATTGCGGCAGTCGCATAGCCTGGCCATTGCGCTGGATTGCTAATCCAGTGGTGTCTCACCGCGAGGGTTCAAATCCCTCCTGTCGCGCCATCAATCGAAGAATTCGTCTAAATCATCGCCCTGTCCATCAGTACCACGATCCCCTACTTTCTGTAGTAAGAACTTCAAACGTCGACGAATCTTTCGATTTCGATTAATTACCATCGGAACAGCAATGAGATTTATTGCGATGATAATGATAGCTGCCAAAGAGGAGGTTTGGAAATTTTCATCTGAGATATCCTCAAGAAAACTATTAATCCAATTATTCTCATGATTCTTGTCAGGAGTGACAACATCGGGAATCAAATGAGGATTGTTTTCCCAGAACAGATCAGTTACTAAAATAGAGGCAGTGTTGTCATTTCTTACTATGAAATCAGAATTACCAACTGCATCTTCAGGGATTAAGATGTAGTGATAAGTCTGGCCAACAGAAAGGCCGTCCTCACCAGATGATTGAACCTCAGTATAAGACCCAGTGGTCAATGGCTCACCCCATAGACCAGTCATAATTGGTTCAATAAATTCTACCGATTGAGGTAAATTCTGGGTCCTGTACAATGACCAAGTGATATTTTCTTCGTCTTGGACTCCATCTCCATTTTCATCAGGGATTTCAGGATAAGTCCAAGTTACAGTTACCGAGTGGGAATCTGCCTCACTGCCAGGAGTAGTGTCATAATCATAGGAAAGAGTAATGCGAATATCTTGCATTTCATAATTAGGGGCTAAGGAATCACCGCATTGAAGGTCAGGATTTCCCACCTCTTTGAAACCTGTAACATTCCCGTGTGTATAATCAACTAATCCTTGATGATCTATAGCTGCCAGTATATAGCTTGCACAAAGCCCATTTTGGAGAGGATTTGGGTCGACCCATTGGGTCTGGTTTCCAGGCAAATCAGTCACAAAATTCTGTGTAACTGTGGACTCAAAATCATCGATATTTTCGTACGGCCACCTAAACGGGAACTCAAGTCTCTTGTAAACTCTCCACCCTCCAAAATAAGGATCGTCAATCGGCCCTTCTGAATCCCATAGAAGTGTTAGTTCGCCTCCAGCTGATTTTTGCGTTCGAAGGTCAAGAGGTGTTACATTTACTGGAGCCATGTCGCCCACTAACATTATTGAACCACTAGAAATACCGTTTAATCTTAGATGAAATGAGTTGTTGGTTTCAAATGCCTCAAACAAATCATCTGTGCTAAGAGGAGCCAGAGCACCAATTGATCCATTGATTACGTGCATTGCAACAACAGACGCAGGGCTCACACTGCTAGGAATAAGTTGGCTAATATTTCCCCAAAAATCAACATAATCTACATTCAAATCGTCACCTGCAGTAGGATATAACCTAAAATCAAACGAACGCAAGGGTGTTTTCCCAATATTCACAGCTTGGGCATGAACAATTGTTTCAGGGAAAGCGACGTTGAGAACCTCAAAGTCCATCTGTTCAATTGACACCGCTTCTCCTGAAGTTACAATCGGCATATCTTGGAATTGAATCCTGTTCAATACCCTTACATCCCGTGTTGAGACTTCATCAAAGTCAGTTGGACTCATGAGACTGTGTCGAACATGAAGTGTGATTTGGTGATTACCCATCGGAAGTGTAGTGTTTATGACCCTACCATATCCAATTGTTTCAATATAGTCGATTTTCCACGTGTAATTAACAGGTAATGGAGAATCTGGAGCAAGACCTGCTACAAACATAATTGATTCTCCAGTCTCAAATGTAGTATCATCCACCGGAGGAACTGCAACATAAGCCCCGGTAGAAGTTTGATTGATTAGAATCTGAGTTTCAAAATAATTGTTAGCAGGGTCTGTGTCTATTGAATTTGTGGCAGTTGTAGTTGTAGCGTTGACTACAAATAACCCCATATGATTCAGAGGGAAGACACAAGAAACCAATTCTCCGGGATCGATTCTCTGAGTACAAGAAATTGGATATCCATCAACTAGTGAATAGCCGCTAGTGATGTTGAATAATTCAATATTAAGAGTAGTATTCCATGGCATATCCCCATCGTTTCGAAGTTGAACTTGAAGGGAATCTTCACCATAAGGGAATTTTACGAAGTTCTCAAAACCATTTGTGACTACAATTTCATCACCCCTAGCGGGGGATATTCCAACCAATACGATATCAACATCGTCGCTGACTACTACTTGAACGGTTTCTCCAACATTATTCCATGGGTTCGGATCTTCTGTTGATTGAATCCAGAATTCAACATCAAAAATTCCTTCACTGGGAAATTGAATATCAGGGAGTAACAACTGAAGCGTGGTAGATGAACCTGAAACTGAAACAGGGGAAGAGGATTGAGAAATAAACAAATTAGGAAGAACTAGTTCAGCACGCACGCAATGAAGACCTTCTTCCAAATCTGTGAAATCCATTTGGATAGAAACATCATTACCGTCAGATTGCCAATCATAAGAACCAGAATATGACTCATTAACAACTGAACCAGTTACTATTTCCCATTTCAACGAATATTCTTCACCATTAGAAAGAGAAGTGGCATTGAATGTAGCATTGATTACGTCATTTAATGCATATGCGTCGACGTTAAGATATGGAGGAATGGTATCTGCAGGTGGGACTGGATTTTCAAAAAAGCCAGCACCTACGTACATACAAAACTGAGAACTCCCCATTAAAACATCTACCTGACTTAATGTCCATCCAACGGTGACCTGATCTTCAGCAGGCCAACCAATGGATGTTACGGTAATAGATGAAGGGTAGTCTGTATTAGGGTTGAGAATACTTTCAGTATCTAAATCATTTGAAGTGTAAATAATATCTTGGAAAAACTCATCCAAATAGAATTTGACAGCTAACCTATCGTCGGCCGGCCGGATATCCTCGGATGAAAATCGGAATACGACCGTATATGTTTGATCGGTATACTCAGTGGCATAAAACGGATCAACAAATGAAACTGTAGTTGATTCCTGAGGATTCAGTGTTGGAACGTTGACTTGTCGAGAAAAGAGAACTGATGGGCACGTTGCACTGGATACATGATCTCCTAAGCAAACCTCAGCAAGGATTGTTCGTCCGCCTATTGGGGTACTTGCATTACTCTGCACCTTTGTCTCTAGGTAAACAGGATCCCAAACACTGTAATGTGCCTCGTTGATGGGATCAACGGTTTCCGTAATCATAAAATCTTGAATGTTCCGTGAACCTGTGGCCTCAGTGGCAGGTAATAGCGGCAAAGATGACATCAAAAAAAGTGCCAAAACAAGCGGAACAGAGCGGATAATTCTGGAAGATGAACCAGCCGTTGGTCCCGCCATGTGTATGTTTAGCGGCTCGTGTGGTAAATAATCAACGCCCTAATACTACCCCGAGTATAGCCAAATCAACTTTCAATCCGTTCTTCCAGTATATCTTTGAGCAAGGGTTCATGTCCTCCCCAAAGAATCGGGTTCTATGCGGAGAGAGTTTCACTCTGATGAGGAAGGTCTCACAGCAGTGATTGAATTCCTCTCAGCATTCGTTCTCTTCCTTGTTATTGTCTCCGCATTCCTTAGCCTGAGTCGTCTAAGTCTGGGTCCAAATGACCCAATGATCGATCGTTTAGACGAGCATGCATCAGACGGAATTATGCGGTTGACTTCAAGTGAAGGCTGGATGACACCATACAGTGACGAAACCAGAGATGAAGCAAATGGGACAAAAAATTGGCATCAAGCCAATGCTAGCCGATTATTGCATTCGGACGTGTTACCGGGGATTGCAAACTCATTTGGACAGTTGGATTCTGATCGTATTGCAGCGTTAAACAATATAACAGAATCACAACTAAAAAACGGATTAGGATTCCCAAATTATGCTTCGATTAATTTGTCAATTACTATCCTCGAAAGCCCAAATCTACAACGGAACGGAGTGACACTATTCCTAGATGGCACTCCTAGAAGCGCAGCACAGAATTCAGCCGCTGCATATCGTATTTTACCGATGGGTAACGAAACTGTAGAAGTCAAGTTGGAAGTACACGATGCGGGGAATGTACCCCCTATAATGAGAATAACTGAATTCGTTCCCAATCCACAAATTGGAGAACCTGAATGGGTAGAGATTCAAAATGATGGAGGATTTGCTGTTGATCTCAACGGCTGGGGGATTTCACGTAATGGATTCCTCACATTAGTTGGGCAAGAAGCATTGCAAGGAGGAGGTGTGCTAATCTTATCAGGCGATGTTGATGCGATGAATGTGGGTAATTCCAGCGTAGCCATAGACATTGGACATACAGGAGTTCTGGGGAAAGGAATGATGGATGGACTGAATAACAGAGCAGACAATCTAAAATTGACCTACAATGAACCTGGCTCGTCATACACTCAAGAAGTGAATGTGATTTCTTATGATGCAGATTGGGGGTTTCAAACAGGATATAGTGCAAAGTCAGGTGAAAATGGATCTTGGGATGTATCTCAAATTACTACTCCTGGCGATGCTTAGCCAACTTCTTGGCGTGGACTTATGAACGGCATGTTGTGTGTAGCGTCCGGTAACCATGCTAGGCAACGCGTCATACGAACGTGATAGATGCATAACTGGCATACGCGGACTTGACGAAATTCTCAGAGGAGGAATACCATACGGGTCCGCAATTCTTGTTGCAGGAACATGTGGTTCTGGAAAGACAACATTGGGAATGGAGTTTCTAATGAATGGTGCGGCAGCGGGTGAAGCTTGCGCTCATTTCTCCGCTACTGAACCTTCCGTAAAATTACTCGAAAACATTAGGCAATACAGTTTCTTTGACATGACAACAGTCGATCGAGGACTAATCAATGTGTTTGATATGGACGTTCTTTTCTCTTGGCTAGGTTTAGACAAAAGTACGTTCAATCTAGATGACATTGACGCGATGGTAAAAGCAATCACAGATATTGTGAACACAATAGGTGTTACCCGGCTTGTAATCGACTCTGTGACATCTCTTTGTTACAAAGTTCCAAATGAACAATTAATCCGAGATTTTCTATTTAAATTAGGGAAATCACTCTCTACCTTGGGGTGCACTACACTCTTGATCGCTGAAATTACATCGGTAGGGGGAACTGCCCATCGTTCAGCATTCGGAGTAGAGGAAGCAATTGCAGATGGTATCATTGTACTCGGAGACGTTGAAAGAATGGGGCATCTTCTGAGATATTTACAAGTTGTTAAGATGCGAGGTACCGATCACAGCAGGGCGAAGTACGCTCTAGAGTTAACACGAAGTGGAGTGATGTTAACGCCGATGCTAAAGTGGGGTGTTAGTCAATGATTGAATTCGATTTAGGGATAGCTGAACAATTAACACAGGTCACAACCACCTCCAGTGTTCAAGTTAGAGTCGGAACCAGCAATTCAGACTTAGTAATTGCATCCATTATCCAACCACTAATCCAGAATTTTGGCATGGGTGGAGTATACATAACTGCCTCTCAAACTGCCCCTAATGTTATCGAAATGATGAACACAATTGGACTGGACCTTTCACCAATTCATTTCATAGATTGCGTGTCTTCTGGCATATTAGGGGGAACTCAAAACCCATATCCCAATATCGGTTACATCGATAGTCCAATTATGCTCGAATCGATGTTGTTACGTACTTTACATCATCTGGAAAACTCTCAAATCCAACAGAATTTTGTGATTTTAGATTCAGTTAATGCTCTTTCAATCTACAATGAAGAGAGAATACTTGCAGAATATCTCCATACATTCATCAACACATGCAAAAATCGACAAGTTCTAAGTCTCATTGTCAACGTTCCTGATCAAACACCTGCAGGAGTTCTTTCCAATCTTGACTTGTATTGCAGCGACCTCATTGATCGTGGTCAAGTAGTTATTTCTTGAGGGATTTGAATGACAATAAATTTTGATTCTGAAGACGAAGACTTCTACGGAGAAATGGGGTCTATTGGTTCAGTCAAATTCGACAGAATACTTACAGGAACCCCGCACAATACCGGAAGCATACCTCGTGGATTTACTCTTCTTGGATATGGAAATACGGGGGCAGGAATTGATTTATTCGCAAAACAGTTTGTTTCTGTAGCCGAAGATCCAGAAAATACAATTTTGATTTCTACATCTGAAACTACTAATGAAATTCTCTCAGTGTACAAAAAATACGACTGGCCAACTGAAATTAGGGTACGAACAATGGGTGAAGAATACAATCGTGAAGTACTAACAAAAGAACTTGAAGCTTCAAGATATAGAATCGAAGGATTTACTCTTAGTGACATTCAAAAGTTGGCTCAAACCCGTTTCGTGGACCAACAGTCGCACGACTTTCTTACTGACTTGACAACTCAAGTTACCTCACTAGGACCTTACTTTCGAGCAGCAATAGACAGTTTAGATTTCTTTTACAGTAGATTTGATCCATCAAGAGTAACCTCGATGCTTAGAATTATGCAAGCACATGCTCAACGTAATCGAGGACTTCTCCTGCTAACAGTAAGCGGAGATGCAGTAGAAAAGAGTACTGAACGTGAATTAATGGCAATTTGTGATATTGTAATGGAATTCGAAGTTGGAATGAGGGGCTCAGATTTTGATACTAGAATGGTAATTAGAAGATTTAGAAACTCTCCTGAAAATCTAGCCTTTATTACATTCAGAGTCACTCCCGAAGAAGCGATTACTCCTGAGACGGTCGAACGAGTAGCATAAGTCGCCCAACCTTCAATACATTCGTCTTCCAGTGTGTACCATGAGGGCACGCCAAGACGCTCAAGAGGCGGTGAGCCCAGTAATTGCCACTGTCCTTCTTTTAGCAATCACTGTCCTTCTTACAAGTGGGATTTACATCATGGTTCAAGATGCGGTACAAGCCCCAGACAAGGGAACGCCGTATGGTCAACTGACATCTCAATCTTTGGATAACGGATTCCAAGTTGTAAGAGTTACAGATCTGTCCAATGAGTTGATGATAAACACAATAAAATTTCAGATTATTTCAAACAACGGAACAGTCATAGAAGGTTTAGCTAATGATGCATCTGTGTATGGAGCCATAGGATCAGATGTTACATTTCAAGACAGAGATGCTGGATTAACCCTCAATAGAGGAGACTATTTCATTATCAATGCAACAGCAATTGGTTCAGACGAAGGCGGGTGGACATTCAGACTAATTTTCATGGGAACGGGGACTCGTGGAACCGCAGATCTTGGACAGGTTGTTCTTCCCGCGACTCAGTGACCGTAAGCGAAGAATCAAACATTAACACGATTAGACAACCACATGGTCGAAGATAGGGTCTCTGACTCTATACAATCAATTGAACCACGTAACATTAGAGCAGTGCGATGGTTTCTAGCCCCATCAAAGTCCCATATGATTCGATGGTTATTATTGGCCTCAATGTCAGAAAAGAAAACAAGAATTTCTTTCGAAGGTGAACTCGGAGAGGATATTATTTCTATGGCAAATTGCCTAGAAATGTTAGGAGTCGAAATAAAAAAAGAGGGCACATTTTGGGTTATTCAAGGTAAGGGACCAAATGGGCTTAAACCACCTAATGGTGTTCTTGACTGCAGAAACTCAGGTACTGCCATGAGATTTTTGATTCCACAGATAGCCTGTTTCTCATCTACAGTAACCATAGATGGCGACTGGACATTAAGAAAAAGACATTTAGAGTCATCAATGAATTCTATCAAAGAATTAGGAGGTACTATTGAGATGACAAATGGCATAGGTGCTCCATACTCAATACTAGGGCCGTTACAACCGGGCACAGTGAGTTTGGATATTAGTACATCGAGCCAATCTCTATCATCACTTGTTCTACTTGGTCCAAGAATGAGTGGACCAATTAAGGTTCGAACGATAGGAGAAGGTGTTTCAAATCGTCATGCTAAATTGACATTTGATATCGCTCAAAGAACAGGTTCCAACGCAGAGTGGATTAAGGGAGAAGAGATTACTATCCAACCCTGGATTCCTAAATGCCCAGAAAACGTAATGATACCCTCTGACCTAAGTCTGGCAGCATTTGGAATTCTGGCTGCTACAGTACATGATGTAAGTGTAGAAATTCAAAACCTTCCTAATCCAGAAGATGGGATTGGAGCAGATATTCTCTTTGAAATTATCGAAAACGAACAATCTGAACAAATGGAATTAGATTTACGAGACTGTAACGACTTACTTCCAGCACTGTGTGCTTACTTAGCAATAGGACCAGGAGGCCGAATTAAGAATGCTGCACATGCTCGATTCAAAGAATCTGATCGCATCTCTAAAACAATAGAAATGCTATCTCATTTTGGAATAAACGTGAACCAATACGAAGATGGAATCCAAACTGAAGGGGGACAAGTGCCAAAAACACCCAAGGAAGTCGTGAATGTCTATGGCGATCATAGACTATTCATGACTGCAGCATGTGTTGCCAGTAAAACAGGAGCAAAAATTTCTGACAAAGGAATCTGGAGAATCACTGACCCCTTATTCCCTGAACAAATCGGATTTAATTGATTCTAGGTTTAACCATGACATGGTCATCTTCTCCCGAAGGTGGATCTACCCAATCGATATCCCCTGGTAAAATCAGACTCCGCCCTATTGAATCCAAAATTTTCGCAAGTTCAACTTGAGATTGAGACAATTCTTTCCAAGGAATCGATCCGTCTCTCAATCTAAACCATCTACGAAGTGTTTGCATTGCACGAACACTTCGTTGCCATAATCGTAGATGCAGTCTTGCACCTACACTCCATAACGGCATAATCACAAATGCGAGCAATACCCAAGGAACGGAAGTAATCGTAGGTTTGAGAAATCCAAGTGCACCTTTCCCTAAAAACGCCCAAACAGGACTAGACGCGCCTGCTAAAAGCCATGCAATGGGAAATGAAACAACAAACCACCAAATTGGGAGTAGCATGAAGGCAACTGCAATTTTCTTTGTACCCAATGCGTATGGCTCATTTTCAGCAGATTTAGCAGCAATAGGTCCCGCGAGGCGATATGGAGGATATGATCCTATGAGCGCGCTCCATGTAATCAAACCAAGCATCCAAATCCAACACCAAACGAATTGAATTAGTGCAGAAATCATAGAGAATACGCCAGGACGTTTATTCCGATCATACAACTCATATTCAGATAGACCATAAGAATGCATTATTCGCGAGTGATTTTCAACCTTAGATCTTAATTCATTGGCTCTCTCAGGTTGTGTTTCGTTCATGTACAACCAAGCCGCACGCATCCTACGGGCTCCTAAAACGGCCTCTTCAAAAGTTGCTTTCCTGCTCCTTCCTTCTGCTCTATTACGATGGACTGATACTAAACCACGAGCTCTCCACAACAACTTCCTATCTTCCCAAGATTCCAATCCATGACTCGTTCTTTTTAATTCCCCACCTAAGTCGTTGGTGACATATTGAACCCAAGCTCGATCTTCTGCATCTTCTTTTCCAAATTCTGATATCATTTGTTCGGAGGGAGAAGGGGCGCCATGTTCGCCTGGAAGTGGAGGTATCGACATCGGAGCATGAACTTCGACTAATGCACGCTCTCTGAACCTGTTTGGATTAGAATAGTGCAAGCCCACTGGAACGATAACAGGTTCAGGTACGCCTTTTTGGCGGGCCCTTCTAATGCCAAGTAACAACATTCTTGCTGGTCCTGTTTTCACACGTTCAGGTTGACTTGAAAGATGAGACACACCTTCAGGAAATATAACACATCTCCCCTGGTCAACTAATATATCAGCCACAGTATTTATTACAGCCTGATTACCCTTTTTCCTGTCTCCTTTGATATGTTCCTTATCTATAGAACGATAGATAGGTCGAGCACCAGCGGCTCTCATCACGTTACCCAAAATGGGCATTTTGAATAGAGTATGTTTTGCGATGAATGTAATTTGTCCAGGTAATGTAGAAATCATTACCAGAGGATCGATTAGCGAGCCTGGATGCCATGCGGCAAACAAAACCCCTCCTTCTTCAGGAATATTATCGGTCTCAATAGCCCCATGCTCTCTAAACCATGTTTCACTTACCTCTTTAGCTAACCATCTCACTGTACGATAAGAAGCAGGAGGAGGAGTCATCAATAATTCGGAGACAGCCAATACAAATAGCATAATCGACGAATAAAGGAATATTTACCCTAAACGCCCAAAATGATCATCTAATTGAGATATGTCCATCTTGAGTACTGTTGGCCTTCCATGGACACAGGCCCAGGGGTTTTCAATAGTTGACATATCTGCTAACAATCGCCTCATTTCGGATAATTCAAGTCGTTGATTTGCCTTCACTGCCCCTCTACATGATTTCATGAATGCAATTTCATCTTGAAGACGATCAACGCTTTCCAGAATCATACTGTCTGAATTATTAATATCAGAAAGCAAATCTCTGATAAAACCCATCAACCTTTCGTCACCGAGTAATAATCGCGGCACTGAGTGGATTTCTTCAATGTTTTCACTACCAAATTTGAAACCCAATTTACTCAACAATTCTTGATTTTTCTCCACAAGACCTTTTTGACTTGCAGTTAGTTCAATGCTTATTGGATGTATTAATGATTGGGATTCCCATGAAGTCATATCATGACGTAATCTTTCATACCTAATTCTCTCATGAAGTGCGTGTTGATCTATCACAAACAACGAATCTTCTCCTTGAGCCAAAATGTATGTATCTGCAAACTGTGAAAGTGCCTCCATAGCAGGGACATTGGTCACTGGGCCACTGAATTCAGGTTCAGAAAGTGGAGATATTGGATCGCCTGTACTCGAATATCGATGCAATTCCCTCTCTGCTGTAGATAGAGCAGGGGATGTTGGATTAGAGGCAAGGCCAGGCAATGTTTCCTGCAACGCAGGGGAATAAGAAACGGGTCTAGAATTAGGGGTTTTGGAATCCGGAAGTGGAGAAACTGGTTGATTAAATCGTGTTTGGACAGAATTCACTGCATCAATCCAAGCCGGTGCATTGTTACTCATTACAGACGATTGAGGAAGGTCATCAGTAGTTGCTACTGAACCCAAGGGGAACGTGTCATTGGAGGGGGCCCCTGTTGGGATAGAAAGCAGAGTATATGCAATACTTCTCTCTAGCCGCTCTAAAACCCTCCAAGAATTTTGTAATCGTACTTCTCTCTTCGTTGGATGAACGTTTACATCAACTTCATCATTTGGCATATCCAAAAACAAAACGCAAACTGGATGTCTACCAACCATTAATCTAGTCTGGTAACCCTTTCTAATGGACTGTAGAAAGGGAGTAGATGCAACGGCTCGATTGTTCACAAAAACGTGAATGTCATCTGAACGGCCACGATCAACTGACGGAGGAGATATCCATCCCCTCCATTTTTCATCTCCGGGTGCCGAAGCATCCGACTCGGATGAAACAAGTGGAACAAGACGTCCTGATGACCCTCCGAGTACATCATAAAGACGAGATTCAGAATCAGTTGGACCGGGTGAAGAAAGGACTATTCTGCCATCCACCTTTATTGAAAATCCCACTTCTGGATGAGCAAGAGCATATGCCATTACGACATCAACTATTGCTGCAGTCTCAGTAGACGGACGGCGTTGGAAGGCCATTCTTGCCGGAACAGATGCAAAGATATCTTTGACTTCGATTCTGGTCCCCACAGACTTCCCAACTGGACCAATTGGTAACACCTCTCCATCCTTTACTTCGATGAAGGCACCTTCTTGATCTGCTAATTTCGATTCAATTCGGAGATGGCTAACGGAACCTATCGCTGCAAGAGCCTCTCCTCTGAAACCAAGAGTTCCGATATTGGAAAGATCTTCGGAGGTTCTCAATTTACTCGTAGCATGTCGATTAACAGCCAATACCAACTCCGATTTGGGAATCCCATGACCATTATCTTCGACAGAAAGTCGAGAAAAACCACCATCCTCAACAACAATGTGGAGCTTTGTTGAACCTGCATCTAAACTATTCTCGACTAACTCTTTGACAACTTGAGCAGGGCGCTCAACCACTTCACCCGCAGCAATTCTCCCGATAGTCGCATCATCCAACTGTTCTATACGGGCGCGGTCCAATTGTATCACTCCTCAACCCAATCT
>MDTG01253346.1_pt1 | contig 17072 bp, 9 predicted proteins | sample 811421 | NCBI WGS metagenome assembly MDTG01 (sample SAMN05326645, study PRJNA326480) | marine metagenome | isolation source: seawater | place: Pacific Ocean: South East | collected 2011
ACCGTAGCTAAATGGTGTTTTCACTCACACCCTTTAAGTACTTCCTTCACTTTTCTAAACGCTGAAACGCCATCTTCGCACAGCTTCGGACATTTTTCTTTACTGCACCGTTAGAAAAACTAATCTAATATAATCGATGACTCGACCATTTAACACGTGAAGAACGCGAGCGCGACAGTCGCCGCGATGAGCTCGACGATGCTCAAAAGAGACGCAGACGAAGAGGGCGGCGGAGGGGACGGCGGTGGCGAAGGCGGCGGTGGCGGTGGTGGCGGTGGTGCCAAAGATGTTATTGTCGTAGGTGGAACGATAGCAGATACGGTTAAACCAGCACTCGTTAATTTAGTCGTCATGTCTGTTGCATCTGTGACAATCAATTTCGTCTCAAGACTTGTCGTATCAGAAAACGTTGTCGCTTCCACAGTGAATTCGACGTTCAAAACGGAGTCGGCAGCCAAAAGCTTTCTTCGAGTAGAAGCTACATCTGTTACGGATGTAATCGTAATAGCGGTAGGATCAACGGATAAGTATTCGCCCATCCCTATTTTGAAAGCAGTCTGTTTAGCGTCGTCAAACTCTGTGGAGGAGTAGCCCGTGAGCTGTATAGTTGCCTGAACTGCTGCTTGAGCGGGTGGAGGCGGGGAAGGGGGTGGAGGCGAAGGAGCGACGGTACACAGAGCAGAAGTGAACGTACCAGCGGTGCACGAGCTCGTCCCCGAGACCGTATAGCCTGTATCACAAGTAGGCTGGCACTTTGAGCCGCTTGCGAGTGTTGACGTGCAATCACCTACGCCACCATTCGTTGGTGCCGCACTCGCATCGCAAGGATCAGCCACGCAAGTCGCAGCGGTAACCACTTCCGCCAAACAAGAGCTCGTCCCCGAGACCGTATAGCCCGTATCACAAGTAGGCTGGCACATTGAACTGCTTGCGAGTGTTGACGTGCAATCACCTACGCCACCATTCGTTGGTGCCGCACTCGCATCGCAAGCGTTGGCTGAACATGTTGCCGCTGTTAAAGTGCCGAGAGAACACGAACTCGTCCCCGAGACCGTATAGCCCGTATCACAAGTAGGCTGACACGTTGAACTGCTTGCGAGTGTTGACGTGCAATTGCCTACGCCACCATTTGTTGGTGCCGCACTCGCATCGCAAGGATCGGCCACGCAAGTCGCGGCGGTCAACGTTCCATCACTACACGAGCTCGTCCCTGAGACGGTGTAGCCCATATCACAAGTAGGTTGGCACGTCGAACCACTCGCAAGTGTTGACGTGCAATCGCCTGTGCCACCATTCGTTGGTGCCGCAGAGGCATCGCACGTGGCGAGTGTGGTATCGAGAGTTCCAGCCCCGTCAATACTATAACCAGTTTTCACCCAATAATGTGTCATTCCATTGCACGGTTTTCGATCGGCTGCAGAGACTGCAGCGTTATCAAAGAAATCAAAAGAAGATGTTCCCCTCAAATCAATATCGGCTCTCCAGCACTTATATGGCCCCGGAGTGAACGCAGGATATTTTACTCCTTCGTTAGCCGCACCATTCGTTCCTTTATTTTTTTCGCTTGTCGTCGCTTCAATAATTTGGGTGTGGTAGTGATAGACATAGTCACCATGCTCGTGACCTCCGCAATCGTCGAGGCCAACGGAAAAACCGGGAGCTGATTCACTCAAATAACGACCATAGATTGTTGGACCATCGAATGAGAAACCAATAACTGGGGGGTGCCCAGTGGTACCATCAGTATAATTTGCTGGACCGTAGAGGCACTTAGAGTCGCTGGCATGGAAAGGATCGCCGTGAAGGTGAGGTTGGCCGCCTCCTTGTCCGACGTGCTCGTTGCACGTATCAACCTCACACGCGTCCAGCGTAATTTGAGCAACGTTGGAATATAAAGGATAAATTGACTGACCAGTAACCGTGACACCAACACCAGCCCAAGAAGGGAGACCAAAATCACCCAAGCCTATATCTGTGTTGTCGAGATATAATCCACTTCCATCTCCGCCTCCATCGTAGGCGTCCATGTTATTCGTATTCGCAGCAGTTGTTAGAAGCGTATATTTGTAATCACCTGATACAAGAGGAATGACGCTCTCTTCGAGTTTGTCCGAGAATGTAGTAACTTCACTTGTCACACAAGCAGTTTCTGTTCCACTTGGATAATATTTGCCACTTGGTGCTTGGCTAATTTCGTTCATATTCGTTGTGTGCCCAGGTTTCCCGGTCCCGATGATAATTAAATATTTATCGTTGCAGTACGCTGCAAGGGCACCACCTATACCATCTCGGCCGGATGACATCCACGTGTTCAACCAGTCTGCGCTACACCGTTCATCGACTGAGGAAGTCGCTTGCGTGCAAGTCTTCGCGGTGATTGTCGCCAACTTAGCCGCGATTTCAGTTTCCGTCCAATCTGTGTATCCCGTTCCATCAGTTTTCAAATACGCTTTATCGCACTTATCGGCGGTCGAATCGTTCGTACAATACGAAGCTCCGCACGTTGTTCCTCCCCAATCGCAGTCCGATTGTAGCGTCCAAGTACCCATCGAGTACGTGACTCATTCTCTCTGACGTCATTGTTGTATATAAAAGGAAACTTGACTATCAGAAACAGCGATGCTTTATTGTCGCGAAACGATTTCTTTCCAAGTTTAAGAATTATTCGGGGGTCATTCGTCTACATTGAGACGCGATCCTCCTCATCCTCGTTGAGTATTCAAAACTCGATGACAAATCTCGAAAAAGTTGGACAAAATTTTGGAATCCATGCAGGCGTACATCGAATTGAATCGACCGCATTTCCATCACTCGAAAGTGTTGGTGGATCGTTCTTAATCAACGCGACTAAAAGTTTAGAAGTTCTTGAGATTGGATGTTTTCGAAACATGTTTCACATTGGCCAGGATTTTACGGTTTTCGCAGAAAGCATAAGACATATTTCCAACTTTATGGCTTTGCAAACCGTCGAAGGGAATTTGAACTTAAAGGCAACAACGAATTTACGTTCACTCGATGGATTACAGAACTTGAGACGCGTAGGCTCGAATAACATTACTTTTGGAAGTCCCGATTTAAAAGATGGCGCGCAATTCGGGAAATGCGGGAAAATAACACAAACGAACAACACCACCGCATATTCCATTCAACACGCTTGTTTTTATGACAACTATAAATGGTGTCAGTCCATGTTAATTCCGAATGCGTATCGATGCGTAAGTTCTATCGCGACAAAAATAATTAAGAATAGAAACTTGAGAAAATTTGCACGTATTCTGGAGATAAGTGGAGAGCTTGTGCGTTTGCAAGCGATCCAAAAAGCTATCACGTTGTTTGCGCCCATCGATGATGCATTTTTGTTTCTTCGCTCTTCTTTGAGAGAACAAAACGGGGGGAATAGGTCTGAATATGATGACTTTTCTTTCTCTTCCGAGCAAGCAACTCTGAGAAATGTTGCTCGTGCGCATATGTTTGATGCTATTGACCCGTCGATGATATTGAGCGGTGTGAAATCTAAATTTATTTCAAAACTTGGTGAAAAGGAAGCGCTCGAAATACTTCTCTCGCGAGATAGAGACAGCAGTACGGGCGCACACGCACTATCAGTTCATAGAAAAGCGTTGAGTTCGCTATTGCGTTCGGTATCGATAATCGACAAGCGCGTATGCGATTCATTTTCATTTCGCAAAGTTTCCACAAAAAATGCGTTGTTTTCGAAATACTGTGATGATTCAACTCTATCTGCACGTACTATGTTACGACCAATTGATATTGTGCCTTATGATGAGGCAACCGAAGTTGCCAGCACAAACGTATCTTTTTCGTCATTAAATACGGATGTTACCCCTACAACATGTTTGAATCGCTGCGGTTCTTGCGATAACATTGAACTGAAAACGTGTTATTGCGACGACGCGTGTATGGCAAATGGCGATTGTTGTGGTGACTTTTCGTATTTTTGTTCAATCCAGTACTTTTTGTCGAGACAACAAAAAGCTACCACCACCACCACCACGAACAATGTTGAGCAGCGATATAATGCTTTCGCGTCGAGCAGAAACTTCGCTTACGGTGAAACAGAACGTGAAGCTTTGATATTAACGAACGCTGAGCATTCACACAACGGGATGAAATTAATCCTCGTTGACCGCATTTTACATCCGATCGGGCGCTATCACAGTTCTCTTCTGCTATTATTCGAAGATGAGCAGGGCGATTCAACCTATGAAGAATATCTCTCAGAAAGCTTGCCGCCTCCGCCACCACCTCCGAGGCCACCTCCAGCTCCTCGACGTGTGACGCAATTTAGTTGGCTCTATCAAACAAGACCACCACCACCAACAACTTCCGTTGATATAAAGAGTCCTCCACCGCCAGAAGTTCCTTCTACAACTACATCACTACCACCAGCGCAAATACCGCCACCACAGCCGCAAAACACGCATATGCACATCGGCAGTTGTATTGTACAGAGTCCAAATATATGCGGATTGTGCGATTACACAGATGAATCGAATGTGTGTTGCTGTGATTCAATTTGTGTATCGACTGGAGACTGTTGTAGTGATTACATAGCTTCATGCGTGTAGAATACAAAAAGCACTGTCCGCTGTTTATGTTTTATTGGCGCCTAATTATGATGGTTCTTTTCGTTTTCTTGCGAGATATCGCTCGCGCGCACTCTTAGCCTTCTCCTCTCTATCTATCGTTGCTGACTTTTTCACTGCAATCTTTCCCACATTTGTTTTTTTGCGCAACTCATCTTCACTCTGGTCTTCTAATTGTTTCTTATCATCTACCTTTCTTTCTATTGCACTCATCGGTGTTTCTTTCTTATCGTCACTGAAAATTCCTGACTTTGGAAATTTTTCCTTTGTTATTGTCCTTTCTATCTCCTTTTCTTTATTCTTCTCGATTTGCGAAACAACTAACGAAGAATCGGCGGCTTTCCGTTCTGGTGCCTTTCTGGAATGCTTCGCAGTATCACCTCCAGTTGCTACGTTTCTATTCATCAGATTAGCATAAAACGACGTCATATCTGATTTTCCGTCTACTTCTCGCTCCTTTTCTCTCTGTTCGCGCTCAAGCTCTTCTTTCTTCCACTTTTCATCTTCTTCCAACTTTTTCCTGTAGGCCGATGTTATAAACTTTTCTTTCTCGCCGTATAACTCGTCCTCCTTCTCGCGCTCTTTCATAAGTCGTCGTTCGTAAGTGATATCCTGTTCTCGCTTTCTGAAATCAGCCGCTTCTTTCAGTTGAGCTATATACCTCGATTTCCGTTCGATTTTTTCCCCGTGTTCCTCTCGCAAAGTTGCTTCTCTACCTTTTTCAATATCTGTTAAAGCGTCGTCGTAGGCGAAAATGTTCGGGTCTTCTTTCAAAGCTTGCTCGTAAATTTCCTTCGCTTCGGCGTCTCCCTTCGCTTTTGCCGCTTCTTGCTGTCGTTTAATTTCCTCGTTGTGTCGTTTTTTGGCTCTCTCTGCTTCACTCACGCCGTTAGTATTGTTTTCATCTTCATCTTCTTCGTCGTCGCTCTCGTTCTCGAAAAGACTCAACGCGGGGGATTTCTTCGTCTTGTTCTTTTTCGAAGCGCCACCCTTCGCGGCGGGGTTCAAACCGTACTTTAACGTCGTCGTCTTAAATTCCATTGTCGTTACTCTCGTAGTCACCACCGTCGACTCCGAATACACAGGAGCAAAAGCCGAAGAAAAAGTGCAGATTCTTTTCTTTGCTCCTGATTCTTTCTTTTTGAACACCGCAAGTCTCGCATCTTCTTTCCTTCCTCACTTTGTGTTTTCCGCTCTCGCGCGCGTCGAGACGCATCCACCATCGCCTCCAACATCATGCGTGCACTTTCATCGTTGACAGCTTCCACGTCGTATGGAAACAACAACAACAACAACAACAACAGCACCTGTTCGTTCTTGTTCGAAAGAGGAAGAAGGAAAAGAATAAGGAGAAATTCAACAACAACGATAACAAGAACTACTACTAAAGCAACGACGAAGGAAAACGGCGAAGACAGAAGAAGAAATAAAGATGAAAACATGCCGAGGAAGAACCAGAAAGATATCTCTCCACTGTCCGAGTTACAACGATTATCGGAGGAGCAGCCGCGAGAGTGGACGGAAAGTTACAATAAAATTTTGGACGAAGAAGAGGAAGATGGAAAAACACAAGACGAAGACGCCGGCGACGATGACGCCGGACCGAAAACGAAATTGTTGAGCGGAGAGTGGTTAGAGAATGAAAAGACTATTGAAGCGACTGCACTGGCAAACGAAGCGTTGGTCATGTTTGCTGCATCCTTCGTGCTCGGTCCTTTACTCGATCATCAACACTCGCGATTTGATGTTTTGCACTACACTCACCCTCTTGTCTTAGACATGAACATCATATTGGCTCCAATTCTCCATAATCCACTTTCCGAGCAATTTATAAGCATGTTCTCTGAGCCGATCGGTTTCTTCTTCGTCGGCGAGTCTGGGACATTCGAAACGGATTGGTGGGTAGGCCCACTTTTTGGCGTCGCTGGCATCATCATGGGATTAGGTACCACCACGCTCGATTCGATTTTTCTCAGAAATGGCGTCAAAGCGCGACGAATCAAAGAAATTGAAGAAAACCTACAGCCAGTACGAACAAAATCTTTGATATCCGCATCTCCTGCAAAACCTGTGGGTGGATGGGAGCCTTCTTGGACATTTACACTTGCTTCAATTTCTTTCTTTGCATTACAATACGCCGCTTCTGGGATGCTCGCATCGCCCGATTTTGGTTTTCTTGGTGGCGAAGGGCATTTACCGTACCACTCAATAGATGTGTTTTTATTATTGTGGGCGGCAGGTGTGTGGGCGTACTTTGATAAAACGTACCAAGGATTAGTCATAGCAGGCGCGGCGGCAGTTGGTGGACCAATTATTGAGATTGTGTTGATTAACGTGTTTCACCTTTACACATATACGAATCCTGATATACTAGGTATACCCTCATGGATTCCGTGGGTCTACGCATGCGGAGGACCAGCCGTTGGCAATCTTTCGCGCACTGTGAGAGGAAAATTACGCGCGTTCTTGAATTTGGCTGGACCGGTATGCAGAGTGCCGATTTATGAAAGTCGACCGAGGTGGCGTCCGCCGCCGAGAGGATTCGACCCGCGAACGTTTCGCGCTTCCGGCGTCAAGAGAAATGCCATGGATGATAATAAAAAAGGTAGATTTGCTATACTAGTAGATGGTCCGGTCGATTTGACCGGAGTTCAATCTTTAGACGACATAGACGCGAAGAAAATCATCGTCTCTGCCGGAAGGCGCTTCGGTATGGAAGGCGAGACTGATTCAAAATATTCTTCTCCGAGTAACGAAAAGCCGAAAATCCCTCGATTTCAGCGCGTAAGAAACTTGTTCAAACGTTTCCGAAGAAACAAAAACGGGAAGACAGAAAAAACAGAAAAAGAAGAGCAAAGTGAAGCAGATGTCTCGACACCAAAGGCAAGGGATGGAAAAGAAAGCAGAGCTCCGACAACGCCGGAGAAGGAATCCATCACTCAAAAATCGCCGTCTCTTCCTCCAGTGACGCAGCCTCTTTTATTGCCCGCGATTTCGTCGAATCAAAAAATCGAACAGAAGTTATTACCTTTGAAAAAAGAAGAAGATATCGATAATACCAAGAATAATAAAGCAAAAGATGGTATTACTAAGCCAAGAAAAAAAGTAATCGCACAACCAGCATTTTCAAAAGATGAGCGCGTTTTGGACGTGAAGCGGCGCATGGCAGAAGTCGAGTCTCAAATCGAAGAGTTGGAAAAGTTAAAGAGTTTAAAGGTTCGATTAACGGAGATGAAAATGCAATCGGACGATGCGTCGCCACCGATAGGACCAAAAATTCAGCGCGTGCGCGCTAAAATTACGGAGGCAGTCCCGGAAGTTTTGCAACCATCGGTAAAGAAAATCAACCAAGGCATAGATAAAGTAACCGACAAGATAATAACGTCGAATCCAAAAATTAAAGAAAGTCGCGTCATTCGGAAGTTAACGAGCGAAGATAACCCGGAAGAACGTTTACGAAAGATCAAAACGCTTAAGGAAAATTTGAAGCGTGTACAGAAAGAAGATTTGAAACCCGCTATAGATATGATGGCCTCGAAGAAGGAGAAGAATGAGGACGTGAAATAGATATAGATGTTACAATAATAAAATGATTTCAAAAGCTAATGTTCAACATCCTCTGGTGTGCCAATATCTGATTCGCCTAGCATTGCACGCGCGGCTTTAATTAGACTCACTGGGCGTTCCTTTTTCATGGCATAAATTGGAATACCTCTCGATCTTGCCGCGTGTCGTAGCCACTTTGTACTCTTCACGCGAGTTTTAACGCCCAATATGGCATCCGCATCCTCCAAACGACTCACCAAATGGATTAAAGTTTCGAATCCAAGTTCCAAGAATACTTTTCTCACTTCGCTTTCGTTCAGTTCAAACGGAAAGACACACAAAACTGCCTCTTCATTACTGCTTGCATTTGAATAGTCGTCATCATCCTCGTCATCCTCATCACTGTCGCCTTCCTTACCTCCTTTTATGGAACGATCCGCACTAACACGTCTTTTCATCGTCGCGTCTGCTGCTGCCGATGCGGATGATTTACGTTCTCGAAGAAGTGCTGCATTGGCAATTTCTTGCGCGACATATCCAGCTGACGTTAACGGTGGAGGCGATGGTGGACGAGGCGCTTTTCGTCTCAATCCAGAATCTCTTTCGTCTGCACCCAAGTATCCAGACGACCCGTACGCTTCACTTACATTCGGAGGGATGGTGAACTGCTTCATGACAGCTGCTTCAGTTGCTAAAGAGGAACGACTACCGTACGACGAAGAGTTAGCAGTTGCCGCTGAACCCAGGCGCGATTGATGCTGCATCGCACCGACACCAAATTTAGAAGCAGGCGCTCCGGGCCTGTTATTTGATGCGTAAGGTAGGGAATTTTCGCGAAACTCGGGAACTTGTACTACTACACCATCTTCTCGAAGCGCGCGTAACTCAGTGAATGGTGCTTGTCCGGCTAAAAGTGCATCTACGGATGACGCCACGTCCGTGTGTACTCTCCAAAGACCGATGTCAAGCATCTCTACGGCGATGCTAAAGGTTGGCGGACCTTCTCGCTCAAGAATTGTTTTTTGCCCCCGTCGCCTTCGTGCTTCGTCGTCACCAAGAGTCACGGATTGGACCCCTCCAACTAAATCACACAGAGATGGGTTCTTTAAAACATTTTCTAATGTGTGACCGTGTGCCGTGGCAATCATTTTTACTCCTCGTTCCGATATAGTTCTCGCAGCTACAGCTTCTTCTTCTGTACCGATCTCATCGACAATAACGACTTGCGGCGTGTGGTTTTCCACTGCTTCTATTAACACGGCGTGTTGAAGTTTTGGGTCTGCTACTTGCATGCGCCGCGAGTTTCCTACGCCAGGATGCGCCACATCTCCATCTCCACCAATTTCGTTTGAAGTGTCCACAATGACAACTCTTTGATTGAAGTCTGCCGATAACAATCTAGACATCTCGCGGATTGCCGTCGTCTTACCCACACCTGGCGGGCCTAGTAATAGCACGGAGCTCGATTCTTCCGAGCTCACTAAGTCTTTACACAATTCAGCTGAGCCTTTCACTGCTCGTCCCACTCTACACGTTAAACCTATCACGGTTCCTCTTCTGTTTCTAATCGTTGAAATACGATGTAAAGTGCCATCAATTCCCGCTCTATTATCTGCGCCAACTTCACCAAGTAAGCTCAAGGCTTCGTCAATATCATTCATTGTAATTTTGGAACTTTCTGCGTCCCATATATCGAACTTTTTAAGGCTTTCTTTTGAATACAACGGTTCCGCCGGGCCTTCTGGGAAGCGAGCTAGCGGCACTCTTCCGATGTCCATGACAACTTCGATGAGTTCAAGTTTTCTCTCGTGTTCATGTATTTGCTCACGAATTCTCGTTGGTAACACTCGTAAAAGCATGTTCAATTCATTTTCGTCCGTTACCGAGGCGAGATTTTTCTTCAACCCACCGCCGCTACTACTATTACTACTATTACTCGAACTTGTTGTTTTCTCTGTTTTCGCAAGCGCTTTCATTTCGTCTGGTGTTTTGGGCGTCTGCCTTTGTCGTGCTTGCAAATCGGCTTCATCGAACGATGCAGACATCATGAGCTCTTCTGCGTCTTCCTCTTCCTTCTTCTTTTTCACGCCTTCGTCGATGCTGTTGCTGCTACTTCTCTGCGCGCAGCTCGTGGTTGTATTTTTCCGACGACGTCGTTCCATTCCTCGTCGACAAGTTAAGTTCTGGATAATCCGCACGGATTGGTGTTGCACGAGGGAAGAAGAAGAAGGGACGAATGACGTCGACAAGGGCGACGTTCGAAAGGAGGACATGGTGGTGTTTATGCGCGCGATGGTATTTTTTTTTCTTCTCTCTTTCTCTCTTCCTTTCTCTGTGCGTGTTGCGTGTGCGTGTGACAATGACGTTTATCGGTTGGCACATTATTCTGTTCGATAAACTTTTCCCCGTCGCCCGTGTGATTTGACAAAAGCCAAAACCTCTGTCGCTTTCCTCAAATTTTTTTTTCTTTCAAATTTTTCCTTCTTTTACGACGACGACGACGACGACGACGAAGGAGATAAGAGGAGGAGGAGGAAGAAGAAGAAGAAGAAGACGAAGAAGAAGACGAAGAAGATGAACGTCGACGACAAAGGAGACGAGGAAAAGGAACAAGTTAAGGAAGAACATGAAAGAGAACGAACGATGCAAGCGGACCTCCCCGCAATTCCTCCTCCTCTTCAACAACAACAACAACAACAACAACAACAACAACAACAACAACACACGCATCATCCACAAAGAAAGCTGATTCCAAACCCGCAAGACGTGAATAAAGCGGCGTCGATTGCGTCAGAAAGAGCTCTGATGGACGCCAAAGAAGCCATTTCTATGCGCTTACAATTTAACAAAGAAGGAAAAGGAGGAGACAAAAAAGAGTTCTTCCGAACGGCGAAGGACGTGCTCGAAACGTTGATGCCTTTCCATACGTTTGCAGACCAGAGAGGTTTGTTTCAGTTTGACTCTTCTTCTTTAATCGACGAAGACGATGAAAGTGACAACAACGGCAACAAAAAAGAAAAGAGGAAGAAGTTGCGACTCTTGCGAGAGGCTGTTGGGATGTTGATAGCGGAGAAAGAGGGGTTTGCCATAGAAGATGACAACGACGAAAGAGAGGAAGAGAAACGAAATGAGAACAAGTTGGAAAACAAAGACGAAGACGAACAAAAAGTAAAGAGAAGACGACTGAGTGAAGCGTGCGATTTGCTCACGGAAGAGAATGTTTTGCTTAGCGGGGTGGCGTTGCGTGTGAATAAGATCGATGATGGTATGCTGAAAGAGCTTAGAACCTTACACAAAGGACTCGAAGCATGCGAACAAAGTTGCATGCCGTTGCAAAGACACTCGGACGAAGATTCAACGTCGGCGAACGTTTTATCTCAAGCCGAAGAGTTTTTGATTGAACGTCTCGTATCCGAGGAAACTCGAATAGCTCTCGATTTTAAATCGAGCGAACTTCGTAAAATAGCTCAGGAAGAGCGGCAAAAGGTGGCAGATATGCGCCGAGCCGAAGCGGCATTTGCGCTGGCGTCAAAGGCTGCCGCAGCTGCGCAGCAGCAGCAACTGCAATTACGAATGCAACAGCAACAGCAGCAGCAGCAGCAGCATCAACAATAATAGAAGAACGAATAGATAGTGTACTAGTAGTACCAGTGGTACCCGGGTACCAATTGGTACCAGTATTTAGAAATATAAATATTAAATGAAAAAGAGTTGTAACTAGTATTACGAAGCTCCTGCTGTTGCTTTCTTTTTTCGAGCCTTCCATTCCGCATAGCTTTCGTTCGCTTTCGGAACTTCCGTGCTTGGGCTCAACGTGAACTGTCGAGAGAAGGATGGCGACGAAATGGATACTTTCTCATTGCTTTTATCCGCTGATGCAGGCACTGAGGAACCAAGTTCTCCTAACGACGACATGTTGCTGTTTTCACCATTGCTTGATCGATTCAGTTGCAAGAAACTTGAGCCACCTTCCCTCAAGCTTGTCGCGTAGAGCTCTTGTTTCAATTTTATCTTTTGCGAAAACATTCGCAAGATCTGCCTCAAGCGCACCGAAGCTATAATGATTTGAATTGGCCCCCCTTGTAACTGTTCGTCTTCGTCGTCTTTCTCACCTCCTTCACCTTCGTCATCGCTGTCGTCATCGTCCTCGTCGAGAATTTCCTCGCCGTGGGCAAACGTAAAGCGCTCTAATAAAATAGCCACGAACAAGTTCCCAAATAGAAATATCGAAAGGACGACGTAGATCACGAAGAAAAATGCACTAACAACGTCCGGAGAGCATTTCGGCTCAGAACCTGGCTCCGGTGCATCGACTGAAAAGCACTCTTCCTTCACGTACAAGTCGTTAAAGAAACCTTGCCAATTTCCTGAAAACGCGATAAAGAGCGCCGTGAACGCATGCTCAAAGTTACTGAAATTTGAGTATTCACCAATGGCGTTACCATCGAAAGGCCCTGTATCACTTCCAAACAAAGAAACACCTAAGCACGCAAATATGAAAATAATCAACAACGATAGCGCAGATACGTTAATCACTCCAGGTATGGCAGAGACTGCGGTTAGCACGAGCGTTCTCAAACCTTTGAAAACCTGAATTACTTTCAAAAGCCTAAAGAATCGAACCATTCGAATGATATTCGACGGGAAAAGTCCCGGTAAAATAGCGCCAAGTCCGCCACTCCATGCAACGACAAAGTCAATCTTGTTCCACATGGACTCCCAATACAGGTACCAACCCATACCGATGATGAGAAAAAGAGATTCAAAGCAATACCAAACGGTAAAGATGTACCCAGCGTACGATTGAAAATCCATCTCTACTTGGCTTCCGTTCGCGCGATATGCAATCAAAACAAACATATTCAACACAATCATAGTGATTGAAAGTTGACCGAACCAGTCCATGGAGATAATTGAGTGAACTTTTTTACGCGCTTGGTTCTTTGGAACATATTTTCGCCAACGATTCGTGTGTAGGCGGTTTGCAATCAACATGGCTTGTTGCCATTCTCGTTGCTTGTCCGTCGTAAAAGCGACACCGGCGCTCGCCAAGGTTGTGAAATTATCAACCAATGCACTCACGAAAAGGTTTGCCCATAACATCATGGCAAATAAGATTGAAAATACGAAAAATGCAGCGGCGCCTTTGTTCGCGTCTCTTTCTGGGGCCGTGTCTTTACCCGTAGAGTCCATGGCTACGTACATGACATCTTGCCAATTATCACCAGTGGAAATGATGAAGATTGTAATAATCGCTTGGCCAATATTATCGAAATTAAAGCGATTGGGTCGCCAAACACCACCTTGTTCGACACACGCCGCTTTGTCTAAGGTACTCTTGTCAGTGAGCGGGTCTCTGGTGCCCTCGCCACCAGCAAAAGTGCACGACGACATTTGACCGAGAAATAATTCCATACCTGTGATGCCTAATACAATCATCATCCCAAAACCAATTATGCACACGTACTTAACGGCGGGAAGAGATTGCATAATAACAGTGATGACCAATTTCAAACCTGGGAGCCTTTGAATCGTTCTCAACGGTCTCAACACGCGCAAAATACGAAGCGTTTTGACGGGAATCGCGTCGCCAACCGCGTACGTGATCAAAGATGAAAGCACAACGAAGCAATCGAGACGATTAAATCCAGTTTTCAAATACGCACCGGGACCTCTCCAAATTCCATATCCAATCATTTTCAACACCATTTCCAGGGTAAAAATTGAGTTGAAAATGATATCAATCAAGTTGTAAACGTCGTTAACTTTTGTGCCTTCAACGGGCCATCTTTGTGTGGTCGTCGCCATCAACACCGAAGAGGCAATAATCAAGAGTAAAATGAGCACATCGAACCAAAAATTCGTAGCAACTTTCAGGCATTTCCATCGAAAGTTACCCCAACCCGAGACGGGATCAATTGCAAGATATCTTCGTATATGTTGACAATTATCTTCGCAAACATCGCGCATTTGCGGGCTCATCGATCTTTCTGGCGCCCGCATGAAGATCGGTTTTACAAAATCCGGATTCATCTTCTCTTGATCAAATTTAACCCAAATATCATCTGAATCCATCACGCTACAACGCAAAGACACAGCACGCGGTACTGTTCTTACGTTTTGGAGTTTATCATTCAAGTGCTCGCGTGCAATTTTCAATTCTTCTTTGGCTTGCTTTACTCTTCTTTCGCGATAACACGTTAACCGTTTTCGGGCACGCACCACGTGACCTGGTCTCAAGGCCTCTTGGATCCTCAAAGTCGCCTTGGTATGCTGCTCGAATCCGAGGGAAACGAGCCACTGTCGAACAACGGCGACTTCTTGGACGGTACGCTGCACTTTGGTGTCGTTATCGTCTTTATCTAAATGTGCGGCGGATACTTTTACCTTCCGCGCTGCTCTTCTTGCCGTAGTGTTATACTTTTCCACTTCATCATCGTCTGTGGAATCTTCGTCCTCGAAATACGTATTCCCGAGCGAGGACTGGGACTCCGCGCGTCTTCGTATTTCTTCAATGACATTGTTCGAGCCTTCTTTGTGAAATTCAGATTCTTGTATTAAAAATGTCTCCGATGCGATTGCGTCAATCAGAATACCCAGAATCAACGCCAGGACAGCCGTTGTGATGAAACACCATATGATCATATAAATACCGGCGGCAATATTTGTCACTTTCATTGAGCTCCAAGCTACTTCAAAAGTGTTCTCACCAGTCGACACTGCGAATAATGTTATCAAAGCTGATCCAAAATTCTTGAAACTCAAGCGCTCCTCGTCGAAACTTTCTCTCGCCGCGAACAGTTGCACTCCGAGAATCGCGAAAATTGCCAAGAACATGAGCCACACGAGTAAAAATACCCACATGTTTTTTGTCGCTGAAATCGCAGAGTTTGCGATTTTAGAAAACTCTGCGTTATTTCGCACGATTTTTAGCGTTCTTAAAATACGGAACACACGGAATACTCTTAGAAAAGATAAATCAACTGGTGTCCCAGCTTCATCATCGCCCCCTGAAGTGGTCATGCCGTAAGTCAACGAGAAATCAATAATACTCACGAGCACGACAAACCCATCCAATTTGTTCCAGTTATCCTTCCAGTATCGGATTACTCCTAATCCAATGTGTTTAAGTACAAATTCGAAAAGAAAAATGCCCGAACATGTGAGGTCTATGATCACTTCGACATCCTTGAACGAATCAGTTTTATCCACATGATTAGCGCACATCAATCCCGTGTTTAAGAGAATTGTAAACGTAATAAAGTTTTGGAAGATTGGATGATTGGTAAAATCTAAAATCATCTGCCTTGGTTTGTGTGCGCACGCGTGTTCTAGTTGAGGGTACGTCTCCTCCGGCTCCAAAGCTTTCTCGTGAGCCTCTCGCAACTCTTCCATCTCTTTCTCGTGCGCTTCGGGATCATCATCTTCTTCGATTTCACCTAATGTCGCGCAAATAACGGCGGTGAATAACTGGAACACAAAGAAACCACCCAAAACAGCGACAGCACAAAAATACGACATGGCGGGAACGTACCCGGCCGTGTTTGCGACTGGCCATGCCAGTTCGTTCCAACCATCAATTGTAATCACATGAAGAACAATAAACATGCCGCGAAGGAAATTGTCGAAATTCAAGTAATTATCAAACGGTGAAACGCCAGAATTGCAGCAATACACGTTCGATTGGACGTCGTCGAGTAACGTTGAGTTTTTCACCAGCGTGTCGATGTTGCTGTTCATACACCAGGGTTTCTCCTCGTCGCCGGGAACGCCGCCATCATCATATCGCGATATGCTTACACCATCTACGGTTCCATAATTTGATACGAGAAATGAACATCTTTCTTTCGGATCGCCTCCTAAATTCGCAACGTCGTCGTAGTTACGTCCATTCATCAACGTGCCGAAAAGCATCACGCCCATCACCGTGGCTAAAATAACGAACCATAGGAGTAAGAGTACCACGTCCATCATCATCGGCAAAGCTTTTTCCGCGGTCGTCATGACCATTCTTCCTGCTTTATACTTACTCAGGTGTTTGAGCGGTTGAAAACACTTCATTAATCTCAATGTCGTAATCCATCCGCCTCCGTCTAAGATGACGTCCAGGACGCCGGAGACGACGATGAACAAATCAAACACGTTCCAATACGACCACATGTATGAATCTGGTCCGTTTAATAAGAATCCATGCGCTACTATTTTAATAATGGCTTCTAAGCCAAACAAAATTAAGAACGCGTTCCCTAACCAAAAGGTCACATCTTTTGGAATGTGCGGTTTTGTCCCGTACTTTTCCACCCCTCGGTCCGGAGTATCTAAAGCTACGATGATGCCATTCAAAACGACGACGAATAAAACTGCGCTCGAAAAGTATACCGAGCTTGCAACTTTCGCGCACATTTTCCGAAATGGGTTTGATGCCGGTAAAAAACCGATCGATCGATCATAGTTGAGTGTGTTCGAGCTGTTGTTTTATATGTAAGAAGGAAAAGGATGATTCGTGAGGAATTCCGTTTGCTTAATTCAGAATTGAAAATTGAAAACGCGCCGCGCAGTTGTTTACGATTTGCAGACGATGACCAAACACACACGCGGCGCATGCACCACGCGCATTCACAATTCGAACGCAACGGAGAGAAAGAAACGAGCGAACGAGAATATGCTCCAACTTACATCGTTTCTTTGAAGGACGTTTTCTTCTTCTTCTTTGAGGACGAGGTGGGGTTCCCTTTGTTTTCCCCATCGGCGATGAACTTCAGTTCGTTGACATCGCGCGTCTTTGCAGCCTTCTTGTTCTTCTTTTCCTCCACCTCCCTCGACCTCGACGACGACGACGATGTTGTCATCTTTTAATACATAAACGAGAGGATTCCCGACAGACAGACAGACGAGTGAAGCATTTGAAAAAGCGACCCT
>MDTG01288094.1_pt1 | contig 17072 bp, 18 predicted proteins | sample 811421 | NCBI WGS metagenome assembly MDTG01 (sample SAMN05326645, study PRJNA326480) | marine metagenome | isolation source: seawater | place: Pacific Ocean: South East | collected 2011
TGTCTATCCAAATCCTGAATTAAAACCCGAATATGGATGGAGTAGCGAGGTGGGTATAAAACAACTGTTTCAAGTAGGTCAATGGAAAGGAATGCTTGATATTGCAGGATTCATTATGCATTATCATGATATGATTGAATTTACTTTTGGACAATGGGATCTACCAGCCAACCCAGATCCACTTGAAAATTTCTTTGGAATAGGCTTTAAGTGTGTAAATATTGGTGAAACCAGAATAAGTGGTGCAGAGATTTCCCTTGTTGGAGATGGAAAAATTGGTCCAATTGATGTTTCTTTATTGGGGAGCTATACACGTGCAAAACCAATCATATTAAATCCTGACAGTACATATTATGAATATATAAATGCTGCAGGAGAAATAGCAGAGATTAACTATAATAATTCTAGTTATGAAAGTGATGGTAATATATTAAAGTATAGACATGAACATTTATTCAAATGTGATATTAATCTTGAATATAAAGCAATAATGACTGGACTAAGTATTCGTTATAATTCCTTAATGAAAAATATGGATGCCGTTTTTGGCTCAGGATTATTTAATGAAAATGGTAGCACAGATAATAATCCAACTATTATTTCAATAGGCATACTGGATTCAAGAGAAAGAATGCTAGATGGAGATTGGATTTATGATTGGAGAATAGGTGGTCATATTAATGAACATATTTCTTTATCATTTATTGTTGACAATCTACTCAATAGAGAATATCAAAATAGACCCGCTGATTTAGGTCCACCAAGAACATACACCCTCAAGTTAAGTGCAAAACTATAATATGAAGGTTGTTGGTATTATCCCTGCAAGATACGGGTCCAAAAGATTACCAGGCAAACCTCTTATTACAATTAATAATAAACCACTAATTGAATTAACATATCATGCAGTGGCTCAATCAAAATTATTTGATTTAATTCTTATTGCAACCGATTCTGAAAGAATAAGCAGTTTATCTAAAAGTTTTGGAGCTGAATGTATTATCACATCCAATACAAGTCAAAACGGAACTGAAAGATGTGCAGATTTAATAAACAGATTAGATAAACAAATCCACAACCAAGATTTAATTGTAAATATTCAATGTGATGAACCATTTATTAAAAAAGAACATCTAAAAAAAATTATCAAGTTATTCAATAAATCAACTAAAATAGGAACCTTAATATCACCAATACATCACAATGAACTTAATGATTCTTCCGTTGTGAAATTAATTACTGATCACAATCGGAATGCTATTGACTTTAGTAGAAATACTGATAATTTTAGTAAAAAAAATAAATTATATAAACACATAGGAGTATATGCATACCTTAAGTCGACATTGATTGAAATATCTACTTTAAAAGAAACAAAAAGAGAGAAAGAAGAAAAATTAGAGCAGCTAAGATGGTTACAAAACAATTACCCTATATCATGTGCATTTATAAAAGAAAATTTACAATCTATTAATACTCTAGACGATATAAAAAATTTATAAAAAATATTACAGAACGAACTTTTATTTTTCTATATTTAATATAACATTGTGAGAATGAAAACATCGATAGAAAAACATATTTTTGAATTACTCAAGTATTATGATTGTGTTATCATCACTGGCTTAGGTGGCTTTATTTTAAATTATCGCAAGTCATATTTAAATGAAATCACACAAAAGATTTATCCTCCAACAAAAAATATTTCATTTAATCAAAATTTGATTCAAAATGATGGTTTATTAGCAAATTACCTGCAAGAAATTGAGCAAATGAGCTATGATGAAGCATGCATTGAAATAATGAAATTTGTAAGAAAAACAAAAATAAATTTACAAAAGGGTAATAATGTTTTTTTTGACAATATTGGTGAAATTTATTATAATGAAAATAAAAAAATACAATTCCAGCCAGCTAACTCATTTAATTTTAACAGTGAATCTTATGGATTAAGTAGTTTTAAGTTAAATAAAAAAGAAACAAGGAACACCGTGGATAATAAAAGTAGACTATCTGCTGCTGCTATAATATTGCTAATATGTATTTCTATTATTTCACTAAATCAAAATAATTTTGAAGATATCCTTGCATTTAATCTAAATCCTATAAAAACAAATCATTATAATCCCCGAACAGCAGTAATTGAAACTGATAGCCTAGGAAAAGAAACACCTGGTATATATAATGTTCAAGTTTCAAAAGTAGATCCTGATTTATATAAAATAAATGGTACAAACTATCACATAGCAACAAAACGATGTTTTAAAGAAGGTTTTGCAAGAGATGTACAAATTAAAATTTGGATAGATGAAAAAAATCGAACTCAAAGACAAGTGTGTTTTTTAAACCCTGCTGAAACTGAGTATAATGAGTGCTATAAGATTACTAGTGTCTATAATGAGATGTCATCTAATTCCAATAAAATCATGGTGCTAATGAAAAATGGAAAGATGAAAGAAGCACTACTAGTACTAGAAGAAACATACATTGACCCATATGTAATTGCTAATAGTGTACCTGAAGAAGAAGTGGATGACGATAATGATTCACTATTAGTCAAAGATATTCCTGAAAGATTTATAACAGCAATTCAAACTCTAGGCACACCAGAAAAAAAGGTTAAAAAACCTGTTAAGATAACTACTATCAATACTGATACCGAAACAACTAAAAAAATAAAAAATATACATATTATCGCTGGTAGTTTTTCCGAAGAAAAAAATGCAAAAGCATTAGCTAAACAAATGAAAAACCGAGGTTTTCAAAATGCATCTATAGTTGGCAAAAACAAAAACGGACTTATAAGAGTTGCAATAGAAAGTTTTTATAGCGAAGAAGAGGCTCAAGCAAAGCTTATGAATATAAAATCAAAGGTTGCTAGTGCATGGATTCTAAATAACAATTAATACTTTTTTCTATTTTAGTATTCTATTGATTTGATCTAAAATCATCTTCGGTTCTATTTCTTTAATACATCCTTCTTTTTTTATTTTACAAAAATTTCCGTGTTTGGAACAAGGACTCAGGCTTGGTCTTGATACAATTTGCATAGAATCAACATGAGATTTGTATGGATAAAATCCTAAAATAGGTTTTGTGCAACCCCAAAATGAAATAATAATTTTTTTAAATGCTGCTGCAATATGCATAAGGCCAGTATCATTACTCAAAACCAAATAACTATGCTTTAATAAATATGCTGACTGATCTAATGATATTTGACCACAGAAATTATAAATATTATTGTTATTAGATTGATCTTTAATTTGATTACCTAGATTTTTTACATCTATTCCACCTAATAAAACAATTGGAATTTTAAGATTATCTGCTACAGAAACAATTTGTTTTTGAGAAAGCATTTTCTGATAAGCACTGCCACCAATAGACCAAGCTATAAAACTTTGATTAATATTAAAATCAACTTTTATTGTTGATTCAATAAAATAATCTAATCCACAATCATCATTTTTAATATTAAGAATTCTAACTGATTCGAAATATTTTTCCACAGTATGACTATTAATATTAGATATATTAAAATATATAAGTAAATACTTAGCTAAGGAATCTTTTCTATATATAGAACTAGCACATCTTAAACTTAATCTAATTAACCATGAACGAAGACTATTATGTAAATCAATAATGAAATCATATTTTTCATATTTTAGATTACGTATGATTTGATTAAAATTATTATTAAATGCATAAACTTTATCAATATATGGATTAGATTCTAGTAATATTACGTATTCTAGTTTTGTTAAATAGTGAATTTCAAAGCCTTTTTGTAACTTAAGACATCTTATGACAGGAGATGTTAAAACTATATCGCCTATAGAACTAAAACGTATAATTAATATTTTTTTCACAACTTAAAAATAAAACAAAAAATCACAGAACACATTTAAATAAAATTATAATTTAAAAATTCATGTTTACCGATTCACATACACATATATATCTTAAAGAATTTGATAATGATATTGATACTGTTATTCAAAATGCTATTAATAATGGTGTAAACAGGTTTCTTCTTCCCAACATTGACCTTGATACAATTCCAAAATTATTATCAATGTGCAAAGAAAAAAAAACTAATTTGTTTCCAATGATTGGTTTACACCCATGTAGTGTGTCAAATAACTATATGAGTGATTTAGATAAAATGAATTCATACATTAAAAATAGCAATTGTATTGCAATTGGAGAGATAGGTCTAGATTTATATTGGGATGATAAATTTATCATTGAACAACAAAATGCATTCCAAATACAAATAAATTGGGCTAAAAAACATAAACTACCTATTGTGATACATTCTCGAAATTCTTTTAATGAAATTTACACAATACTGAAAAAAGAAAACAATAATCATTTAAATGGAGTTTTTCACTGTTTTTCTGGTGACTATTATCAAGCTCAAAAAATAATTGAAATGGGATTTTATTTAGGCATAGGGGGATTATTAACTTTTAAAAATTCAACACTTTCAGAAGTTATAAAAAGAATAGATTTAAAACATTTAATTTTAGAAACTGACTCGCCTTACCTTGCTCCCGAACCTATGCGAGGAAAAAGAAATGAGCCTAAATTTATACCAATTATAGCACAAAAAATTGCTGAAATAAAAAATATTAGTCTCAACGAAATCGCTGAAATTACAAATCAAAATGTTAACAAAATTTTTTTTAAAAAAATGGATAATTTCTCTGTATAAAATACAAGAAGATTTACATCCATAAATTTTATTCTATAATATGTTTATTTTTTTTTGTAATTTCGAATCGATTGATTTATGAATGTAAGAACGAGGAGAGGTGGCCGAGTGGTTTAAGGCGCATGCTTGGAAAGCATGTATATGGAAACCATATCAGGGGTTCGAATCCCTTTCTCTCCGCTTTTGCATATAGAAAACTAACTTAAAACTAACTTAAAACTAATAAAATGACTTCAAGATTTTTAATTTTCATCTCCTTAATATGTATAAGTTTCCAACCAACTTATTCTCAAGAAGAAGTAATAAATGATTCAATAATAGCAGATACAATGATAGCAGATACTATTGAAACAGTAAAAGAAACTACATTTGAGAATGAGGATTCTGATAGTGAAGTAACAACAACTGCTTCTCCATCCTTTCATCAAGTTTTAAAAACTAAATTTATTGAAGGTGGAGCTGGCTTTATGGGGATTGTACTACTAACACTTATTCTCGGACTAGCTCTTTGTATAGAGCGAATAATTTATTTACATGCTGCTGGTGCTACTAATAGTGAAGAGCTACTAAGTTCAATCCAAAAAGCTTTCAAAAATGGTGGTGTAGAAAAAGCAAAAGAGATTTGCAGGAATACTCCTGGTCCAATTGCAAGTATATTTTATCAAGGATTAGAAAGATCAAATAAAGGAATGGAGGCTGTAGAAAAGACAATTGTTTCATATGGATCTGTTCAGATGGGTCTATTAGAGAGAGGAACTACATGGATTTCTTTATTTATCGCACTAGCTCCTATGCTAGGATTCATGGGAACTGTAATTGGGATGATTGGTGCATTTGATGCAATTGAAGCAGCTGGAGACATATCTCCTTCATTAGTTGCAGGAGGTATTAAAGTTGCATTATTAACTACGGTTTTTGGTCTAATTGTTGCAATTATTCTTCAAATATTTTATAACTATATTATATCTAAAATTGATGATATTGTAAATAAAATGGAAGATGCATCAATTGCATTTGTTGATATGATAGCAAAAAAATAATTAATTTAAGAAAAGTTATTATGGTTGATTTTGGTTTAATTCTCACATATTTATTAATTGGTATAACTGTATTAGCATGTATCGCTTCGCCAATTATACAAATGAAAAATGATTTGAATAGAATAAAAAAAATGACAATACCTATTTTAGGGTTATTATTAATAATTGGTTTATCAGTATTAATATCATCAGGGGAAGTACTACCTAATTATACAGATGCTAATGGACAATTAATTTCTTCAAGTCTATCAAAATTTGTTGGAGGATCATTGATCACATTTTACATATTATCACTAATCACTATATGTGCTGTTTTTTATAGTGAATTTTTATATAAAATTTTTAACAATGGCAAGAAGTAATAGATCTGTTCCTGAAATTAATGCTGGCTCAATGGCAGATATTGCATTTTTGCTGCTAATATTTTTTCTTGTAACCACTACAATGGATGTAGATACAGGAATTGCAAGAAAATTACCTGTATTAGATGAAGAACAAGAAATTGAAGATATGCAAGGTAATGATAGAAATATCTATGAAGTGTATGTTAATAATAAGGATGCATTACTAGTTGAAGAAGAAGAAATGAAAATAGATAATCTAAGAGAGGGTGCAAAAAAGTTTTTAAATAATAATGGTAAAAACCCTGAACTATCTGATAACCCTGAAAAAGCTATTATTTCATTACAAAATAGTAGAGGTACATCATATGAAATGTATATTTCAGTTCAAAATGAATTGACAGCAGCATACAATGAATTAAGAGATGAAGCTGCATTGAAAAAGTACAATTTAAATTATACAGTATTACCAAAACAGAAAAAAAGAGAAATTCGAAAAATGTATCCAATGAAAATATCTGAAGCGGAACCATTTAAACAATAATAAATTTATGTTAAAATTTAAAAAAAATAAAAATAAAAAACTTGCACCTATTTCAACTGCATCACTGCCTGATATTGTTTTTATGTTATTATTCTTTTTTATGGTTACTACTGTAATGAGAGAAACCGAAATGTTAGTGGAGAATATTCTACCTCAAGCAACAGAAGTGAAAAAATTAGAAAGAAAATCTTTAGTATCATATATATATATTGGTGCTCCAAAAGGAAATAATAGAAAAGGAAAATATGGTACCGAAGCAAAACTCCAACTCAATGATGCATATGCAAGAGTTGCTGATATTCAATCATTTGTTATTGCTGAAAGAGAAACACGAGCAGAAGAAGAAGTGCCATTACTGACCACATCTATTAAAGCAGATGTTAATGTTAAAATGGGCATTGTTTCAGATATTAAACAAGAATTACGAAAAGCCCAAGCATATAAAATCAATTATTCCACAAGAAAAGAAGAAAAATAAATTATACTTTTCAATATACAAATATGGTAAAAATAGGGGATATTGAAATTGGTAATTTTCCACTATTACTAGCTCCAATGGAAGATGTTAGTGATCCTCCTTTTAGAAAACTTTGTAAAAAAGGAGGTGCAGATTTAATGTTTACAGAATTTATTTCATCTGAAGGACTTATTCGAAATGCTACTAAGAGTGTTCAAAAATTAGACATTTTTGAATTTGAAAGACCGATTGGTATTCAGATTTTTGGCAATGATATCCAATCAATGAAAGAAGCTACAAAAATTGCAACAGATGCAAAACCTGACATTATTGATATTAATTATGGTTGTCCTGTGAAAAAAGTTACATGTAAAGGTGGTGGTGCTGCTATTTTACAAGACATTCCAAAAATGGTTAAAATGACATCTGAAATTGTTAAATCAACTAATCTACCAGTAACAGTTAAAACTCGACTTGGATGGGATGAAAACACTAAATATATTGTGGAGGTGGCAGAAAAGTTACAAGATGTTGGGATAAAAGCTATTTCAATTCATGGAAGAACAAGAAAACAAATGTATAAAGGAGATGCTGATTGGGAATTAATTAGAGAAGTAAAAAATAATCCACGAATGAATATTCCCGTATTTGGAAATGGAGATGTGATTTGTCCAAAAACTGCAAAAGAAAAAAAAGAAAAGTATAATGTTGATGGAATTATGATTGGTAGAGGATCAATAGGAAATCCATGGATATTTAATCAAATAAAGCACTTCTTAGAATCTGGCAGAAAAATACAAGATCCAAGTATTTTAGAAAAAGCAAATATGGCCCTTGAGCATTTAAAGTTATCTGTGCAATGGAAGGGAGAGAAACTAGGAATACTTGAGATGAGAAGACACTATTCAAATTACTTTAGAGGGCTACCTGAAATAAAAAAATATAGATCTGAATTAGTACAAATTAATGAATATCCACAATTAATAAATGTTATTGAGACTATTAAAAGAAAATATAACAATTAATTATATTGATAAAATCGTTGATTTCTAGACACAATATATGTAGTCAAAAAACCTAAGGTTAACACAATTATATTTATCAATAACATATCTGAAAAATTTACACTTACTGGATATGCCTGAAGGAACGATGAAGTGCTTTCACCCAAAGTTAAAAACTTAAATCTTTGTTGTAAGAAACAGAATAATAAACCAAAAATATTTCCTAAAAAAGCACCAAATATATTAATTAATAATCCAACAATAAAAAATATATTTTTAATCTGATTTTTTTGAAACCCTATAAAGTATAGGATTTGAATATCTTTTTGTTTTTCCATTAATAAAACTATTAAACTTGCAATTAAACTCAACATCGAAATTATTAGAATAAAAGAAAAAATGATAAAAACTGCTAATTTTTCGGTCTGAACCATTTTATATACAAATGGTTGCTGATTAAATCTGTTTTTTATAATAAAAGCATTATTAAAATGATTATTCAATTGTTTTTCAATTGCATAATAACTTATGTTTGGATCAATACTTAATTCAATACTAGAGCATATTTGAGGCATAATCAATAACTCTCTTAGACTTTCAAGATGCATTAATATTGAAGTATGATCAAATGCCGTATTTGTTGAATAAACACCTGCAAGGTAAAATGGACTAGTTTTTAAAGCATTATTTATAGTCAATGAATTAATTGACTGAAAAAATGATAATTTTAAAGGATTATCAAAATCTAATAATCTTAATTCTAATAAATTAAAAACACCTCTGCCACATAAAACATAATTAATATTTTCTTTTTCAAAGAAGCTATTTGCGATAACACTATCTGTAATTATATTATGCTTTAAATTATTACCATCAAAATACTGACTATCTATTCCTTTAATATTTAAAACTAATTGATTATCTAGATACTGGCCTAGCATTCTATGTTCAAGCACCTCTGAATAAGAAACAATACCATCAATACTTTTTATTTTTTCAACAAATGCCTCATTAATTGTAAAATCACCTCCTTCTTTTAATTCTAATTTAAAATCAGGGTCAATTCCTTTATATAAATTTTTAATAATTTCATCAAAACCATTAAATACTGATAATACTATTATCATGGCCATAGTTCCAAACAACACACCAACAATAGAGATAAGTGTAATAATATTTACAATATTTTTCCTCTTAATTGAAAATAAATACTTGAATGCTATTTGATATATATATTGCACTTTTAAATGCCTTTCAATATATTATTAATATTTTCATAATGCTCATGAGAATTGTCAAGAAAAAAATGTAATTCAGGAGTTTTTCTCATTTGATTTTTGATTTTTGAAGACAATTCATGTTTAATTAATGACTGTTGATTTTTAATATCCTCAAAAATAACTTTCTTGTCTTTTTCAGGGAATAAACTGAAATATACTTTTGCTACTGATAAATCCTTTGAAACTACTACATGAGTAATTGAAATCATAATACCCTGATATTGATTTTTGGATTTCTGAAGGAATATCTCTGCTAAATCTTTTTGAATTAATCTTGAAACTTTTTTTTGCCTATTTGATTCCATACAAATCAAATATACAATTATAATATAATTGATATACTATATATATATATCTTCTCGTTATATTTGAATTATGAAAAATACTTTTCAGATTTTAAAATTCTCAATACCTTATACCAATCTTATAATTTTAAATACATTATTTAATTTCATATCTGTAATTTGCTCATTGTTTTCTATTTCTCTCGTTATTCCAATACTAGGGCTTTTATTTGGTACCATTGAACCTCCTGAAAATATAAATGTGGAATTGTCTAATAATAATTTAAAGGATTACTTCTATGAATATATTTATAATCTTTTAAATAATCATGGAGTTGTTAGTGCATTAGGATTTATATGTCTATTAGTGGGAGTGGGTACAGTTTTTAAAAATCTAACAAGATATTTCGCATTATATTGCCTAACTCCTATTAGAAATAATGTGATTCGTGATATTAGAAAAAAATTGTATTCTAAAGTCTTAAGTCTACCAATAAAAATTATCTCTCAATTTAAAAAAGGTGACCTTGTAGCTCGCTTAACAAATGATTTAATTGAGATAGAATGGTCTATCATGGGTGTGTTAGAACTTTTCATAAAAGAACCAATTCATATAATTGTTTTTCTTTGTAGTTTAATTTATATAAGTCCTGAATTAACACTAATTAGTTTATTTTTTTTACCAATAACAGGCTTTGTTATTACAAAAATTAGTAAATCATTAAAACAATCATCTCTTTTAAGTCAAAATAAAATAGGTGATTTAATTTCTCTTCTTGAAGAATCTATTACAAATCTAAAAATTATTAAAGGATTAAATAGTTATGCAACTATAACCAGCAACTTTAATAAAGAGAATGAGACTCTGAAAAGAATTAATAATAATGTCTTATGGCGAAAAGATTTAGCATCTCCAATGAGTGAAATGCTAAGCACATTAGTGATGGTTTTGATTATTTGGTTTGGAGATAAAATTGTACTTACAAGCAATCTAGAAGCTGATTCATTTATTGGATTTTTAGTTATATTTTCTCAAATTATTCCACCAGCTAAATCTCTAACCACCGCATTTTATTCCATTCAAAAAGGTTCTGCATCAGCTGAAAGAGTTCTAAATATTTTAGATACAAAAAATGATACAGAAAAAAAATTAAAATCAATTAATACATTTCAAGAAAAAATTGAATACACAAACATATCGTTTAAATATCATGAAGAAATAAATTTACACAACATCAACCTTAAAATTAATAAAGGTGATAAAATTGCGATAGTGGGAGAATCGGGATCTGGTAAATCAACATTAATTGAATTATTACTTAAATTTTATATTCCATCTAGTGGGAATATTCTTATTGATGGGGAAAGTATTGAACATTTAAATACAAATACATTATTTACAATTGTAACACAAAACACTTTACTATTCAATGACACTATTATAAATAATTTACTTGCAAGTAATACAGATGCTAGTCTGGAACAAGTAAAACATGCAACTAAAAAATCACATATTGATTTTGTTATTAATAAATTAGAAAAAGGTTATGAGACTATTATTGGTAACCAAGGAGATAATCTATCTGGAGGTGAAAGACAAAGGCTTGCAATTGCAAGAGCTCTTCTTAGTGATGCACCTATTTTAATTCTTGATGAGCCTACTTCGTCATTAGATGCAGAATCTAATAAATATATTCAAAATACATTTCAAAACATTGAAAAAAATAAAACATTAATTACAATCACACATAAATTAAATACAATTATTAACTATGACCAAATTATAGTGATGAAAAATGGAAAAATTATAGAACAAGGTAAACATGAATTTTTAATAAAAAATGATGGAGTATATAAAAAACTTTACGAAATTGAAACTTTAAAATCAAATGAAAAAAATTGAACATATCGGAATTGCTGTTTCAAATTTAGATGAAGCTAATAAATTATATTCTTCCTTATTAAACACACAACCATATAAAAAAGAAACTGTCGAATCAGAAGGAGTAATAACTTCTTTTTTTAAGTTTGATAATACCAAAATTGAACTTATTCAAGGTCTGGATGAAAATAATGCAATCACAAAGTTTATAAATAAAAAAGGTGAAGGAATTCATCACATTGCATTTGAGGTGGATGATATTTTATTTGAAATAAAACGATTAAAAAAACTTGGATTCCAAATTATTAATGACACTCCTAAAAAAGGAGCAGATAATAAATTAATTTGTTTTATTCACCCAAAGTCTACAAAGCAAGTACTCATTGAGCTATGTCAAGAAATTAAATAATATATAATATGCAATTTAGAACAAGAAAATTGGTAAAACCTGAAGATTTAAATCCTGGTGGCAGCCTATTTGGAGGCCAATTATTAAGATGGATTGATGAAGAAGCTGCAATCTATGCAATGTGTCAATTAAATAATCAAAGAGTAACGACAAAATTTATGTCTGAAATCGACTTCATATCTCCTGCAAAAACTGGTGATGTGATAGAAATAGGATTAGAATTAGTCAAAATGGGTAAAACTTCCATTACATTTCGATGCGAAGCTAGAGTAAAAAAAACTGAAAAAACAATTATCACAATTGATAAAATAGTTTTTGTCAATTTAAATTCAGAATTAAGACCAACTCCACATAATAAAGGCTAATTATTTGTTGGATCGTTAATCTTTGCTTAATATTGCCTTTCATTTTAGGGCCCATAGCTCAGCTGGTTAGAGCACTTGACTCATAATCAAGGGGTCGCAGGTTCAAGCCCTGCTGGGCCCACAATGGGATCATCATTGTTCTAAAATCATATCATATCTATCTAATCCCTGCATGTATCCATTTTTTTTAAATTTAATTATTTTAAATCCTAATTTTTCATAAAACTTAAATGTTAATTGACTAGTATTTAACATAATATTAATTCCCGGATATTGTATTTGAATTTTTTCTAAACAATATTCTGTCATATAAGTACCATAACCCTGGTTATGAAATTGATGATGCACCATACCCCAAGTTAGCATAATACAATTATTTTTTTTTTCATACTCAAATCCAGCAGCAGCGATTATTTTTTTTTGAAAAAATAAATAATAATTAATTCGATCCTTGGCAAGGTAATTCTTAAATAAACTTTTTTCATTAGTTGCAAAAAAAGGAGGAGTATTACTATCAAATAAATCTAAACACTCATGTAAATAATCTTTAGTATATAAAATAACTTTACTCAAAAGAAATAATCATGTAATGCTTTTTCCCTTTTTGAATTAACAAGTACTTATTACTTAATAACTGATCTTTAAAAATCACAGTATCGGATTTAATTTTTACTTTATTAATACTAATAGCATTTGACTGAATAAGTCTTCGAACTTCACCTTTTGAATTAAATGCTCCCGAAATATCAGTTAATAAAGTAATTGGATCTAAGCCGTCAACTAAATTTGATTTTGCAACTTTAAATTGGTCTACTCCTTCAAATACCATTAAGAATTCTTCTTCAGTAATTTCATTGATTCTGTCTGCTGTATTTTTTTTAAATAAAATCTCTGATACTCGAATAGCTTGATAATATGCTTCATCGCTATGCACCCTACATGTAATTCTTTTAGCTAATTCTTTTTGTAATAATCTGAGATGAGGTTCTTTTCTATGTTGATTAGAGATGTCATCTATTTCCTTTTGATTAAGAATTGTAAATATTTTTATACACTTTTCTGCATCCTCATCACTAATATTAACCCAATACTGATAAAATTTATATGGAGATGTTTTTTTCTTATCTAACCAAATATTACCTTCTTCTGTTTTTCCAAATTTTGTACCATCAGATTTAGTGATAAGAGGTGTTGTTAAAGCATAGCCCTTTTTACTGCTAATTTTTTTAATTAATTCAATGCCTGCAGTAATATTACCCCATTGATCAGATCCTCCTATTTGAACTTGACAACCTTTTGATTTGTGTAAAAAATAAAAATCATAAGCTTGAATAAGCTGATACGAAAATTCTGTAAAAGAAATACCTGTCTCAATTCTATTTTTCACAGAATCTTTCGCCATCATATAATTTAGTGTTAAATGTTTACCTATGTCCCTAAAAAATGAAATCATATTCATACTTTTAAACCAGTCCATATTATTTACAATTTCAGCTGATTTATTACCAATATCAAAATCTAAAAACAATTCTAATTGTGGCTTAATCAAGGAGACATTATAATTAATTTCTTCTATGTTCAATAAATTTCTCTCTGAACTTTTGCCAGATGGATCACCAATCAATCCAGTTGCACCCCCAATTAAAGCAATAGGTTTATGTCCGCATCTTTGATAATGAACTAATAACATAATAGGAACTAAGTTACCAATATGCAAAGAAGTCGCTGTTGGATCAAATCCAACATAACCAGAAGTTATACCTTCAGTTAATATATCGTTCAATCCTGGAGTAGAATCATGAATCATTCCACGCCATTCCATTTCTTTAATAAAATCCATATTTACTAATTTAGACATTGTAAATTTATTATTAAATAATTGAAACATATATATTTATCATATAATAAATTAAATACAATGTCTAAAATAATTGTAACAGGGGGTACAGGATTGGTTGGAGCACACCTTTTATATTTCCTTACTAAAAGTGGAAAATCACCAATTGCTATTAGAAGAAACAATTCTAATATATTAAATGTTAGAAATATTTTTAGTTATTATGATACAGAATATGAAAGTTTATTCAGTCAAATAACATGGAAAAAATGTGATATTTTAGATATTATAAAACTGGAACATATTATTCAAGATGTAGAATATATATATCACTGTGCTGCACTAATTTCCTTTAACAATAAGGATAAAGATAGAATGATTGAGGTGAATGCAACAGGTACTGCTAATATCATTGACCTTTCATTAAAATATAATATCAAAAAATTATGCTATGTTAGTTCAATTGCTACTCTAGGTTCAAATAATAATTTACCTGTAAATGAAAATTGTTTTTGGAATTGGGAAAATCAATCAGGATACTCAGTTTCAAAATACTTAGCAGAAATGGAAGTTTGGAGAGGATTTGCTGAAGGACTATCAGGAATTATTGTTAATCCATCATTAATTATTGGACCCGGATCTTGGGACTCTGGTATTGGAACTATTATTCGTAAGGGTCAATGGGGAATACCTTTCTATCCTGAGGGAAGCTGTGGTTTAATTGATGTAAATGATTTAGTAAAAACTATGATAGAATTGATGGATAGTTCAATTACAAATGAGCGTTTTATTATTAATGCTGAACATATGAGCTATAAGCAAATAATGAGCATAGTAGCAAAATCATTTAACAAAAAATCCCCATACATAAAACTAAATAGTACTTGGATGAAAGTCTTTATATGGATAGATATCATGATTAATAAAATTCGTCGAACAAAAATTGAATTAAGTACTGATGCTATTAATTATACTAATTCTAAAACAATTTTGAGCAATGAAAAAATAAACAAAACAATATCTTTGAATTATAAAAAAATTACAGAATCTATAGAACAATGTATTCAAATATTTAAAAATAAAAAATCTTAATTATTTAAAAATTTAATTTTCAAACTCTAGCTCTTTCCCATTTTTTTGATCTATAATAACTCCATTATTATAAACTAAATTACCATTTACAAATGTATGCGAAATTTGAAAATTAAACTCAGCACCTTCAAGAGGAGACCACCCACAAGAATATAAAATATTATCTTTATTCACAGACCATTTTACATTATCTCTTACAGCAACTAAATCTGCATAATATCCTTCTCGAATAAATCCGCGTTTTTTTAAATTAAAACAAATTGCAGGAGCATGAGCCATTTTTTCCACAACCCGCTCTATAGATATTTTATTATCAAGTGTGTGCTGTAACATAACGGGCAAAGCATGCTGAACCATCGGTGCACCTGATGGACAATCAAAGTAAGAGTTGCTTTTTTCTTGAAAAGTATGAGGAGCATGATCAGTAGCTATAATATCTAGTTTATTATTTAACAATGCATTCCATAATGCCTGTTGATCATTTTTAGTTTTTACTGCAGGGTTCCATTTAATAAATGCACCTTTATTACTATAATCCTTATCATTAAATGAAAGGTGATGTATACAGACTTCAGATGTGATTTTTTTATTTTCTAACGACTCACTATTTGTAAATAAATCTAATTCTTTTTCTGTAGATATATGAAGAATGTGTAAACGGGTTGAATGTTTTTTAGCTAAATCAATAGCTAATGAACTAGATTTATAACATGCCTCATGAGACCTAATATTTGGATGCTCATATACAGGAACATTCTCTCCATATTTCTCTTTTGCTCTTGCACTATTTTCTCTAATAGTAGCTTCATCCTCACAATGAACAGCAATTAAACCTTCAGTGTTGGAGAAAATATTATTTAATACTTGGAAATTATCTACTAACATATTTCCTGTGGAAGAACCCATAAATATCTTCAAACCTGGTACTCTTGTAAAATCAGTTTTTAATACTTCATTAATATTATCATTGGACACACCCATAAAAAAAGAGAAATTAGCAATTGAATCTCTATTGCCAATCGCAAATTTTTCTGCTAATAAATCCTGAGTCAATACAGATGGTTTGGTATTTGGCATCTCCATAAAAGAAGTTATACCTCCCGCTATAGCAGCTCTAGATTCTGAGTATATTGTTCCTTTATGTGTTAAACCTGGCTCTCTAAAATGAACCTGATCATCAATTAATCCAGGCAATAAATATGAACCATTTAAATCAATTACTTCGTGATTATCTGTAGAGATTGAAGATGCAATTTTAATAATTAACTCATCTTTTATCAAAAGATCATTATAAACTATGACACCTTCATTGACTATTTGTGCATTTTTAATTAATAAACCCATATTGTTATTTGTAATCTGATGAAAATACACTTTTTATTTTCATTTTTAATACTCCAAAGACTGCCTCCTTTATAATACCACTATTTAACTTAGAAACACCTCTCTCCCTATCTTTGAAAACAATTGGCATCTCAGTTATTTTAAATCCTTTTTTCCATGTTCTAAATTTCATTTCTATTTGAAAAGCATAACCTACAAATTCAACATTATCTAAAGGGATAGATTCTAATACTATTCTTCTATATAATTTATATCCTGCAGTTGGATCTTTAATTTTCATTCCTGTTATTAATCGCACATAAAAAGATGCGAAATAAGACAATAAAACTCGACTTAATGGCCAATTAACAACGTTAATTCCCGATACATATCTAGATCCGATACATAAATCTATATTATTTTTGACTAATTCCGAGTATAATCTATTAAGATCATTTGGATTATGTGAAAAATCACAATCTATTTGAAAA